>JACCEA010885423.1_pt1 | contig 20240 bp, 24 predicted proteins | sample 7449851 | NCBI WGS metagenome assembly JACCEA01 (sample SAMN15323453, study PRJNA562643) | freshwater metagenome | isolation source: river surface water | place: USA:Blue River Watershed | collected 2017-08-18
CACATGACGACCCGTGCTTATGATCGAATTGTCCATAAATGGGTCGAGTCGATCGGACTAGATTCAAGTCTCTATGGCACGCACTCCATGCGCAGAACCAAAGTATCCATCCTCTACAAACGTGATAAAAATATACGGGCAATTCAGCTGTTGCTTGGTCACAAGAAAATCGAAAGTACAGTGCGGTACTTGGGAATTGACGTTCAGGATGCGCTTGAGGCATCAGAAAACTTAGATATCTGAGGTGATAAAAATGAAACAAACCGAAAAAAAGGAAGTTGTGAATTTTATCCAAACGACACTGGCAGATGGCCTCGCCAAGACCGGAACGCAATTAATGGAGTTGTTTGCGAAGCATTCTGGATTACAGGAGTACAATCGTAAAAATCTAAAGCAGGTTTTTCATCGTCTGAGTTTGAGTTTGGCTAATGAGGGCAAGATAGTTGTCACCCGTCAACCAGGTACCGCTCCGTTGCTATTTTCAATCCCTACAGATAATGCCCATCAGGGCCAGCAGCAATCTGCGCCAGAAATCCCACCATCAACGCCTGAACCGAATGCCATCATCAGTCAAAAGCTAGAGCAGCTGATTGACCAAGAGGCCATACTGGCTGGCAAAGAAAGCGGCCTGCAAATTCTATTGGAGTTATCGCCCCAGAGGGAAAGCTATATTCGTGAAGAATTGAGGAAGATACGTTACGAGCGTTTGGCGCTTCAATCTTGTAGGCAAGTGCTTAGTGAGTTTGGCTATTGCAATTAGGTTAATTTGCACGTGAGCTAAACATTTTCATTGCACCCACTTACTCGGCGACACAAAAGCAGTGATACGTACAATCTAAGAAAATTCTAAAGCCTGCGCTAGCAGGCTTGATCACTGTAATCAAATCAATCTATTCTTTGGTGCGGTGAATACCGACAGCTCCCAACACATACTTCTCATAGATTGGTTCACTGGTACCGTGTTTCACTTTGTACATAAAGTACTTTTCAAACGCCACTTTCGCGACATGCACCCATTTGCCCATTGAAGTCCAGTTGACGTTACGCGGCGGATTTTGTGGCAGTGCAACAAAAGCGGCACCTTTATCTCCCATGTCAGCCAGACAAATCGCATTCAGGGTGGGCCGGGTTTTCATTGCTTCACCCTGTTCCAGGCTCAGAATGTTTTCGACAATGGCTGTGGTCATCGATTCAATCATAAAGCCGGTTTTTGGCACGCCCACCGGCACCGGTGTTTGTTCCAGCGGCGGCAGCGCCACACAGACTCCGGCCGCGAATATTGCAGGGTGTTTTGGACTTTGTTGAAATTCGTTGGTGATGACAAAACCTTTGGGATTACACAAGTCCGGCACTGCTGCAATGGCTTCAGAACCTTTAAAAGAAGGTAGGAACATGGCTAAATTGAAGGGAAGCTCATGTGTAAAATCCACTTCACCTTTACGGTTCAGTTCCTCAACATGTGCCTTGCCGTCGGTGAATTCTGTCACTCTGGCGTTACAAATCCAGTGTATTCCACGATCGCGGAATTCATGCTCCATCAGTGCTTTTGAATCACCAACACCACCAAGTCCCATGTGGCCGATGTAGGGCTCAGAGGTAACAAAAGTAATGGGGATGCGGTCTCGGATTTTCTGTTTCCGCAGCAGGTGCTCCAGCGTCAGCACATATTCATAGGCTGGACCAAAGCAGCTTGCGCCTTGCATAGCGCCGACCAATACAGGCCCCGGATTTTTCAGTAATTGCTGGTAGGTCTCAAATGCTTTTACCGCATGGTCGACAGTACAAATGGACTGGGTAAAGCCATGTTCAGGACCTGCTCCCGGAACTGTTTCAAAGGCCAGACGTGGCCCGGTACAAAGCACCAGATAGTCATAGGTATATTGCTGACCGTCACCGGTAGTCACTTGCTGAGCGGAGCTGTCAATATGGCTAACACCACTGCCATTAAACGGGATTTTGTATTTCTTTACATAAGGCGTCAGGTCCAGGATCACCTGATCGCGGGTGCGTTCACCGAGAGCCACCCAGGGGTTAGAGGGAATAAAATGGAACTCGTTACTTTCGCCGATGAGTATCACTTCATGGTCTTTTGGCAGCTTTTCACGCAGTTCGTACACCACTGACATACCACCTAAACCAGCTCCCACTACTACAGTTCTTTTCATATCAACCCCTGTTGGATGGCTGAGTACCAGCCACATGGTTTTGTTAGGTGGCGTTGACTCATTTTTAATTAGACGCATCTAATATAGGTCAGCATAGACCGTCATGAATTTAAACTCAACAAACGGAATAAGCTTATTCCAAAATAAAATATAAACATTTATTTACATCTGATTAGCCACATAGCTGTTTTTTTATGGGCTCATCTGTTGCTACCGGTGCAAAAATTGAACGTCAGCCTTGATGTAGCAGCGTCCCTTGGTTATCACGTACCTGAACGGCAACTTCGATGCCATGACGTACGCTTTGCGTCACCACACAGAAATTCTCAAACTGGCTTAAGGCCCTGTCCAGATGCTCTATCGATGCAGCTTGGTGCTCAAGCTGCAGATTGACGTGCAGCTTGCCGATGCGCCAACGACCTTCTTGACGCTCCAGCTCTCCACGTACTTCGGCGCTGACGGGCCCTGGATCTTCTTTAAATTTTCGTATTGCAAACAGCAGGCTGGCTGCCAGACAATTAGCAACCGAAGCAGCCAGTAAACGTGACGGATTTGGGCCGTCACCTGCACCAAGTGGCGGCGGCTCATCGCTGAAGATCTGCCCGGCGTCGCCAAAGTCGATTTCAAATTTATAACCGTCCAGAAGCTTCAGCTGAACGCTGAATTGTGTTTGTTCTGCCATACGAAAACTCCATCCTCGGTTCAACAATACTGAGTGTCACTTCGATCGGAAGCGACCCGGCGAGCGCATTCTGTTGATAACTACACTTCAAAACAGCATTCGTGTTAAAACGGCTATCAACCTTAACAAGGGTCTAACATAGCGCCGGCGCAGACTTATCAATGCACCCGACTGTTCTGTTATCAAAAATCCCTGTTTAAGTAAGAGACCTGCCTTCTCCAACTTCTTCGTGGGTTACTCCATCCCGAATATGGTAAATCCTTTTGAAAGTAGGAATGATTTTCTCATCATGTGTAACAACAATTACAGCCGTTTCGAAACGTTTTGCCATATCGTTTAATATCCGTATCACCGAAAGTGCTCTAACTGAGTCTAACGGTGCCGTTGGCTCATCGGCTAAAATAACCGGCGGTCTATTCACCAGGCCTCGGGCAATCGCAACGCGCTGTTGCTCTCCACCAGATAACTGTGAAGGCATCGCAGATGCACGATGCTGAACATCCAGTGCAGTCAACAATTCAAGTGCTTGTTTTCTGGCTGTTGTGTTATCTACACCTGCAAGCATTGGTAATAGTGCGACATTATCCAGAACATCGAGAAATGGGATGAGGTAGGGTGCTTGGAATACAAAACCTATTTTATCTCTGCGTAATGCTCTGAGATCTTTGACATGCCACGCCCCATCAAAGATGACTTCATCTCCCAGTGTCATTCGCCCGGCAGTAGGGTCGATGACGGCCCCCAAACATTTCAATAAGGTACTTTTCCCTGAGCCAGACGGTCCAATTAGCCCAACGACCTCACCTGGAGCTACATGCATATTTACGTTTTTTAGTGCCAAAAACGCCGTATCACCATAACCATATTGTTTGCTCAGTCCTTCAATAATAATGCCTTGCTTGGCCATATTACCCCCCAATCGCCTCTGCCGGATCTACCTTCAGAGCCATTCTGATAGCAACAATACTGGATAAAATGCAGATCACGACAACCGCAAAAAATCCAATAACTGAATCAAATGGCATCAAAAGCACGTATTTGGGGAAATAAGGAGCAGCAAAAGTAGCTGTGATTTTGCCTACAACAAATCCCAGACATCCGAGCACAAGCGCTTGCTGCAGTATCATCCAGGAGATAGTCCAGTTACGGGTCCCGATAAGCTTAAGCACCGCGATTTCTCGGATTTTATCCATCGTCAGTGTGTAAATAATAAATGCAACTATCGCAGCACTGACGACCGCCAAAATCACCAGAAACATAGCAATTTGCCTGGCAGAGGTGGCAATCAACTTGCCGATAAGGATTTGTTCCATTTGTTGACGGGTGTAGACGGTGAGGCGGTTCCAGCGACGGACCGAAGTAGCGATTTCTTCGGCCGAGTAGCCGGGTTTAATTCTGACTAACACCGCATTCACTGAATGATTAACGATCTGCGATTCTATTACCGCTTCCAGCAATCCGGGTACATTTGGACGGTTAAAGATTGGATTTTCTTCGGTCCGTCTGCGTTGCATTAAAATGGCATCGTTGTCTTTGAGAAACTGAGCTTCTTGTGCATCCTTGAGCGGGATGAATATCATCGGATCACCGCCTGAAGATACCATCCGGCGCGTGAGTCCTACTACTTTGTAGAAATTACGACGGATTTTTAATTCATCCCCCAACACAAAGCCTGAAGCAACATCAGCCACAGCTTCGTAGTGGCTCCGTGTAATATGCCTGCCTGCGACAAGTTGCGGTGGCCAGCCAGCTGCAGTGGGTCCGTCTTGTGCAATACCTACCACCATGGCACGAACATCCCGTTCGCCCTTTTTTACCTGCATAGTTAAGTAAGTAACATTTGAAGCACCCATGACACCTGGCAAGCTGGCGAAGGACCGCCACCAGTCATCTGGTAGGCTCGATGATTCGGCATAAGGACCTAAAGTATCTTTTTGAACAACCCAAAGGTCCGCACCACTGTTATCTAACAACACCCTGCCATCGTCGACCATGCCACGATAGACACCAGCCATAATGAGCGTCACACCTATCAAAAGCCCTAGACCTATACCGGTAAAAATGAATTTACCCCAGGAATGAAGAATGTCCCTACCAGCCAGGCTAATCAACGTGACGTTCCTGTCAAAGACTCCGTAATGTGAATCCGGCTGTCCGCTTTGAGAGTTTTATCGCTGTATAACACGACCTGATCACCCACTTGCAAACCTTCAAGTACTTGTACATAACCGTCAAGATCCGTTCGTCCAAGTACAACTGGAACAAAGAGAATACCATCCTGGGTTAGTTTCCAGACACCGCGTTGCCCGTTCAGTGTGCGAATAGCAGCATTTAGCACTGTAGGTGTTTCAGCTAGAGCCGGTAGTCGTAATCTGATTTGTGCCAATTCTCCAATAGATGGGAGTGGTGTTGGCGTAGTGGCAAAAACAATTTTGGCTAACATTTCTTCGGTAACTGCATCAGCTTTGGGTTCGACCCAAAGTACAGAGCCTGCCAGAGTTTGAGATTGGCGGGAACGCAACGTGATTTCTGCAGGAAGCCCTGTCCCTAACCCCTCTGCACTATGCTGGTCAAATCGGGCGTTTATCCACAAACTATCGGGGTCAATAATTTCGATGACCGTTTGCCCGGCAGTCACTGTAGACCCTGGCTCGGCATTTCTGGCTGCAACCAAACCATCGGCAAAGGCGATCAAATTCAGATTTTTAAGTTGGGATAACAACGCGTCCCGCTCTGCGCGCAGTCGAGCCATTTCCGAGATACTCGCACTGAGGGTTGCACTGGCTATTGCCAGCTCTTGACGTTTTGAGAGGAGTGTTTCTTCGCTGGTACCACGGGTTAAAATAAGTTGCTCATAGCGCCGGGCCTGACTTTTGGCATAATCCTCTTTTGCTGTTGCTTGTAAAACAACAGCCTCAGAACTTCTGATGGCTGCTTCCTGAGCCTGGAGCCTTTGAGCGATATCTACAGCATCCATTTCACCCAGTAATTGCCCTGCCTCAACTCTTTCACCAACGTTTACATTCAGGCTTGCAATTTTTCCGGTGATGACTGGACCTATTTTGTAGGTATAACGGGCTTGCACTGTGCCTACCCCTGAAAGGTCCGGCGAGATCGTTCTGGATTCAACTGTACTTAAAGTCACAGAAATCGGCGCAAGCGGCCCAGATCGCACAGCAACAAATATAAATATTGTAAGTAACAGGAGCACGAAGACTATTAACGGAATACTTTGGCGTTGCTTCGGAGTTAATTTCATTTGTTGTTTCCAATGCCACGAAGATAAATTGCAAAAACACCAGCGGCATCACGACGAATAAGACTGACGTCACCGGCAATTAGCGCTTGCATAACCAGCCCTTGTATGGAGCCAATAAACATCACAACAGCAATTTTAATATCAAGTTCCTTTGGCAGTTCATTGCGAGCAATGGCAGTTTCCAAAATTTGTATGAGTTTGGTTTTGTAACCAGTGAGCATGATTTTTGTCTGCTCTTTAGGCTTGGTAATGCCCGGGCGTTGCAACTCACTCAAAAGCAGCCTCGGTACTCCGGGGTTCTCAAATACAAACTTTATATGCGTCATGAAAACCGCACGTAGTGCAGCTAAAGGCGACGATTCGTTTTGCGCGGCCGTTTCAATTCGGTTCAGAATGCTGTCAGCGACCCAGCTCATGACGGCTTCCATAATGGAATCCTTACTATCGAAATGTCTGAATAGAGCCCCCTGTGTTAATCCCATTTTCTGCGCAATCGCAGAGGTCGTTATATCGCTTGGGTTTTGCTCTGCAGCCAACATCAGAACAGCACTAACTGTCGCTGCCTTGCGTTCATCTGCAGTAAGATTTTTCCGTTGCACGTCCGTTAACCCAAAAAGAAAGTAATCAATTACTATCTTAGCTAATATTAGAAAACTCGCAACTATTAATTTTGGTAATCCAAAAGTAAGACCTGATTACCACTCTTGACCTGTCCAGCACTATTCATCGCTTTTATCGATTAACCACATCCATTTAAGTTATTTCTAATAGTTATATGCTTATTCTATATTAGAATACACTAATGCATAGGGCATTTAGGAAGAAGTAACTCAATCAACCTAAGGGGTTTTACCATGTCAGATTCAAATATCACTTTTCCACAACTGAACAAACCAGCTCCGGCGTTCACTGCTAAAACAACGCATGGCATGAAGTCATTATCCGACTATCAGGGGAAATGGCTTGTGTTGTTCTCTCATCCGGCAGACTTCACGCCAGTCTGTACCACTGAGTTCATCGGTTTTGCCAATCGCGCCGCAGATTTTGCGGAACTTAATTGTGAGTTACTGGGTTTATCTATCGATAGCGTGCACTCTCACATCGCCTGGGCGCGCAGTATTGAAGAGAAATTTGGCGTCAACATTCCGTTCCCAATCATTGCGGATTTGTCGATGGAAGTGGCGAAGTCATACGGCATGATCCAGCCAGGTGCCAGTGATACTGCCGCAGTACGTGCGACCTTCTTTATTGACCCGACTGGCATTCTGCGTGCCATGGTGTATTACCCGATGAGTAATGGCCGTAGTGTCGATGAGTTTGTCCGCGTACTCAAAGCGTTGCAGACCAGTGACACTCACAAAGTTGCCACGCCGGAAAACTGGCAGCCAGGTCAGGATGTCATTGTGCCGCCACCAGCGACGATGGCAGACGCAGAAGCGCGTAAATCTCAGGGTTACAACTATACCGAATGGTATTTCAGCACCAAGTCGCTGTAATTCATCTAACAAAACGAATAAGGGGATGGCGATGCCATCCCCGCTGCGGAGGGGCTATGAATCCGTTAATTCACGTTCAACCATTTTTAGACCAGGACAGTGAAACCTACAGCTATGTTGTCGCTGATGTCACCACCGGTCTGGCTATTGTGATAGATCCGGTTTTGGACTTTGACTACAAATCGGGCCGCACCTCAACGCACAGTGCACAGCAAATGCTGGACTACATAGAGCAACGCTCTTTTCAGCTGCAGTGGGTGTTGGAGACGCATGCACATGCTGATCACTTATCTGCCGCGCCATTTTTTAAAGAAAAAACCGGTGCTTTAATTGGTATTGGTGAGCACATCCGCGACGTGCAGGCGATTTTCAAACAGGTATTTAATCTTGAAAAAGAGTTTTTACCGAATGGCGCTCAGTTTGATCGCTTATTTGCAGATGGCGATATCTTGCAAGTCGGCAGTTTGAAGATCCGGGTGATGCACACGCCGGGTCATACGCCTGCCGATCTGGCGTACATCATCAACGAAGAAATGGCCTTTGTTGGTGACACGATTTTCCAGCCGGATGTGGGTACCGCGCGCTGTGACTTTCCGGGCGGCAGCGCGAAAACACTGTATCAGTCCATCCGCAAACTGCTGTCAATGCCAGCAGAGACCCGGATTTACATCTGCCACGATTATCCGACCCAGCACCGCAGCCATGAACCCATGACCACGGTCGCAGCGCAGCGCGAACATAACATTCATGTGCATGACGAAATCAGTGAAGCTGAATTTGTGGCAAAGCGGGAAACCCGCGACAAAACCCTGTCAATGCCAAGACTGATTTTGCCATCCATTCAGGTCAATATCCGTGCAGGACAAATGCCGCCGGCCGAGGCAAACGGTGCTGTCTATCTTAAAGTGCCGATTAACATGCTGTAAAGCCGGAGGTTGTGATGTTGCATGCATTATTGGGGGCGTTAGTCATCGGCCTTAGTCTGGGTGTATTTGGCTCTGGTGGTTCCATTCTGACGGTGCCCGTGCTGATGTACATGTTAGATGTACCTGCTGCCATGGCTATCGCATCTTCGTTGGCGATTGTGGCAGGCATTAGTCTGGGTGGAAGCCTGTTTAACATCATGCAACGCAACATCAGTTATCGTCACGTCTTGTGGTTTGGCGTGCCTGGCATGGCAGGCACTTACCTTGGCGCCTGGCTCGGCACCCTGGTTGATGTGCGTATTCAGCTCGGTGTTTTTGTGTTGTTGATGATTGCAGCTGCAGTTTTTATGTGGCGTGGTTCACGGGCAGTGCCAGCGGACTTACCAAGACAAAAAACGCAGTCTGTCCTAAAAATTATTGCAGATGGCTCTGTCGTGGGCGTGATCACCGGCTTTGTCGGTGTCGGCGGTGGTTTTTTAATCGTACCCGCGCTGGTCTTACTCGGCGGGTTGCCTATGCTACTTGCGACAGGCACCAGTTTACTGATCATCGCGCTGAAATCATTGGCGGGTTTTACTAAATACTATCAGGTGTATACAGAGCAATCGTTGCATTTTGACTGGTCACTGATCGGCTGGATGGTTGCAGGCGGCATTCTTGGCAGTTATGCCGGTAGTTTCCTTGGTAGTAAATTGCCAAAGCAGTTGATGCAAAAGAGTTTTGCAGTGTTTTTAGTGGTGATGGGCAGCTTTGTGCTGGTCAAATCAGTGTTATAGGAGAAATCTATGTTAAAAACGGCCCAACAGCTGGTCATGGACGCTAAATCGCAGATCCGGGAGGTTTCGGTGCAGCAACTGGCTGAGCGTTTACAGGACCATCACGTAGTATTTATTGATGTACGGGAACCCGACGAATTTATGGCAGGCCATGTCGACCGGTCGGTGAATTATCCGCGTGGTGTGCTGGAGATGAAAATTCACCAGCATCCGGCTACTGCGTCACAATGCGACGCAACGGCTGCACTGGAACATCTGGCACATCAACCTGTTTATCTGATGTGTCGCTCCGGCGCCCGGTCTGCGCTCGCGGCCCTCAGTTTGCAGCAAATGGGATTTACTCAAGTTTTTTCCGTTGCAGGCGGCTTTCAGGCCTGGCTTGATAGTGGCTTACCTGTTGAAAATTAACTGTGCTCAAAGGAAATGCCGGCTATTGCCGGTATTTTGTCATCTCAATGCATATTAATTTTTAGTTAATAATGTTTATACTCTAAATTACATAAGAAATTACTAAACAAGGGGCGGGTATGGATATTGTCGAGCTCTCAAGATTGCAGTTTGCTATCACTGCAATGTATCACTTTCTTTTTGTTCCATTGACTTTAGGGATGGCATTTTTGCTTGCCATTATGGAGTCTGTGTATGTCATGACCGGTAAAGAAATTTACAAGGATATGACCCGTTTCTGGGGCAAACTATTTGGGATCAACTTTGCTCTAGGGGTTACCACCGGGCTGACCATGGAATTCCAGTTTGGTACCAACTGGTCTTATTACTCACATTACGTCGGGGATATTTTTGGTGCCCCGCTTGCGATTGAAGGGTTAATGGCATTTTTCCTCGAATCGACGCTGGTGGGTTTGTTTTTCTTCGGCTGGGATCGTTTGAGTAAAGTGCAGCATTTAGTTGTGACCTGGCTTGTCGCATTGGGTTCAAATTTCTCCGCTTTATGGATTTTGATTGCAAACGGCTGGATGCAGAATCCCGTCGGAGCAGAGTTTAATTTCACGACGATGCGCATGGAAATGACCAGCTTTACAGAGGTGATGTTCAATCCTGTGGCGCAAGTGAAATTTGTCCATACGGTGTCAGCAGGCTATGTAACAGGCGCCATGTTTGTCTTAGCCATCTCGGCCTGGTATATGCTGAAAGGCCGTGATTTAGCATTTGCCAGAAGAAGCTTTGCCATTGCATCTGCATTCGGTTTGGCTGCATCACTTTCGGTCATCGTGTTAGGGGATGAATCTGGTTATGAACTGGGTGATGTACAAAAAGTAAAACTCGCAGCTATCGAAGCAGAATGGAATACCCATCCCGCGCCTGCATCTTTCACATTATTCGGGCTGCCAAACAGTGAGACCCAAACCACTGATTATGCAGTTAAAATCCCATATGCACTTGGATTGGTTGCGACACGCTCGCTCGATGAACAAGTGATGGGGTTGAAGGATTTAAAACAAGTCCATAAAGAGCGAATCATCAGTGGGATGGAGGCATATCGGTTGCTGCAGTTGCTACGCGGCGGGGATACCAGTCCGGCAACAGTGCAAGCCTTCGAAAAGGTTAAAAAGGACCTCGGTTATGGCCTATTGCTAACGGCTTATACAGAGGATCCAGCAAAGGCGACACCAGAACAAATCCAGCAAGCGGTGGATGCCAGCATCCCACAAGTGGCACCACTATTTTGGAGCTTCCGCATCATGGTTGCCAGTGGCTTCCTGATGCTGCTGGTATTTGCCCTGTCATTTTGGTACAGCGCCAAACGCCTGCAACAAAAACCTCGTTGGTTGTTAAAAATGGCAGTGTTCAGCCTTCCTCTGCCCTGGATCGCCTGTGAAGCCGGATGGTTCGTCGCAGAATATGGCCGTCAGCCTTGGGCAGTTGGTGAAGTACTGCCAACGCATCTGGCAGCATCCGGACTCACAACAACTGAGATTTGGACGAGTTTAGCCCTGATCACCGTGCTTTATACCATTTTCCTGGTTATCGAAGTCTGGCTCATGCAACACTTTGCACGAAAAGGGCCTTCGAGTTTACACACAGGTAAATACGATTTAGAAACCGGAAAACTTTGAGGTGCTTACCATGGACTATGAATTTCTACGATTTATCTGGTGGCTGCTGGTTGGCATTCTTTTAATTGGTTTTGCAGTGACAGACGGGTTTGATATGGGCGTTGGTGCCTTGCTCAAAGTCGTCGGCAACACTGATGATGAACGACGGGTCATGATTAATGCCATCGCTCCGCATTGGGATGGTAATCAGGTATGGCTGGTAACCGCAGGTGGGGCCATTTTCGCAGCATGGCCGCCGGTTTATGCTGCCTCATTTAGCGGATTTTACCTGGCAATGATTCTAACCCTCGCGGCATTGTTTTTTCGACCTATCGGTTTTGACTACCGTTCAAAGCTGGAAAACGCCAGCTGGCGCCGGAATTGGGATTGGGCGATTACCGTTGGCTCTGTAGTGCCACCCATCATTTTTGGTGTTGCCTTTGGTAATTTGTTGCAAGGGGTGCCATTTCATTACGATGACATATTTCGTTTTAAATACACGGGGACTTTCCTTGCACTGCTCAATCCTTTTGCACTGTTAGTCGGCGTGCTGAGTTTGATGATGTTTGTAGCGCAAGGTGCTGCATATTTACAAATGAAAACCAATGCTCAAATTCTGCAACGGAGTCAGCGTATTGGCACCATTGCAGGTTTTGTTGCAGCGGTCCTCTTTGTGATCTGCGGTATTTGGTTACACTCCACCATTGCCGGTTACGTGGTAACCAGCGAGATTGATACGAATGCAATTAATAACGTGATGAACAAGACAGCCCAGCAGCAATCAGGTGCCTGGCTTGCGAATTTTATCGCGATGCCAATCCTATGGGCTGCCCCAATTTTGGGGGTTGTGGCTTTTTTACTGACCGGACTTTTCAGCCGCGCCGGTAAAGGTGCTTATGCTTTTATCAGCAGTTCTCTTGGACAAGCCGGCGTGATCCTGACCTGTGGTTTTGCGATGTTCCCGTTTATCATGCCATCGAGCAGCCACCCGGCACATAGTCTGACAATTTGGGATGCCACATCCAGTGAGCTGACATTAAAAATCATGTTTGTGGTCGCCTGTATTTTCGTACCAATAGTCCTCGGATACACCATTTGGTCCTACGTAAAGATGTTTGGCCGAATCACCGAGCAAGATATTCGAGATAACCCTCATACACTTTATTAAGGAAATCCTATGTGGTACTTCGCCTGGATATTGGGAGTGTTGTTAGCTTGTTCATTTGGCATCATCAATGCGATGTGGCTTGAACTGAACGGATATGCTGAAGAACAGGACTCAGAGCAATAGCACGGACTCTCAGACGCCAGTTGCCTCACGCCTGCAACTGGCGTCAAGCATCTGTTTATCGGTTTAATTCAATTCTACCAAAACCCGATGCGGCATTATGCCGCATCTACATGGCAGATTGAGTCATATACATTAGATCAATCTAATTAATGAGGAATGACGATGTACAGACAACTAATGTTAATGACGTTACTTATATTTCTGAGTGCTTGTTCACCAAAAAAAATGATGGTCAGTGAGCGCCTGAGTCCGTTCGACTTGAATGGAACCATTGCTACGATTCAAAAAAATGCGCAGGAAGCTGGCTGGGTTACACCCAAAGTGATCAACATGAATGACAATGTTTCAAAAAATGGTGGCGAGCCATTGGTTGCACAGGTGCGGATCCTTGAACTTTGCAACGCCAAACACGCAGCAACCATTCTAAATGATGAGGACAGCCGTTACGCAGCTGTATTTATGCCCTGTTCAATTGCGGTATATACCAAAGCCGATGGTAAAACATACGTGTCGAGTATCAATGCAGGGCAAATGGGTAACTTTATGGGTGGAGTCGTTGATGAGGTGATGACTCAGGTTGATTCTGAGCAGCACAGAATTTTACGATTTTTAGATGAGGAACCAGCCAGCTAATTGACAACGCTGCGTCCAAAAAACTGCTGGTCCTGTGCTCGGGATGACAGCAGTTTTTTGTCCGCTTTATTGCGCTGCACTTCGTAACCAAACTAAACCACAACTTCAGCTGCGGCTCAGCATTTCGAGTTGCCGGATCACCTGCGAACTGGCAGTTTCCATGGCAGAAATCGCTGCGACAACTGATGTAAAATCGCTATGGGCAAAAGCTCGAAGCGCCTGATGCGCAGATTCATGCATCTGATGGTGCGGTCGTTCCAATTCGCGAAAACCGGGTAGCGATGCGTACCTTTGCTGGCCTTCACCTTGGTAATACCACTGTCCAAGACGGCAGTGCCTATGATCGGTCTGGTGCTCCTGACCCGGAGCAGTTAAGCCGAAAACGACCTGATAGATACCCAGTTTGAAACTTAGGTGGTCAATTTTAGCCAGTTCACAAAAGCCTTTTAATGCCGCATTGCCGACACTTTGCTCAATCTGACGGGATTGCTCTTCAAGCTTGGCCATGGTCGCGGATGTTTGCTGCCCTTGCGCACTGAATTGTGCAGCGACATCAGCCAATTCAGCCATTTGTTGCCGGCTTTGTTCGCTTTCCTGACGGATAAAACTGACCAATTTGGTGATGTCAGCAGTCGCACCTGCGGTACGTTTCGATAGATTCCGCACTTCATCTGCAACCACAGCAAAACCCCGCCCATGCTCACCAGCACGAGCGGCTTCAATCGCTGCATTTAACGCCAATAAGTTAGTTTGATCAGCAATCTCCCGGATGATCTGGACTATTCCACCAACTTCTTGTGCTCTGATGTCCAGCTCAGAAATATTATCAGCGGCAAGTTTCGCCTGAGATGCGAGGGTGCCTAAGTTCCCTGAAATTATTTTTGTTGCTTGGTTTGTCTCGTTTGCCAGCAGTTGGGTATTCGCCGCAACTTGTTCGTCATGCAACAAATTTTGGGACAATCCGGCCAGCGACTGTTGTGAGTCGCTCAGTGAAACGGAGAAAGTTGCTAATGAAGCGATGAGTTCCTGTGATTGCTCATATTGAGTTCTCAGTTCGAGCAGCAGGGCCCTTAGCTCATCCATTTCAGTCTCTTTGGCGGCTAAAGCTGAGGATAAAGTCTGCATTTGTTGTTGCTGCGCTTCATGCTGCAGATTGTCTGATTGCTTTTTAGATTGAAACCACATAAAAATCCTGTGCTTAGTGGATTGGAGTCATCGTTTGATTCAAGCGCAGATTCTGCCAATGTGCAAAAATTAACAGAACACTGCCAAAAACCGATAACAGCGTGGCGGACCATGTGTGATTGAATAACCCAAAAACGAAAAGTCCAATGCCACATACTGCAAAAATAATCGGTCCAATACGGCCATGGTTTTGATAGCCAGCAGGCAAACTGAGTAGCATTAACAACACCATAGGCGCAAACAGGACATAATGCAGCCACTCCGCGTCTGCCAACCAACTGATAACACCGAGTCCGGCACCTAAAACTGCAAACGGTGTCAACAAACAATGTATCGCGCAAAAAACAGACAAGCAAATCGCAGCTTTGTCTTTATTGACCATATCACTCTCTACCATCGGTTAACCCAGCCGATGATGGACTTGGTCAGTTTACGTACTAGCGGTAAAACGATTAAAAGGGTCGGAAATGCGATCAGCCAGGAGAGTCCCCAGGCAGAAAGCCATTTGTCCGCTGAAAACCCTGCCACACCAAGACTGAAAATGGATGTAATCAGAGAGATAATCAGCGTCATCAGCACCGATAGTAAAAATGGCATAATGATTTCAGCGGCATTCTCTTTGAGTCTCATACGACCTCCGGTGGTTGTGGCACCTAATGCATTCAAAAGTAAGCTGATAAAACCCGATCCAAAGCACCTTAAAACAAGGTTCGCTTTAGATCAGCTGCTTCTTATGCCTTTTTAACCCAAGCACTGTACCAGCCGTTTTTAGCGACTAATTTTCCGCCAAAAATAACGCAGCTCCCTTCGTCTTTGGCTGCTGCACCGTAATGCATGCAGTTATTGCAAGTTTGCCCTTCTGTTGCCGATTGCGTGACATATCGCATCGCAGCGGCCAGTGGGTCATTGGTCGCAAGCCGTTCTGCCGCAAAAGATTGCATGCTGTAAGTCCCTGCGGTGATACCAATCAAAGTGGCAGAAGATAATTTCAAAAAAGAACGTCGGTTAAGTTGTGACATAAAATACTCCTGGGTGTTAAGTACAAAGATAAAGAGCCCCTTGTTTTGTGCTCGATGCAATATTCCATTCGTGAGCGCCTTTCAATCAACGCGCAAAAAGTGAAGGCTTCGAGAAAACAACAGAATGCGTTCAGTAACGGCAAACAGCAGTATTGGCTCACTGACACACAAATCTTATTTATTAGAATAATCTAAAATAGATTGAATATTAGCTGAGCAGCGCCTACCATTGCAATGGTTGGTTATAACTATATTCCAAAAAAGAATATGCAAGGATTTAGTACTCGGTAAAGACCATATCAGTTTTGAAGTCAGTTAGCTGGATTGGAGAGAAATCAGTGTCGGTACAACAATTTTGGGATGAGCGTTATCAAGATGGAACCTATGTCTACGGAACTGTTGCCAACGATTTCTTGAGAAGTCGCACGGCTGTTTTACCCCACAAAGGTAAAATTCTTTGCCTGGCTGAGGGAGAAGGCCGCAATGCCGTATATCTCGCGCAACTGGGGTTCGACGTGACAGCTGTGGATATTTCGCCTATTGCGATTCAAAAAGGTAAAGCCCTGGCACAAGCGCATCAGGTGTCTGTTTGCTGGCATTGTGCAGATTTAGATGCTTACCCCCTTGGTCTTGAGCAATGGGATGCTGTTGTCGCGATTTTTATGCATTTACCGCCGTTATTGCGGCAAAAAGTGTTAGGCCAAATCCCGCAGGCACTGCGTGCCAATGGCTGTTTTATTGGCGAGTTCTATCGCAAAGAGCAATTGCTGCTCAATTCGGGCGGGCCAAAAGATGCAGAAATGCTGTATTGCCCTACACTGCTAAAACAGGAACTAACTCCGTTGGTTTGTGAGCATCATTTAGTGCTAAATCGCGAAGTTATCGAAGGAACCGGACACAACGGCATGGCGGCAGTGGTTCAGGTCGTCGCTCGCAAGGTATGAATCAGAAAATCAGGGAAAATGAATCATGGCAGAGCATTTTTACCCACAAATTGCTGAGTTTGACCAGCTATTGCAACTGGCAAAGGAGGCGCCTGAACAATTAGATCTGTTGCAGCAACATCTGAATGAAACATGCATCGCAGGTGCTTCAACAGAGCGTTCAGCGTGGAAGCTGCGGAGATTATCGATGCAAGTCGGCGAGATCAAAAAAAAGTACCAGCATCCACAACTGGTATGCCAACAACTTCAGCTGTTATTGCAGCAGGTGCTATTTGATGCGCCGCAGACAGACCAGACACTGAAGCAGACAACCAGAGCAAGGGCTGATGCCAGTAAATCACGGGATGCAGCCAAAGTCATTTCACTGAAGCGATAACCAGGGTGGGTTTATTCTCGGTATCGGCAGGTCATAAAGAACATGGAGGTGGGTAATGAAAGACAGTGTATTGAAACAGCAATTCATGGCGTTTTTAGGTTTTGGCATCATGATGGGGTTAGTGTTTCCGTTTTTTGCCAGCCTGTTTGTGGAATGGAAAGAGGGGATGCTGCCCTGGTTCGTCGTCTCCTGTGTGCTGGCTGGCCTGACCATGGGTTTCTTTAATTTTTACCTGGTCAGGGTGGTCCTGATTGGCAAAGTCGCGCAGATCGCCGACGTTGCTCAGGCAGTCAGTCATCATGATCTCAGCCTTGAATGCCACCTGCAGAGCAATGATGTGCTCGGCAAAATCATTCAAAGCGTCAATCAGATGATCCAGAATCTCCGGCTGATGTTAGGGCAAATGTCTGAGATGAGTAGCGCACTGGCTAACGAAAGCCAGGCGTTACAACAGGTCAGCGGGCAAGCACAGAACAGGGTTCTGCAGCAGCAGGAACTGACTTTTAATGCCAGTCATTTGCTGGAGGAAATTCTGCAAGGCCTGCAGCAAGTCGCTAGTTTTACCGAGTTGACTGCCAGCAAAACCGAACAAATCGCAGCTGTATCACAGCAGAATTCAGAAATGTTATTAAAAAGTAATCAGTTAAATACTGAATTGGCAGAAAAAGTGACAGACGCCGCGTCTGCTATGGAGTCGTTGCTGAGTCAGACCCAGAATGTGGGAATGGTGCTGGATGTGATCAGAGCTATTGCTGAGCAAACCAACTTGTTGGCCCTGAATGCGGCTATCGAAGCTGCCAGAGCAGGTGAGGCTGGCCGCGGATTTGCAGTCGTTGCTGATGAAGTCCGGACACTCGCCAGCCGGACCCAACACTCAACAGCCGAGATTAGCGGCATCATTAGTCAATTACAGGCGCAAGCCGACGTTGTTCGCCAGCTCATGGCTGTCAGTCAGTCATTCAGTGCTGAAAGCCTGATGCAAATGGCCAAAGTATCTGAATCAATGCAAACCCTCGGCAGCGCGGTCAAAGAGATCACTGTCAGTAATCATCAAATCAGCATGGCAACATCAGAACAGCTGGATATGACGAAATCTGCCGCAAAGCATGTCACAGAACTGGCGACACATGCACAAAATGCTACTGCTGGTGTTGAACGATTGTCGATTGCTCTGACCGGGCTGGGACAATCCAGCCAACAGTTACAGCAAATGATTGGCAGGTTTAAACAAGCCTGACAACCGAATGAACCGGGGCTTGAGATCAGCATTGCTGGCTGCAATGCAAGAGCGTAAACAAACTCGTTATATTAGAAAACACTAAAATGGAGTAAGTCATGAAGTTATCTGTAATCACAACCACATTGGCATTCGTCGGTTGCGTTGTCTGGCATCATCCTGCAAAGGCAGACCCCCAACTTGAACAGGTTGCCAAACAAAAAATCGGTGCATTTTCCACGGAGCTTAAAGCGACACTTAAACAAGCAATCAGAAACGGCGGCCCGGTTAAGGGCATTGTTGCTTGTCGTGAAGAGGCACCATTAATCGCGGCGAAACATAGCGTGGACGGCTGGCAAATTGCCAGACGTAGCGACAAAAACCGCAATACTGCAAATAAACCTGACAGCTGGGAGCAACAACAGATTGCCAAATTTGCTGCAGCTTTATCATCCGGTGCAGATCCCGCTACTTCGAGTAGTTCAGAAAAAAGCGCCACTGAATACCGTTTTGCCAAGCCTATTGTGATGGACACCATGTGTCTCGCCTGTCACGGCAGTTATCTGGGAGAGGATGTAAAAAGTGCTTTAAAGCAACATTATCCCCAGGATTTGGCAACAGGCTTCAGCCCGGGGGAACTGCGCGGTATTTTCTCGGTGAAGAAACAGCTGCAATAAACTCACCGAATATAACCGATTGTTTAGCTTTTAATTACTTGCAATATAACAGTCATGAAGTTTGATAAGAATCAAGACGAGACTCTACAGCACATATACATTAGGTATATCTAATGTGAGGAGATGAGACGATGAAGCATCTTTGGTTAATGGCCGGCGCTCTGACGTTAGGCCTAAACTACAGCACTGCTGCTGAAGCAACAACAAAACAGCCACGCAGTGAACCTGTCACTCCCATCCAACCAGCGAAAGTAACAGAACCCGCCAAAGTTGAGTTGGGCAAACAGTTGTTTTTCGATCCAAGGCTTTCGATGTCAGGCGTGATTTCATGTAACACCTGCCACAATCTGTCGTTAGGTGGCACCGATAATCTGAAAACTTCAGTCGGGCATAAATGGCGGCCGGGCCCGGTTAATTCACCGACGGTATTCAACTCCAGCTTGTCGATAGCTCAGTTTTGGGATGGTCGTGCCGCGAACCTGCAAGAGCAGGCTGCCGGTCCTATTCAGGCTGATGTAGAAATGGCAATGCCTCACACGCTTGCCGTTGATGTGATCCGCTCTATTCCAGGCTACGGCAGTCAGTTTAAAGCGATATATGGCGACGAAAAAATCACTCTGGAGAAAATCACCGATGCTATCGCACGTTTTGAAGAAACACTAGTGACGCCTAATTCCAGATTTGACCAGTGGTTGCTGGGTGACGATCAAGCAATCACTGTACAGGAGTTGCAAGGCTATCAATTGTTCAAAACACATGGTTGTGTCGCGTGTCATAACGGTCCGGCTTTAGGTGGTACTTCGTTTCAAAAAATGGGGATTGTGGCACCTTACAAATCTTCATCACCGGTGCAGGGCCGTGTTACGGTGACAGGAAAAGATGTCGATCGTTTTAATTTCAAAGTGCCGACGCTACGAAACGTTGAACTGACTTATCCCTATTTCCACGATGGTGAAGCGGCAACGCTTGCTGAATCGGTCGCAGTCATGGGTAAATTACAATTGGGTCGCAGCTACTCGGAGCAGGAAATTAAGGACATAGTAGCGTTTTTGCATACGTTAACCGGAGACAGACCACAGATCCAGTTACCTTTGCTACCAGCATCGGTGGATGCTACGCATAGACCTGAGCCGTTTAAATGAATTGAATTTTCGCGTTGTTCTGCAGTTTTGCGCTCTGGCTACAGAGCGCTTTTTTTGACACAGAGCTATCACCTAGATCGTTATGTAGATGAGCAGCTCGGTGAAATCAGGTCTATCCCGCGACCATACATCAGTCACACTAAAGTCGGAATATAGTTTGGTGGCGATCTACCTCACACATTTTTTTGAGCTCATGTCATAAAAAGGAATGTCTGCAATAAAAGTGAACCAGACATTGTTTTTTGAATAAATTGACCATATTTTCGCCTGCTATTCGCTCAACGCTGACAAACACTTAACTTGAAGATTGCTGAAACTATTGGTTAAGTGAAAGCGCAACGGCAGCAAATCCGCCAGTAATGCTGCTGTTAAATTGATGCCACAATTTACAGCGAGGCG
>JACCEA010180302.1_pt1 | contig 20238 bp, 12 predicted proteins | sample 7449851 | NCBI WGS metagenome assembly JACCEA01 (sample SAMN15323453, study PRJNA562643) | freshwater metagenome | isolation source: river surface water | place: USA:Blue River Watershed | collected 2017-08-18
CAGCGCCGGCCGGGCATCGGCGGGCGCGGCGTAGAGCAGCTCGCGCAGCTGCTCCTCGACGATCGGCGCCTTCTCCTCGACGACCAGGATCTCGCGCAGGCCGGTGGCGAACTCGCGGGTGGTCTGCGCCTCCAGCGGCCAGACCACGGCCACCTTGTGCAGGCGGATGCCCAGGCGCCGGCACTCGGCGTCGTCGAGGCCCAGGTCCATGAGGGCCTGGCGGGTGTCGTTCCAGGCCTTGCCGCTGGCGATGAGGCCGAAGCGGTCATTGGGCCCCTCGACCACGTTGTGGTTGAGGCGGTTGGCGCGGATGTAGGCCAGGGCCGCGTACCACTTGAAGTCGAAGAGGCGCGCCTCCTGCTCCAGCGGCGTGTCGGGCCAGCGAATGTGCACGCCGCCGGGCGGCATGGCGAAGTCCTCGGGCAGGACGATCTTCACCCGCTCGGGGTCGATGGTGGCGGCGGTGCTGGACTCGACGATCTCCTGGATGGTCTTCATGCCGGTCCACACGCCGGCGTAGCGGCTCATGGCGAAGGCATGCAGGCCGAGGTCGAGGATCTCCTGCACCGAGGCGGGGAAGAAGACCGGAAAGCCGCAGGCCTTGAAGATGTGGTCGCTCTGGTGGGCGGCGGTGGAGGACTTGGCCACGTGGTCGTCGCCGGCCACCGCGATCACGCCGCCCCAGGGCGTGGTGCCCGCCATGTTGGCGTGCTTGAAGACGTCGGAGCAGCGGTCCACGCCCGGGCCCTTGCCGTACCAGATGCCGAAGACGCCGTCGAACTTCTGCTGCGCCTTCGGCGCGAAGCCCAGTTGCTGCGTGCCCCAGAGCGCGGTGGCGGCCAGTTCCTCGTTCACCCCGGGCTGGAAGACGACGTTCTGCGCCTGCAGCCATTTGCGCGCCTTCCACAGCGCCTGGTCATAGCCGCCCAGCGGCGAGCCGCGGTAGCCGCTGATGAAGCCGGCGGTGTTCTTGCCCGCCAAGGCATCGCGCTGGCGCTGAAGCATGGGCAACCTGACCAGGGCCTGCACCCCGCTCATGAAGGCCCGGCCGTGGTCGAGGGCGTACTTGTCGTCGAGCGAGACGGAGGCGAGGGCCTGGCGGATGTGCTCGGGAAGCGGGGCGTTCATGAGGGCAGTCTCCTGTGTGGCGGCGGGGCGTCTGGGGGATGGCAGGTGCGTGCGTTTGGCCTGCGTTTGCGCCCTGGGTTTGGCGCAGTGTAGGCCGCAAGTTCCGATAAATCTTTGCTTTTTTTGCGTCGATTCGCCTATCCTTGGAAAGGAAATTGCTCAAATCGACCCAAAAGAGAAATGCTCGACAAATTCGACCTCCAGATCCTGCAAGAGCTCCAGGCCGACGCGCGCCTCACCAACGCCGAGCTCGCGCAGCGGGTGGGCCTGTCGGCCGCGCCCTGCTGGCGGCGGGTGCGGGCGCTGGAGGAGGCGGGCTACATCACCGGCTACCGGGCCGAGATCAACCGCCACAAGATCGGCCTGGGCGTGCTGGCCTTCGTGCGGGTGGACGCGGACCGCGCCACCGGCGCCGCGATGCGGCAGATGGAGGAGGCGATCCGCCGCATTCCCGAGGTGGTGGCCTGCCACTACATCAGCGGCACCGGCACCTTCGAGCTGCAGGTGGTGGCGCAGGACCTGGACAGCTTCTCGCAGTTCGCGCGCGACACGCTGGCCAATCTGCCGCACGTGAAGGACCTGCACACCAGCTTCTCGCTGGGCGAGGTCAAGGCCAGCAGCGCGTGGCCGCTGGGGCATCTGCAGCCCGGCTGAGGAACGGAGGCCCGCAGCGACACGCGCCTCCAACGGACCGGCGCGATCGACATCCCGGTCAGGGAACCGACAGAACTTATCGGCAACTCACGGCTGAGCACACCGGCCCGCCCATTCGGGCGGGCCGGCCCAGGCTGCGTCGGAGGGCCAGATGAATTCACTCGGATCTGCCAGGCCCTTGGGCGGCCTGCCGACGGCGCCAGCCACGGCGCCAACCGCAAGACCAGGCACGGACAAGGGGACCTCGCAGACGACTGTCGGCGTCCCTGGCCAGCAGGTACCGGTCCGGCCGCACAGCCAATCGGGGGCCACGGGGAAAACGCTTGCGCAGCGGACGGCCCAGGCACCCAGCCCTCCTCCAACTACAGCGCCTGCCGCATCCGCCAGTCCGGCGGCGCGGCGCGGCCTGCTGACATCCGAGGGGCTGCGTGAAAAGGCCGGAATGCCCAAAGCGGCACGCCAATTCCTGGGATGGACCGGCGCGCCACGCTCGACCGCTTACAGAGAAATTCTGGGTGCGCTGGACACCTATCACACGGCCAGCAATGACGATCGCTTGAAAACCCCCCTCTCGGCCAAAGGCGCCGACAAGCGGGCGCTCCAGTCGGCCATCCATTCCGCCCGGACCCAGGCCGTGCGGTTGCGAGACCTGGCCAGCGCCTACGACAGCGGGTGGCAGCACACGCGCAAGGACGCGATTCGCACGCTGAAATCAGCGATGGACGCCGAGATCATGGCGCTGGAACAGGCGGAACACGCATTGAAGTTCAGTGACTCGCTTCCCGACTGCGATGCGGCCACGGCTTTGCAGCTGCTCAGAAAAGGGATTTCGATCGAGTCCATGCACACCGTCGGCATCGTGAGCGGCCGCGAGGGCCTCGGCCTGTCAGAGGATGAGCTCAGGCAGGTCGACACCCGCATGCAGCTTGCCGAACTCTATAAAGAACAGGGGCTGCTCCCCCAGATGAGACTGCTGGAGTCGTCCGGCCTGGGATTGCAAGGCGGAAAACTCTACCGGGCCTTCTCCGTCCCGATCACAGAAGAGACGGTGAAAGCTCGTGTGACACCGGAAACCTTCAAGGGAATGGGCAACCGGCTGGGCAGCGGCACCTTCAATACGACCACCGAGGTGCACTTCGGCGTTGGAGGTGAGCCCGTCCAGTCGGCTGTTTTCAAAACGGTTCCGACAGCCGAGAACGGTTGGGGTGCCTATGCCGGCATCGACCGCGAGAACCCTCGTACTGCGACGCGGAACCTTGCCACCCAGGCCCTGGGGGAGGCACTCGGGTTCAAGGTGATTGCCCCCACCGAGTTGGGCGTCGTGCCGGGCGACTCCGGCATGACGCTGGGCCTGGTCATGGACCGCGCTGGCGGGAAAACCGGGAACCGGACGGATCCGCCCCTCTTCCTGCGGGGCGATGTACGCGCCGAGCTCGTCAAGCTGCAGATCCTCGACCTGCTGTGCGGCCAGGTTGATCGCCATGGAGGCAATTACTTCATCGAGCTGCCTGAAGGCGGGCAGGCCCAGATTCGTGGCATCGACAATGACCAGAGCTTCGGTCGTTGGCTGGACGGGCTGCCGGGACACCCCCGGTTTGATATTCCAGGCGAACAGGACAGCCGCTGGTGCTACGCAACGGAAGGCCCTCCCCTGATCGACGACGCGATGGAAGCCGCGGTGAACCAGCTATCGGAAGGCCAGCTCGGCTCGATCCTGGAAAAGCTGCAACTCTCGGGCGACGAGGTCAGCGCGGCCAAGGCCCGACTGAAAGAACTCAAGGCCCACGTCGCTACGCTCAGGAGCGAGGGGCGGGTCATTGCACCCGACCAATGGGGTCAACCCAGGGCAAGCCGGCTGCTCGCCGAGAGGGCGGCCGACAGCTACGTCGTTCGCGATGGCCATCCGGAAATCAAGGAAATCGGCAGGGTGGGCAAGCATTCAAAGAAGATGGCGGAGCTTGCCGCTTCATGGGTCACAATCGCCGGCGAAGCCACGAAGGCGGCCGGGGAACTTGACCCCTACAGAGCCCGGGTTGCTGCCAAAGCCGAGGCGGCGGCCCGCTTGGCGCAGACGGCCCTGCTAAGGCATTCGGAGGCCGCCACCCGGTACACGCAGGCGATGATGGAAGTGGAGATCGAACGGACCCAGGCCCGCGCGACGGGAGCCAGCCCCTTCGGGCGGACGGCTGCCAGCCTGGAAATGGCAGCCGCAAAGAGCGCCTTCGATTCGGCGTCCGAGGCGGCCACGGTCGCTTCGCTCGCCGCGAATGACGCGATGCAAGCCCTGGACGCTTGAGCCCCTGACTGGAAAGGATTCCGCATGACCCCCATGACTTCGGACACAGCCGCACCAGGTTCACCAGGCCACGCGCCCTCCCGCGCCGCCCGCGACGCATTCGCAGGGGAGGGCCTGCCCTGGCCACCGGTGCCGGAGCCCCTGGCGTCGGCATTGCAGCCCGCCGCCGACACCGCCGAGGGGGTCTTCGCCACCCGGACCCTGCCCATCGGGCCCTACGCCCTGGAGGCGTATGTCGGTGAGGCGCTGGCGGGCAAGGCGCCCGGTGACTATGCGCTGGTCGGGTTCGACGGCCACGGTATAAACAGCCGGGCTGCTCACTTCTACCTGGTACGGGGTCCGCTGGCCCTTTTCGTCCAAGTCCCCTGGGGCGGCGCCTTCGCGGAAGCAGAGGCCGAGCGGACGGAGGTCACGCAGGCATTTGACTGGTCTCGCCGGCTCCTGGCACGTGTGACCGAGTTGCAGTCGACGGGACGCTGGCCGGCGAACCGCCGCCTGTTCGTGGTCGAGACCCGTCTGGGCCACAGGCGCTGGGGCTGGGCGTCGGCAAGGCCTTCCGCCATGCCCGTGCTGTGGCGACAGGGACAGGACATGGAAGCTGCGATCGACGGAGCGCTGGACGCGCTGCCAGGCGCTTGAACCGATGGGGTCCTGGGGTCAATCCCGCCCAGGGCCACACCGGACGCTCGAGTTCACCGCGGCCACAGCACCCACAGCCTGAGCGGCTGCTTGAGCCGCCCGGCCAGCTCGCCCGCCTCGGTGCCCCAGCCCACGAAGTAGTCGGCCCGCACCGCGCCGACGATGGCGCTGCCGGTGTCCTGCGCCAGCACCAGGCGCTGCAGGTTCGCGGTGGGGCCGGCGGAGGCCAGCCACACCGGCGCGCCGTAGGGAATGCTCTCCTTGTCGACCGCGATCGAGCGGCCCGGCGTGAGCGCCACGCCCTGCGCGCCGCGCGGGCCCAGCTGCGCATCCAGCCCCTCCAGCGGCTCCTCGCGGAAGAAGACCATGCGCGGGTTGGACCACAGCATCTCCTGCACCCGCTGCGGGTTGGCCTGCACCCAGGCCTTGATGCCGGGCCAGGACGCATCGCGCACCAGGCCCTGGCGCAGCAGCCAGGTGCCCACGCTGCGATAGGGCTGGTCATTCGTTCCGGCATAGGCCAGGCGCACCAGGCGCTGGCGGCCGTCAGGCTCGGTGATGCGGATGCGGCCCGAGCCCTGGATCTGCAGCACCAGGGCATCGACCGGGTCGGCCAGCCAGGCGATCTCGCGGCCGCGCAGCGCGGCCTGTGCCTCGGGCAGGGTGTCCATCTCCTGGCGCGTGTACCAGGGCTTGCGCCGGCCCAGGTCGGCCGGCGGCCGGTACAGGGGCACGCGGTGGCGGGCGTCGGGCGCGCGGGTCGCGTCCATCACCGGCTCGTAGTAGGCGGTGAGCAGGCCGGCGTCGGCGGCCTGCAGGGGCTCGACGCGGTGCGGGCGCAGCGTCTGCATCATCCAGGCGCGCTGCTCGGCGGGCGTGCCGATGGCCAGGCGCCGCACCTGCGGGCACAGCGCGGCCCAGGGCGGCGCGGGCCGCTCGCAGGACTTGAGCCAGGCGTTCCAGGCCTCGTGCAGGGCGTCGTCGGCGAAGCCGGGCAGCTCATGCCAGCGCACCGGCACCCAGCGGCTCTTGCCCTGGGTGAGGGGCGCCGGCAGGGGGGCGGTGTCGGGGGGCAGCAGGTCCGGGCCGGTGGAAGGCGTGACGGCGACGGGCGCGGAAGGGGGTGGCGGCAGTGGGGACACGCTGGCGCAGGAAGCCAGCAGCACCGCAGCGCTTCCTACAATCGCGCTCGTCGTCCACCTGCAGAGGAATGCTCGCATGCTGCTAATTTTGCTCGAAGCCCTGCTGGCCCTCGCGGTCCTGGTCCTGATCGTGTGGTGGACGATGTTCTCCGGCCGGCCCGGGGGCGAGCGGCCCGAGGAGTCCGGTCAGGGCAACGGCGACGACGGTTCCGGCAAGTCCGGCTGAAACACGTGGCACGGGCCACCCAAACCCGGGTTTCACCTGCCATGCAATTGTCAATTTGATTTTGATAATGCGGGCTTGCCCCGGCAGGCCTCCGGCATCGGCTCGGGATTCGCGGGAGCACCCTCACGCGTCCAGGTCATCACACCATGCGAATTCTTCTCTGGCCTCTTGCCCTCGCTCTGTGCGTGTGCGCTGCGTCCGCCTCCGCCGAAGTGCGGGAGAGCGAATTCGGCAAAGACGAGGGATACCCCTTTGAAATGGGGTGGCCCTTCCGAACCATCCCAAAGCTTCGTCATGGCGCCTTGACCGGCCAGGGCTTGCCCCAGCTTGAAAAATCAGCGCCCGCCTTCTGGCTGCCGCCGGCGTCGCAACCCGTCTCGCTGCCCCGTGCGGAGGCGGCTCCATCCCTGGCCTCCGATGCCACCCAGCTGATGGGGCGGAATCCGATCATGGCGATGCTGCTGGTCAAGGACGGCGCGCTGGTGTTCGAGCGTTACCAGTACGCCACCTCGCCGGACACGTTGTTCGACTCCCAGTCGATCGCCAAGACGTTCACCGCCCTGACCCTGGGCACGCTGGTGGACGAAGGCCTCCTCAAAGGCATCTCCCAGCGGATGGACGAATTGGTTCCAGGGCTGAAGGGCAGCCCCATCGGCGCAGCGACGGTACGCCAGACCCTGCAAATGCAGTGCGGCCACCAGTTCAAGTGGGAGGATGCCGGACCCGACGCCTCGGCAGGGCGCTACGCCGGCGTGAGGTTCGCCGCCCGGAACGGGGGCCGGTCGCAGAACCTCTACAGCTACTTCCAGACCTTGCCGCCCGCCCAGCCCGGCACCAAGTTTTCCTACGACCCGCACTGCACGGATGCCCTGAGCATGCTCGTCACCCAGTTGACCGGAAAAAGCCTGCGGCAGAACTTCGACGCGCGCATCTGGCAGCGCCTGGGACCCCAGAGCCGTGCCGCCTGGCTGAGTCCCTCCCAGCACCCCGAACTGACCTCCGGCGCCAGCGCCTTCTACGCCACGGCGCGGGATTACGCTCGCCTTGCATTCCTCTACATCGGCGAGGGCAAGTCCAACGGCCAGCAAATCGTTTCCACCCAGTGGATGCGCCAGATGCACACGGACGTCGTCGAGGTGGGCGACTACCCCTCGAATTTCAAGCGCTACGGCTACCAGACCTGGGTCCGCGATCGGACGACCGACAGCTGGTTTGCGGGCCTGGGGAACTTCGGACAGCGCTTCTACATCGACGCGCGCCGCAAGAACGCCATGGTCCTGTTTGCGCTCGACGATTCACACATCAGGGATTCGGATCTGTTCTGGGATCGCTTCAACCGCTGAGGCCTCCCCCGGCCCTGAGTCTCAGGCCTCCCGCAGCAGGTTGGCCAGTTCGACCGCCGACTTCACATCCATCTTGTCGAAGACCCGGGCCCGGTGCACTTCCACCGTGCGCACGCTGATGTCGAGCTGGTCGGCGATCAGCTTGTTCGGCAATCCCTTGGCCACCAGGCCCATCACGTCGCGCTCGCGCTGGGTGAGTTCGGCCAGCCGCGCCTGCAGCTGCTCGCGCGACTGGCGCTCGGCCAGCACCTGCGCCGAGCGGGCCACCGCCTGCTCGATGCGGTCGACCAGCAGGTTGTCGGAGAAGGGCTTCTCGCAGAAATCGAAGGCGCCGCGCTTGACCATGGCCACCGCGGTGGGCACGTCGCCGTGGCCGGTGAGGAAGATGACCGGCATCACGTCGACCAGGCCGCGCGCCTCGAGCGCGTCGAACAGCGCCAGGCCGCTGGTGCCGGGCATGCGCACGTCCAGCAGCAGGCAGCAGGGCTGGGTGGGCATGAAGCCCGGCGGCAGCGCGGCGAGGAAGGCGTCGCCGCTGGAAAAGCTTTCGCTCGCCAGGCGGCGGGAGCGCAGCAGCCAGGCGAGCGCCTCGCGCACGCTGGCGTCGTCGTCGACGAGGTAGATGAGGGCGTCGGAAAGGGGCTGCATGCGAGGAAAAAGCGGGATCAGGCGGCCGGGGCGGCGGCGGGCTCGGAGGCCGAGGGGGGGTCCGACGCGTTGAGGGACGCAGTGACGGATGCAACAACCGGTGCGGCCAGCGCGGGCTGCGCCGCAGAGGCCGCCGCATCGGCCACCGGCAAGGTGAACCGGAAGATTGTCCCCTGCGGCGTGTTGGGCTCGAAGGACAGCTGGCCCCCGTGCTGCTCGATCACGGTGCGGCACATCGACAGGCCGAGGCCCATGCCCTCGGCCTTGGTGGTGAAAAACGGCGTGAAGAGCTGGGCCTGCACCGACTCCGGAATGCCAGCGCCGATGTCGGCCACCGAGAACTCCAGCCAGGTCCGGCCCGCCTCGTCGGGCCGCTCGGCGCGGCGCACCTGCAGGGTGAGGGTGGGCCGGGCGACGCCGGCCTCGTCCATCGCCTGCATCGCGTTGCGCGCGAGGTTCAGGAGCACCTGCTCGACCATCGTGCGGTCGCACAGCGCCTGCGGCAGGTCGGCTGGGATGCGCGAGACCACGCCCACGCCGAGCTTGCGCGCCTGCAGCGTGACCAGCGGAATGACCGCCTCCCACAGCGCCTGCGGGTGCACTGCCTCGCGCGACTGGTCGCGCCGGCGCAGGAAGTCGTGCACGCTCTTGATCACCTTGCCGGCGCGCTCGGCCTGCTGGGCGATGCGCTGCAGCGCGCCGTCCAGGCCTTCGACGTCGCCGGCCTGCAGCAGGTTGCGCGAGCCGGTGGCGTAGCTGGAGATGGCGGCCAGCGGCTGGTTGAGTTCGTGGCTGAGGAGCGAGGCCATCTCGCCCACGGTGGCCAGACGGGCGGTGGCCTGCAGCCGCTCCTGGCTGGCGCGCGAGAGTTCCTCCACCCGGCGCTGCTCGCTGATGTCCAGGCACGCGCTCATCCAGCCGGTCTGCACGCCCTGCGCGTTGATCAGCGGGGCCTCGATGATGAGGACGGGGAAGCGGGTGCCGTCCTGGCGCACGAAGACCGACTCGAAGCCCTCGCGCGGGGGCTGGTGGCCGCCGGCGTGGCGCGACTCGTGGCGGCGCTGGTATTCCTCCACCAGCTCGGGCGGCCAGTAGGGCGCGGGCATGGCGTGGCCGACGATGTCGTCGGCGCGCAGGCCGACCATGGCGCAGAAGGCGGGGTTGACGTAGGTGATGCGGCCGGTGAGGTCGCGCGCGCGCAGGCCGGTGACCAGCGAGTCCTCCATCGCCTTGCGGAAGGCCAGGGCATCGGCGAGGTCGCGCTCGACGCGCTGGCGGCGGCGGATGTCGCGCCCCAGCATGACCAGGACCGCCAGCAGGGCGATGGACATGGCGGTGACCAGGGCGGTCATCACGTTGGGGAAGAGGTCCGGCGCGGAACGCCAGCTGTTCATGCGCAGCAGCAGGGTGTTGCCGGGCAGGTCCAGCAGGTGCTGGCTGGTGAAGGTGCGGCGGCCGCGCTGGGCCTGGCCGTGCAGGGCCAGGCGGGTGCCGTCGGTCTCGTTGAAGGAGACCTCCTGGTTGCGCGCCAGCTGCGGGCCGATGAGCGAGGCGAGCACTTCCTGCAGGGAGTAGCTGGCGACGATGAAGCCGGTGACCTCGCGGCCACTGCCCTGGGGCACGCACAGCTCCATCACCTCCAGGCCGAGGCCGTCGGCTTGCGGCACGAAGTAGCTGGTGGAGTAGGCCGGCTGCGACAGGCGCAGGGCCTGGGCGCAGGCCAGGCGCACGTCGGCCTGGGTCTGGGCACGCGGCAGGCGGGCGAAGACCGGGAGCCGGTAGGGCGTCTCGACCGCATAGAGCGGCTGCATCGCGGTGTCGCGCAACTCGATGCGCAGGATCTCGCGGTGCTCGCGCAAGAGCCGCGAGGCCTCAGCGTCCCAGCGGGCGTGGGTGGGCGCCGCATGCAGGGCCTGCAGGTCCTGGGTGTTGCGCGCCAGGCCCAGGCGGATGTCGGTGCCAGCGGCGCTGACGTCACGGTCCAGCGCGTCCTGCACCTGGCTGGCCTCGTAGCGGCCGGCCAGCCAGACCAGGGTGACCAGCAGCGCCACCACCAGCGGCACCAGCACGCCCCACAGCAGGCGGCGCGAGGAGCCGCTGTCGAGCTCCGGCAGTCCCGCGCTCGCCAGCGACGCGTCCCGCGCGCGCCGGGCGGCGGCGGCCTCGGCACGGGGGCGCGTGCGGCGGAGGGGCGTGGAGCGGCGCAGCATGGGTGTCTTGTGTCGTCTCGCGGCGGCTCAGAGGACGCGGTGGTCCAGGGCCGGCAGCTGGCGGCGGGCCTGGGCCAGGCGCTCGAGGTCGAGGCGGGCGCGCAGCACGCCGGCGCCGTCTTCCTCGCGGCAGGCGATCACCTCGCCCCAGGGGTCGACGGCCAGGGTGTGGCCCCAGGTCCGGCGGCCGTTGGCGTGCCGGCCACCCTGGGCGGGCGCGCCGACGAAGGCCAGGTTCTCGATCGCGCGGGCACGCAGCAGCGTCTCCCAGTGCGCGCGGCCGGTGGTGGCGGTGAAGGCGCTGGGCACGAGCAGCAGCTGCGCGCCCTGGGCGGCCAGCTGCCGATACAGCTCGGGAAAGCGCAGGTCGTAGCAGACCGAGAGGCCGACCCGCCAGGTCTCGCCTCCCCGGGTTTGCAGGTCGAAGCACACCGGCTCGCGGCCGGCCTCGATGGTGCGCGACTCGTCGTAGTGCTCGCGGCCGTTGTCGAAGGCGAAGAGATGGATCTTGTCGTAGCGCGCCACCTGCCGGCCCTCGGGCGAGTACGCCAGGCAGGTGTTGCGCACCCGGCCCGGGTCGGCACTGGCCAGGGGAAGGGTGCCGGCCACCAGCCACAGTCCCAGTTCGCGCGCCGCTTCGGCCAGGGCCTGCTGCATCGGCCCCTGGCCCTCGGCCTCGGCGTGCGTGAGCTTGTCGGTCTCGCCCTCGCCCAGGAGGCAGAAGTACTCGGGCAGCACCGCCAGCTCGGCGCCGTCGGCGGCCGCCTGCGCCAGCAGCGCGCGGGCCTGGCGCAGGTTGTCTTCCACCGAGGGGGAGGACACCATCTGGATCAGGGCGAGTTCGAGTGCCATGACGTTGCCTGCTTGCCTCGCCGCCTCAGTTGCCGCCGGAGGCGGCCGGGGCCGCGCCGTTGCCGGAGCGGGTGACCTTGGTCACGCGCGGGTCAGACCAGGTGCCGTCGACGTGGAACTCCTGGGTCGCGGCCTTCATCAGCGGCTGGCGCAGGAACAGCTGCGCGAGGAAGCTGCCCAGGCCCACCGCGGGGTTGATGACGCCGGCCACCACCGAGGCGGTGCCCGCGTTGATCTCGGGCACCACCACCACCCGGATGTCCTGGGTCTCGCGGGCGATGTCGGCGCGGCCGTCCATCAGCACCGCGGCGTTCACGCCCTTCATCTGCAGGTTGTTGGTAGCGGCGATGCCCTGGGCGATGGTGACGTCGCCGCGCAGGAAGTCGAAGGCGAAGCCCTCGCTGAACACGTCGCGAAAATCGAGGGTGAGCCGGCGCGGCAGGCTTTGCAGGCTCAGCACGCCCAGCAGCTTGGCCAGGCCCGGGTCGGCCTTGAGGAACTGGCCGGATTCGATGTTGACGTTGAAGGCGCCCGAGAGGCTGGGGTAGTCCAGGCCCAGGGGCGAGCCCTGCCAGGCGATCTGGCCCTCGAGCTTGCCGCGGCCGCGGCGCACCAGGTCCTTCATGCCCAGGCGGGTGAGCAGCTGGCCGCCGTCGTTCACGTCGAGGCGGAAGTTCATCGTCGTGCGGCGGCGCTCGGCGCTCGGGCGCGCCGCGCCGCGCGCGGCCGGGGCGGGTGGCGGGCTGGCCGCTGACCAGGTGCCATTGGCATTGAGCGTGGCCTCGGGCATGGACAGGGCCAGCCTGGCCAGGCGCCATTCGGTGCCGGCGCCGGTGGTACTGGCCCGGTTGGCGGCCTCCATCTCCAGCCGGCCCAGCTTCTTGCCGCGCAGTTCAAAGTCCTCCACCACCACGTCGATGGCGGGCATGCTGGCGGTCTGCTGGTCCAGCAGCGCTTCCACCTCGCCGGTGGCGGTGGCGGGAATGGCCAGCCGCGACAGCCGCGCCACGATGCGGCCATTGCCCGCCGCGGCCGCTGCCCCCGGCGCGGGCTGCCGGTACTCGACCTGGCCCTGCACCTGGCTGGCCTCGACCTGGGCGCGCCAGGTCAGGCCGTCGCGGCTGCCGGTGGCCGCGAAGTTGTTGATGGTGCGGCCGGAGATCGTGAGCTCGCGCGCCCGCAGGCTGAACTGGCTGGGCAGGTAGGCCTGCAGGGCCGGCGTGCCAAGGGCGCGCGCGGCGCTACCGGTCGCAGGGGGGGCGGTGGTGGCGGGTGCGGCCAGGGCCTGCTCCCAGTCGTCGAGGTTGATGCCCACCAGCAGGAGGTTGGCGGCCACGCCCTGCTCGGGCAGGGTCACCGTCTCGCCCGGCGCCAGGCCGATGCCGATCGCGCCGCGCAGCACCACCGGCTCCGCGCCCGAGAGGTCCCGCAGATACTGGAAGTTGCCCACGCGGCCCAGGTCCAGCCGCAGCTGGTCCAGCGGGCGGGACGGGGTGCCGGCGTGGCTCAGGTCGAAACGCAGCGGCAAAGCCGCATCAGCGGCCTTGTTCAGCGGCGCCGGCAGCGACAGGGCCAGACCCTGCAGGTTGCTGGTGACGCTGATGTCCGCGCCGGCCGGCTTGATGCCGACCACGACGCTGTAGGGCGTGCTGCCGATCGCCTGCCGCGCCAGGCGCGGCACCGGGCCGAGGTTCTGCGCCTGGCGCAGGCCTTCGGCGCTGGCCTGCCCCTGGATCCGCAGCTGGGTGTGGGCCTCGCCCGCGGGGGGCGCCGGGTTGCGGGTGCCGCCCTCGGCGCGCAGGTCGCCGCCCAGGGCGCGGGCCTGCACGCCCGAGAGGGTGAAGCCACGCTCGTTGAAGCCGACGGTCCCGCGCACGCGGGACAGCGGCGGCGCGCCGGGAAAGGCGAGGTCATTGCCCGCCAGGGCCACGCTGCCCTGCACCGTGCTGCGCGGCAGGCTGGCCAGGGGCAGGGACAGCTGCAGCTTCACCTCGGCCGCGCCGCTGGCGCTGACCTGGGCCAGGGGCTGGCCGAGGGAGGCCGCAACCGGCGAGGCGTTGAACACCGCCAGCGCCTCGGCCAGCGGGCCACGCACGGTGCCGGTGACGCCGACCACTGGTTCGGCCAGGTTGGGAATGGCGGCCTCGGCCTGCACCTGCAGGCCCGGCGATCCGGCGAAGCGGCCCTGGGCCTTGCGCACCTGCAGGCTGGCGCGGTCGAAGACAAGCTCGCCGGACAGGCCGGACAGCGGCGCCCAGACGCCGGCGGGCTTGGCGGCGGGTGCCTGGCCGGATGCGGAGGCGGCGCCAGGGCCCCGCGGCACGAAGGCGTACTGGACATTGCGCAACTTGGCGGAAATGCGGAACTCGCCGCTCTTGCTGTTGGCGAAGGGGAAGTCGTGGAGGTCGCCGCGCACCCGCACCCGGCCGTCGTAGGCCTGGCCGGTGGCGATCGCGTCGCGCACGTAGTCGCGGGCGTTCGGATGCACCTGGATGGGCAGGTAGCGCCACACCCGGTTGCCCTCGATCCGCGCGATCGTCATCTGCAGGTCCAGGAGGCCCGGACCGCCACGCGCCGGGTCGGCACTGCGCCAGCTGGCCTGGCCCTCGGCCTGGAGGTCGGCGTTGGCGACACGGATGCCGGTGGCGCCAACCGAAACCCGGCCGTCGGCGCGCTTCCACTGCAGGTCGGCGGCGAGGCGGTCCACCACCACCCGGGGCTCGGCCAGCAGGCCGGGCAGGTCGAGGACGCCCTGGGCCACCTCGACCCGGGCCTTGCCGCCGGCCTCGTCGAAGTCGCCCTCGACGGTCAGGCCACGCAGACCCGGGCGCTGGCTGGCAGCGTCGGCCGGCAGCGTGAGGCCGCTCGCGCGGCCGCTCACCTTGTACTTGCTGATCGCCTCGGCGCTGCCCTCCCAGCTGGCCTCTAGCCGCTCGATCAGGCCGGCCGGGCCGTCGGCGCCCTGCGGCAGGCGAGCCAGATGGGCGCGCTGGGCCTCGGGCAGGGGCAGGCGTTCGGCCAGGCGGGCCAGGGCCTGCAGGTCCAGCCGGTCGGCGCGCAGGCGGCCCTTCTCGGGGCTGCGGGCGGTGGCCGGCTCCCAGGTGAGGGCCAGGTTGCCGCCGGGCCAGCGCTGGCCGTCGGCGGTCTCGAACTGCAGGTCGCGGGTGGCGAGCTCGAAGCCCTCGCCCAGGCCCTCGCCCAGGCCCTTGCCCGTGAGCTTGCCCGCGAAGCTGCCGGCCACCGAGGCCAGGGCCAGGGGCGGCTTGCCCGCGACCAGCAGGGCGTCGACCCGGCGCAGGTCGACGTCGGCCTGGCCGCCCGCGAGGCGGCCGCGGTCGAGGTCGGCCCAGGCGCGTACCCGGCCCTGGCCGCTGCGCAGCTCCACGCCCAGGTCGGCGTAGGGGCTCAGGCGGGCGAGATCGATGGCGCCGACATCGGCATAGAGCTCGCCCTGCCAGTCCTCCCAGCGGCCCGGGTGCTGGGACAGGAGCGGGGAGCGCATCTGGCCCATCAGGGTGAGGGTGTCGCCCCAGTCCGCGGGCGGCCGGGCGTCCAGGCGCAGGGCATGGCTGCGGGCGCCGTTGCGGGCGACGAAGCGCAGGTCGGTCAGGGCCAGGGGCGGGGCGGCGCGCAGCTCGTCGATCCAGCGCAGGGTGCCGCCCAGCACCACCACCTCTTTCTGGCGGAAGAACCAGTCGGCCGCCTGGCCCTCTTCACCACCGCCGCGGGTGACCTCCAGGCCCGCCACCCACAGACGGCCGGCGGTGTCGCGCCGGACTTCCAGCTCGGGCCGCTCGATATAGAGCTGCTCGAAGCCCAGGTCCAGCAGGGAGCGGGGCGAAAGCGCCACCACCACCCGGGGCAGGCGCAGCGCCTCCCGGGCCTGGGCGTCGAGCAGGACGACCTCGGACAGCTCGAAGGAGGGCATGAGGGCGTCGCTGCGGGCACTGACTGCGCCGATGCGCACCGGCACCCCCAGCACCCGCGAGGCCTCCCGTTCCAGCGTCGGGCGCCATTCGTCCACACGCGGCACAATCCAGCCGTGCAACGCCCCCCAGGCCAGCGCGAGCGCCAGCCACAGGGCCACGAGCAGCCACCACAGGGCCGCGGCGGCGAGGGAGAGCCCCCGTAACCAGCGGGAGGGCGTTGGCGAATCGTTCATGGAAACACAGCAAGTGGCAGGAATTATCACCCCCGGCCTCGCGGGCCGCTCGCGCTTCGTGCAACGCCTGCGACGCCGCTATGCGGACGAACTCCTCCTGTTGCCGCCGGGCGCCCCGGTGCGCGAGACCCTGGCCGGCGCCTATGAGGCCCTGCGCGCCCGCGGCCATGACACCGGCGCTGCCCTGCGGGTGCTGCGTCAGCTGGTGATGGAGCGACTGGTCACCCTCGACTGCGAGCAGGGCGCACCCCTGGGCGACGTCACCCGCGCGGTCACCGAGCTGGCCGAATTCGCCCTCGACCGCGCTTGCCAGGAGGCCTTCGCCCAGCTCGACGCGATGCATGGCCAGCCCCGCACCGCCAGTGGCGAGCGGGCCCGCTTCTGGGTGGTGGGCATGGGCAAGCTGGGGGCGCGCGAGCTCAATGTCTCCAGCGACATCGACCTGATCTACGTCTACGACGAGGACGGCGAGACCGAAGGCAGCGAGGACGGGCGCGGCCGCATCACCCACCACGAGTACTTCGCCCGCTGCGTCAAGCTGATCTCCGCCCTGGTGGCCGACGTCACCGAGCACGGCTTCGTGTTCCGCATCGACCTGGCCCTGCGCCCCCACGGCAACTCCGGCCCGCCGGCCATTCCCCTGGGCGCGCTGGAGGACTACCTGCAAAGCCAGGGCCGCGAGTGGGAGCGCTTTGCCTGGCTCAAGAGCCGGGTGGTGGCGCCGCAGGCGGCCATCGCCGACGGCAGCGCGCGGGCGCTGCGCGGCGCGGTCCTGCCTTTCGTGTTCCGCCGCTACCTCGACTACGGCGTGTTCGAGGCGCTGCGCGGCCTGCACCGGCAGATCCGCGAGCACGCCACCCGCCGCAGCGCTGGCCGCCCCGAGCGCGCCAACGACGTGAAGCTCTCGCGCGGTGGCATCCGCGAGATTGAATTCATCGTGCAGCTGCTGCAGGTGGTGCGCGGCGGCCAGTTCCCCGAACTGCGCACCCGGCCCACGCTCGACGCCCTGCCGCGCCTGGCCGCCGCCGGCCTGATGCCGCGCGAGACCGCCGAGGCGCTGGCCCAGGCCTATGTCTTCCTGCGCCGGGTCGAGCACCGCATCCAGTACCTGGACGACCAGCAGACCCATGTGCTGCCGAGCGACTGCAGCGCCGCGGCCTGCGAGGGCGACCCGCGCGAGGCGCCCGGCTGCGACCTGGCCTGGATCGCCGGCACCCTGGGCTTCGCGCGCTGCCACGACTTCCAGGCCACCCTGGACACGCACCGCGAGCTGGTGGCGCAGGAGTTCGACACCCTGCTGGGCGCGCCCGAGGACTGCCCGACCTGCAAGCCCGCCAACGGGCGTGAGGGCCACGGCAACGCGGCGGCCGCCGGCCCGGCGGCCGACCTCGACGCCCTCGCCGCGCAGCTGCCGCCGCAGGTGGCCGAGCGCATCGCAATGTGGCGCGAGCACCCGCGGGTGCTGGCCCTGCGCGAGGACTCGCGCGCGCGCCTGGGCCGCCTGGTGGCCCGCACCGCGCAGTGGCTGCAGGAGAACCGCGTCACCGAGGAAGCGGCGCTGCGCATGGCCGACTGGATCGAGCCGCTGCTGCGCCGCGAGAGCTACCTGGCGCTGCTGGTCGAGCGGCCCGCCGTGCACGAGCGCCTGCTGCGGGTGCTGGGCGCAGCCCGCTGGCCGGCCCGCTACCTCCTCAAGCACCCGGGGGTGATCGACGAACTCGCCGGCTCCAGCCTGCTGGAGGAGCGCTTCGACCCGGCCGCCTTCGAGCAGGAGCTCGAGCAGCGCCGCGCCGCCCTGGCCCGCACCCGCGAGGACGACGACGAGACGCTGCTGGACCTGCTGCGCCGCGCCCACCACGCCGAGGTGTTCCGCACCCTGGCGCGCGACATCGAAGACCGGCTCACGGTGGAACAGGTCGCCGACGACTTGAGCGCCCTGGCCGACGCCACGCTGCGGGTGACCGCCCGCTGGTGCTGGGAGCGTCTGCGCAACCGGCACCGGGAGACGCCGCGCTTCGCCGTCATCGGCTACGGCAAGCTCGGCGGCAAGGAGCTGGGCTACGGCAGCGACCTGGACATCGTCTTCGTCTACGACGACGAGGACGAGAACGCGCCCGAGGCCTATGCCGCCTTCGTGCGCAAGTTGATCAACTGGCTCACCACCAAGACCGGCGAGGGCGACCTGTTCGAGATCGACACCGCGCTGCGCCCCAACGGCAACTCGGGCCTGCTGGTCACCACCTTCCGCGCCTTTGCCGACTACCAGCAGAACCGCGGCAGCAACACCGCCTGGACCTGGGAGCACCAGGCCATGACCCGCGCCCGCTTCGTCATGGGCGAGGCCGAGCTCGCGCCGCGCTTCGACGCGGTGCGCGAGGCGGTGATCACCGCGCCCCGCGACCAGGCCGCCCTGCGCCAGGAAATCGTGGGCATGCGCCAGCGCGTGGCCCAGGCCCGCCCGGTGCCCGAGGGCCACTTCGACGTGAAGCACAGCGCCGGCGGCATGGTCGATGCCGAGTTCGCGGTGCAGTACCTGGTGCTGGCCCATGCCGCGGCGCACCGCGAGCTGATTCCCAATGTGGGCAACATCGCCCTGCTGCAGCGGGCCGAGGCCGCGGGCCTGCTGCCCGCCGGCGTGGGCCGCGCCGCCGCCGACGCCTACCGCAACCTGCGCCGCGCCCAGCACGCGGCCCGCCTGAACGAGCAGCCCACCCAGGTGCCCGAGGGCGAGCTGGCCGCCGAGCGCGCGGCGGTGCTGGCGTTGTGGCAGGCGGTGTTCGGCGGCTGAAGCGGGGGACCAGGGCCGCTGCGCGCACCCCGTGTCCGGGGTGGCGTAGCTCGGCCGCATCTCACGCGCGCCGCGCGCGTCCGGCAACCCCATGCCGGGCCAGTCAATGGCAGGGCCCGCGCCGGCCGCCCCTGAATCGCTGGGACAATCCCCGCCCATGACTCCACGTCTTCGCGGCCTCGCCGCACTCTCCCTCCTGGCGGCGCTGGCCGGCTGCGCCAGCGTCACCCCGCCGGCCGCGTCCGTTGCCGTCACCCCTCCCGCCGGCTGGCAATCGGCCCTGCCGCCGGCGGTGCCGCCGCCGCACGGCGGCCAGGTCGGCCAGCTGGCCACCTGGTGGAAGCAGTGGAACGACCCGCTGCTGTCCGAGCTGATAGCCGCCGCGCAGCAGGCTTCGCCCACGCTGGCCGCCGCGCGCAGCCGCCTGGTCCAGGCCCGCGGCACCCTGGTGGCCGCTGGCGCCGCCACCCTGCCCAGGGTCGACGCCAGCGCCTCGGGCACGCGCAGCAACACCAACCTGCTCATTCCGCCCAACACCGTGGCCCAGGCCGGCCTGCAGGCCAGCTGGGAGATCGACCTGTTCGGCGCCGGGCGTGCCGGCCGCGAGGCCGCCGAGGCGCGCCTGTCCGCCGCCGACGCCGGCTGGCACGAGGCCCGCGTGAGCGTGGCCGCCGACACCGCCTCGGCCTACCTGGGCTGGCGCAACTGCGAGCGCCAGCGCGCGGTGGCGGTGAAGGACGCCGCTTCCCGCGCCGAAACCGCCCGCCTGGTGCAGGCCTCGGCCGACGCCGGCTTCACCGCGCCCGCCACCGCCGCCCTGGCCCGCGCCAGCGCCGCCGAGGGCGCGGCCCGCCTGCGCCAGCAGAAGGCCCTGTGCGACGCGCAGCTGCAGGCCTTGGCCGCCCTCACCGCGCAGCCCGCGCCGGCCCTGGGCGAACGGCTCGCCCGCCAGGGCGACGCCGCTCCTGCCGACCCGGTGAGCGCCATGACCGCGCTGGCCGGCACGCCCCTCTTCGCGGTGTCCGCCGTGCCCGCACAGGTGCTGGGCCAGCGGCCTGACCTGTACCAGGCCGAGCGCGCGGTCGCCGCGGCCGTCGCCGACATCGGCGCGGCCCAGGCCGACCGCTACCCGCGCCTCACGCTCAATGGCAGCGTGGCCTCGGGCCAGGTGCGTACAGCAGGCAGCGAGACCAGCGCCCAGACCTGGTCCTTCGGCCCGCTGGCGCTCACCCTGCCGATCTTTGACGCCGGCCGCCGCGCCGCCAACGTGGAGGCCGCGAAGGCCCGCTACGACGAGGCCGTCACCCGCTACCAGGCCCAGGCCCGGCGCGCGGTGCAGGAGGTGGAGCAGGCCCTGCTGGCCCTGGACGCCGCGCGGGGCCGCAGCGCCGACGCACGGGCCGCGGCCGAGGGCTACCGCGCCTCCTTCGAGGCCACCGAGACCCGCCACCGCAACGGCCTGGCCAGCCTCGTCGAGCTCGAGGACGCGCGCCGCAACGTGCTGGCCGCCGAGACCGCCCTGGTGCAGCTGCAGCGCGAGCTGCAGGACGGCTGGATCGCCCTCTATCGCGCCGCCGGCGGCGGCTGGCAACCCCTCACGAAGCAATGAACACCATGAAGACCGACACCCTCTCCCAGCTCCTGCGGCCCCGCCGCACCCTCGTGCTTGGCGCCGCCGGCCTGGTGGCCAGCGCCGCCCTGGTGGCCGTCGCCCAGGACAAGAAGGCGGCCTCGGCCGCCGCACCGCGGCCCGCTCTCACCGTCTCGGTCGTCACCCCGCAGCGGGCGCAGCTGGCCACCACCCTGGCCGCCAACGGCAGCCTGGCCGCCTGGCAGGAAGCCAGCATCGGCGCCGAGGCCGGCGGCCTGCGGCTGACCGAGGTGCGGGCCAACGTCGGCGACGTGGTGAAGAAAGGCCAGGTGCTGGCCGTCTTCGCCACCGACACCCTGGGCGCCGCCGCCGCGCAGGCACCTGCCGCCGTCGCCGAGGCCGAAGCCGCCCTGGCCGAGGCGGCCGCCAACGCCGAGCGCGCCCGCGTGCTGCAGCCCTCGGGCGCGATGTCGGCCTCGCAGATCAACCAGTACCTCACCGCCGAGAAGACCGCCCAGGCGCGCCTGCAGGCCGCGCGCGCGCATGCGCAGGTGCAACA
>JACCEA011170428.1_pt1 | contig 20233 bp, 16 predicted proteins | sample 7449851 | NCBI WGS metagenome assembly JACCEA01 (sample SAMN15323453, study PRJNA562643) | freshwater metagenome | isolation source: river surface water | place: USA:Blue River Watershed | collected 2017-08-18
AAATGCTATGCTTACGGGTTTCATTTCTGCAGAACGAAAATCTCGATCAAGATTAAAAGTAAATTTAATTCTCTCCCGTGTTGTTGATAAGAATTTCTTTGAGGAAGTGATAGAGACATTGTCTTTAGCGTAAGTGAGAACGATTAATCATTTGATGATAATTAATATAATTCTGACTGTGTGATTCCAGTGAAGAGATAGACGACGACCTGCTTTTGTATCTACGTAGTTTGAAAGAAGCAGAGCGTAAAAGAAGAAAAGGTCTTGAAGCGATGATGGAGTTAAGCGATGAACCTAGTTACAGCCCTGAGCTTGATTCGATTAATGCATTGCACGATCAGAGTAAAAGGGATACTATAATAGAGAGGGAAATTAAGCAAAACGCCAGAAATAGCAGAGAATCCAAAGAATCTACCGCTTTTCAACTTTTAGATTTGATAGAGAAGCGTCTCAAAGCAGAAATTCTTGATATTCACACTAAACGAGAGGTAAAACTGCTCTCTGATCTCCTTCAACAAATTACATATGAGGTAACAGTGTATCTGTATCACTATTTCCATTGTCATCAGTCCTTATTGTCTAATTTCTATCAGGAGAGAATATCAAAGTTGAAAGAAACTATGAGGAAAATAGAGGACATCTATTCTTTTGAAAGCTTTATTGAAGATGGATTAAATTATATGCAAAATCAGCATAGAATTGGAAGAAATTCTGCTACTACTGAGGATCCTGTAAAAGTAATTGAACGCATGAAAGGGTTACTTGAAGATATCAAACAATACACCGCTTTGTTGAGGTCGGGTGGTACTACAACTTCTTCAGAAATATTTTCAACTTTTAGTGATGAAAAGGATAGCGAAAATCATGCAGCATCGTGAATTTCACTGAGGCAGAAGACTATTATATAATGTTGGATTGTCCATTATTAAGAAGGTTGTTAATATATTATGAACGCTCTCTCTATATTGTAATCCCGCTATCCCATGAATAAAATACTTAAAAACAAAACATCTTGACATGCCAGCAAATATCACTTATTTCCCATCACGTTCAAAGATGCAAATGGATCTGATTCTTTCTTCGGAGTTCCAATATGTTTGGAGTTGGTTAAATTCGATGGAAAATTAGAACGAGAAGGGGCAGAGGCAGGATTATTGACTATAATTGGTCTGGAGGCTGGGTTATTCACATACATCGTCGATCCATTGATATACGTGGGAGGTTGCATCGCATTAGTAGGTCTCAAAGGAACAGGGGAACCCATCATTCCACCACCCTGATTAACTCCCATCGGTCGTGGAGCAAATGGATTTGGTGGTGGTTGAGAATTGTTTAGCATGATGGGTTTTGATTGCGAAGACTGCGACTGAACGGGAGGCATTTGATCGTAGAGACTTAACAGCTCATCTGATGTCTTGCCGATAGGTTGAATTTTTGAGTTTCCCAGTTTTGATGGAGTCAACACCGGGGGCTCTGAAAGACTCAATAAATCCATTCCGTATTTATAATTCTTCGATGGGTGACTCACTACGTTGCTCTGTGGAGAAAGTAAATCATCTACTGAATATGTATTATTCGAAATTGGAGCTTGTGTTGGGACCAACTCCGCTACTGGAGGAAGAACATTAACTGGAATGGATGTTGTTGCAGTAAAAGAAGTGCGAACGTTAGTTGAAAATGAATGCGATTGAGGCGGAGCCCCGAAGGGATCAACTCCATGAGTATCAAAACCACTGTCACGTTTGGTGGGAGCATTCCTAGCTGGGCTGGCAAAGGGATCAAACGATGCATCAACAATATGAAAATCATTTCCACCTGAATAATTCTCGTTTACTTTCGTTGGGGTAAACTCTAAAGATAATAATCACAACAATTCAAAAAGAGTAAATCAAATGCAGACCATACCAAATTCTTGTCCAAAGCTTGGTTTTCTGACCGCTTTTGCTGACGAAGAGGGCGGAGCATACTCATCGAGAAAACTGGGTTTTTTCATGGAAGTCGGAGTAGTCGGCATAGTTGCAGAAGGGGCAGCGAAAGGATCGTAGTTGCCGGTAGTATTGAATCCCTCATTTGCAAATGGATTAACTGTTGAGTTCGAGGAAAGAGAATGATTTCGAGCAGGTGTTGTTGACGAAAAAAAAGAATCTTCAGCAGCATCAGCCACCGGGAACAAGGAAGCGACGGAGGTTGACCCTTTTGAAGTACTTGTGGGGTGCTCTGAGGTAAAAGATGGGTGTTGAACTTGAGGTGAAATGAACGCGATGGAATCTGATTGTTTTAAGCCAGAAGGTCCGCTTGCGAAGGGATCAAAGATGTCGCTTGCGGTGGCTGCCGACGAATTAAAAATACTATCATCCTCTTCTGCTGGAGCAAAAGGATCGAATGAACTTGCATTATTAGAGGAGAAGGATATCGGCGCTCCTTTGAACTCCGCTTCAAAATTTGCAGAAGTAACTACTTCACCCTTTTTGGCAGCCAATCGTTTAGCTGCAGCAGAATTGGCGGCAGGAGGAGCGCCTTTACGTTGAGGGACCACAGGCACAACTTTCTTCTTATTATCCGATCTAACCACATTTTTTAACTCTCGTTCTTTTCGCCTTTGCAATGCTTCCTCTGTTAATACAAATGGGGGTAATGGACGACCGGACAAAATTTCGGTTAATTGGACGATTAGCTCAGCACATGAAGGTCTTGCTTCAGGATCCACCTTATAAAAAACGGTTAGATGCAATGTTTCAAATAGTGTATATCTTACATCTAGCATGCGTTTCATAAACTCAATTGCATCTATTGGAATTGGAGAAGGGTGCGGAATGACGTAGTTACCAGACATTATCGCTAGATTTCCTTTGTCTTGGAAAGGGTGCTTCAGAAAGCATAGCGAATAAAATATGCAACCCAGTGCCCAAACATCAGTTTTCTCCGTCAGAATTTCCCTCATATATATATCAGCCATCTCAGGAGCACGATACATTTGGGTTGTTTCTTTCTGAATCGAGGCTTCTGCGCTCTCCTTTTCATTCATATTGCGACAAAAAATAGGAGATTCCATACAAGAACCAAAATCACACAATCTCACTTTCCCGTCCTAACGTTGAGCTCTTAAGAAATTAAATATCAATTCAAAGATGAATTCATTCTTACTGGTCCGATCAAAATATTCTCCAGCTTCAGATCTCGGTGTATTATGGGCGGTCTGTTGATATGCAGAGTGTTGACAGCCTGCAAAAGCTGACCAAAAATGGTGTAGATACTTTGTATGGGGAGTAAGGAGCCATGTCGCTGATTTAACCTGTCAAGTAAATGACCTCCTGGATAATACTCCATAAGTAACAGAGCTTCGGTGGATCCACCTCTTCTTTGATTTATATCATGATCCAGTAAATTCACCATATATGGTCCTTTGAAGCGTTGAAGAATGTTGATCTCCTTTTGAACAATTTCTCGAACTTCAGGACGATCAATATTGCAACGCTTGAGCACGAACTCCCGCTGTGAATGACCTTCAGTGACCAATTCAATCAAGCCAAATCCACCTAAATGGAGCCATCAGAACTCACAGTACAGAACAACAACAGAAGAAATCAACCTTCAGCAAGTTTCTCCTTAACAATTATAAGATGAGATCCAACTCGCAGTTCTTCATTCACCACTGTCTGGTTGATGACCTGTTGTTGGACAGACCCCACCGCATTGCCCAACGTTTGGGATAAATCGCCGAATTGATTGAAAAATGAAGACATCTTCTGCTTCTCTTAGTATCCTGGCGTAGGCACTGGTTTATCAAATATATCTATCAATAGACCACCATCGATGCCAGATGGTGAGATGGTTCCATTTTAGGATTTTAGGTGCAGCAGCATATAAAATGTGCGGTGTGTGTTATTTAGGAATGAAAGAACCGTTGCTCGTCTCGCAAAAAACTAGTCGTTGGGCGTGTTTGCTCGGCCAATCGGCCGCGCCTGGCATTGGCGGAATACTCAAAGTCTGCTTTTACATTCCAATATTATTCCAACAGTAGCAATCTTCTAGATTGGTCATTCACTTATCGCGTCGTAGCTGATAGAATCATACGACAGTGACGAATTTGATACATCTTGTCAATTGCTTTCCTTTCAATCAGCGGTATTTGTCGGTCTCTCAACTTCCAACAGATTTAAGATTGGCTTTCTACTGTCATCCACATTTCCAATAATATTTACTATCCCTCATCACAAGCGAATTATGGCTGACATTGAGAAGAGACCACCAAGTGCGACCAGTGCAGGAACTGAAGTGAAGAAAGACCCCTTCAAGTATGTTCCGGATGTCATCGATGAATTAAATAGGGATGGTTCGGCAGTTGTAAATCGTTACAAGAAAGGTTTAGTGTTGGGAAAGGTCAGTTGCTTCACAAATCTATAAAAGCTAAGTTTTCAAATTTGGAACATACAGGGTGGTTTTGCACAAGTTTATCTCAGCCAGCAGTCACCTAGTAATCAAAAAGTGGCACTTAAAATTGTTGCTAAATGCAGTTTACAGAAAGCTCGAGCGAAGCAAAAGGTTAGCATCCAACTTTATGACTGCTTTATAGTTTAATTTTTATGTGTTTCACGTTTAACTTTAGCTTCAAACGGAAATTCGCATTCATAGGAACTTGGACCAAGAAAATATTGTTAGGTTTCTGAGGTTCTTTGAAGACAACAATTTTGCTTACCTGGTATTGGAACTCTGCAGTAACAATGTGAGTAATATATATACATTCATTCAATTCATTTATTTATTGTGAGCATTGTAGTCTATGGCTGAACTCATACCAAATCGCAAGAGAATCACCGAGCCTGAATTAAGATATTACTTAAGCCAGCTAGTGCATTCTCTCCAATATTTACATCATAAGCTGGTTATTCATCGCGACTTGAAACTCGGAAATATATTCCTTGATGTTAATATGAAGGTGAAAGTGGGAGATTTTGGGCTGGCAGCTAAATTGGAGAATGAAAACGAAAAGCGCATGACCGTTTGTGGAACACCAAATTATATTGCCCCAGAATTGTTAGAGGGGAAGAAAGGTCACTCATTTGAAGTCGATATTTGGTCTAGTGGAGTAATTATGTACACTTTGTTGATTGGAAAGCCACCTTTCCAATCAAAAGATGTCAAATCTACATACAAGCGTATTGTTGCGAATCAGTATTCTTATCCCGATGACGTCTATGTAAGCCAAGACGCAAAAGATTTGATCGCCTTAATGTTGCAGGTGAGATACACATTGATGCTAACAACATTTTGCATTAAATAAACGATTTATACAGCACAAGCCGGAGAATCGTCCTAAGTTACCCGACATACTTGAGCATGCTTTTTTCACCGCTCCTGGTGCATTTACTCCCTCAACATTACCAGATTCTGCACTTAAAACAACCCCTGTTTTCACTCTGCCTGCGATGAGTAGCGGTGTAAAGGAAGATCAAACTGGAAAGTTGACCGGAAAGCTTAGTGGTCCAGCATATGGCGACGAAAATGATCCTCATGCAATAAATAGGTTACCATCTCGGGAAAGGGCTGGGTTGACATTGGAAACTCAAGTACTGAAAAAGAAGATTGACAATAATGCTGCTCCACCCGATTCAGCCAGAAGCACAAATTCTGCGGGTAGTTTACCCACGACGTTTTCCACGTACTCAAGATCAAGTACTGGATCGACTGATCCATCTGCGCCAACTGCTGTACAGTCTCGAAATTCCACTGCTCGTATAAGATCGGCATCTGCCACTTCAACAAGGACGGTCACAAATTCATTGAGTGGAACCTCAACAACTATTGGTACACGCACTGCACTATCTGTAAAAGAAACAATTAGTTCTGAAATTGTAAAGAAAGATACTGATGAGATTCAATTGAAAGCCAAGTCTTCCAATATTACCACAAAACCCTCTGCTCCAAAGTTTGACATTTATATTGACAACAAGACAACCAAGCAAGGTAAAGATGAGACAACTATAGAATTCAACAAGCAAGTACCCTCATCATCATCTTTGTATACTTCCGAGTCTGTTGGTTACATTCAACATGGTATTCAGCATATAATCTTATCTGAGAACAACCATAGTCAAGCAAATGGTGTCGCTAAGAAGATGGATTTGGAAGGTACACTTCCGATTAGTACGGATACTAGAGAGGAACGATGGTCCAATTCGACGGAAAAAATACAACCAAAAGCGAAAAGAGCCAAAGAAGCTTGGATATCATCAACAAGCACGACTGTAGAAAAGAACTACTCTCAAGCACTGCCGAGTTCTAGTGGTATAGTTCCTACTGCTTATTCTGTTGCAACAAAACTCTCTGGTGATGTGTGTTTGGATAACTTAGCACAACCCAGTACCTCATCAGTTGGCACTGCCACAACTCAGGATTATCATGCTTTGCAACCTGGTGGAATGGTGCATCCTGGATCAACGCCCACGCCAGCACTTCAATCCGAGCCTATGTGTGTGGGAACCCCACCAGAACAAGTAAAACCATTAGATTATGCTCCTGATGCAGCAATTGGTACATTGGAAAAGATGCACGAAATGCTTAATGAAAATAGTTTCTCCTTTATTGAGAATAATGCTCGTTTGGCACCAGTTCCAACTTCATCTTCCACTACCAATCCCAAATCTGCTTTTTCGAAAGTTTGGGTAGTGCGATATGTTGATTATACATCAAAATACGGTTTAGGATTTTTATTCAATACTGGTAGCGCCGGGGTATATTTCAACGACAGTACAAAGATTGTTCTATCACCCGATGGAAAAGTTTTCCAGTATATCGAAAGAAAACGACGAGAAAGTGGTGGTGCTAATGATCACTGCAGTCAAAAGCATCGAATTGACAATTACCCACCAGAATTACAAAAGAAGGTTACTCTTCTGAAACATTTTAAGGAGTATCTGATCAATCAGGAGCGCAACGGAACTGGAAATGAATTAGATCATGGGTTTGGAGGAAATGGTGTTGAAGATTGTGGAGGATTTTCAAAACAAGTACTTTTGTCAAAAATGGATCAACATAACAGTAGTGAGGACGAACCAGCGATGCCATTCTTGAAAAAGTGGATCAAGACCAAGCATGCGATTTTATTCAGGTTGAGTAATCGAACTGTTCAGGTCGTGTTTTATGACAAGAGGTAAGCTGTAAATCTCCATATTTTGTTGTGAATAATCTTACAAATTTTTTACAGTGAGGTTCTACTTTCGTCGGAAGCCCGACAAATAACTTACGTTAATAAAACGGGTGAGAGGACTGAGCATATTTTAGATGATGTAATGGTATCAGGTCGTGCGGACATTGCTAAACGTTTGAAATACACTAAAGACATTATGCACCGCTTGATCAATTCGAAATAAGTAGGCGTCTGCAATTAACATATTTTAAAGAAGTTGTGTTAATTTAGGATATTTCATATTAGATTGACATGTACATACTTGCTAGTTAGCGCAAAATGTATTCAATGCTATTATACCGTGTAGCTCTAGTACATTTTAGCATTTATATATAAAATATTTATATTACAACAGAGTACCGTGATAAATTAATTCTGATTTTCAATTTTACTCTCATTCTGAATAATTTTACGCCTAATTTAGTAGCCTCCTGGAACGCTGCTGTGCACCACACGACGAGGCAAAACCCAAAACGACGAGCAAAGGCTTTAATTAAAATAGACTTCAATTAAAATATTTGTTTTTATACCAGTGTTCTGCGTATGCGACCTTAAAGGCGTAAAGGCAGTTAATTATTCTTCCAGATATCATTATTTGATGAATTAAACACCTCATTGTTTGAACAACGTTCTAGAATGTCTCGTGTTCCACGCTTTATTGCAAGAGATCTTATTCAATTTGCGAAGTCTGTTCAAGTAACGGCTCATTACTTCGATCCGCAAGCCAGAGCTGCTTTCGAATTTGCTAGACAAATGTCCTCACCAAAGCTCAAGAAAATAAATCCTCAATTTGAATGTGTATTGGAATCAAGCGAAAGCAATATTGTCCCCCGCATTAAAGCAGATTTCTTGGACGGTTCATCGTGGACAGCTGATATTAGTTCCTTGTCTGCCGCTCAATTACGATTTGAGTTTTATCGAAGGGCTGGTGATGCGGAAGACAATATGGATGGAAGTCCGTCAGATACTGCGGGTACTGGTAAAGGAAAAACTGATGCCAAGGGTGGTAAAGGCAAGAAATAAATCTGTCTCGATGTCGCCGATGTGAGATAAGCAAAGTAGTATATGTAACGATAATGTACAATAGGATTTACAACTAGCAGTTGTTTCCACGTGCTGATTATGCGTACGTTGGAACCATCTCGTTTGTAATACGATGGATGGGAATATCATATAGATTGTTTGTAGATACTAAGTTAAATAGGTGCTAACATCTACCATGTTCCAACACTACTTTCAACAAGTATTAACAATTTAAAACTCCGCGAGATATTTACAATGCACGATGACATTATTCACCTGCACCATAAGTTCAATACAAAATTATATTACATCGTATGGAAGTATTAGATCGTCAAAAATTAAACCAAAGAAAACTTCGTTGTGCAACATCCAAAAACAAAAAGAATTATATTCATAACTATGGAAATACCGTTTTATTACTTTTAGAACTTCTTCTCGCCAATCAAGTTGTATCTCTTCAAGATATACAATTCTCCAAACTAACAGTGTTGAATTTAAGAGGTCAAGAAGTACGAGGGTGCTCACACATGTTGGTAATGCATCATCAAATGAGTGCATTGGAATTATAATGTGGTTCACAGCTCCAGTATTGCGTGAAAGAAATTATGTTGGAATTGCTGTCCTGTAGAAACTCATAACTTTATCACTGGAGTATATAATATAATTCAAAGACGATTTCTTGTAGTATCCTAGACAATCCTATCAGTAAATCAGAGCGTCACGATGAGAAGAGTACTGTTCAATTCGCTTTTCGTTCTGCTTGCTATCTTGTTCTTCTTTTCAGGTGTTCAATCCTCGCAGGAGAATAAGGAACATACCACCATTGACATCAGAAAGAGTGCCAGTGATCAGTGGGAAGCTACGAAAGGGAAGCTAAGCGAGAAATATCATGAAGCCGCCGCAAAAGTAGATGAATTCATCGGCGATGAGCAAGCTAGACTACAACATCTTGAAGCCATAGGAAGAGTCAAAGGTGCAGAAGGTGTTGATCATGTAGGATCTCGAGTTACCGAAACTGCTGATGAAGCGAAAGCTCGCACTCAAGAAGGTATCGACACTGTGCAACACAAATCTCGTGGGTTGTTTGACACCATCAAGGAATTCGCTGGAGTAGCTAGTGAAAAAGCTGGTCAGGCAAAGGATGCCACCATCAACCATGCCACAGAAGCAGCTCAAATGGCACAAGATAGAGCCTCACAAGCAACTCAAGCTGTTCGCGACTCAGGTGCTAGGGCTTCCACTATTGCCCAAGACCGTGCTCAACAAACTGTCGATGCGGTTAGAGATAGTCGTGATTATGTTGCTGACAAAGCTCATCAAGGTGTAGATACAGCTCAACAGAAATCACGAGGCCTTTTTGAAACAATCCGAGAATTTGCTGGTGCAACAGCAGATCGAGCAGGCCAAGTTAAGGATGCAACAATGGCAACAGCTCAAAATCGTGCCCAACAAGCCACTGAAGCAGCTACAAGTGCAAAGGACTTCGTAGGAGACACAGGCATGAATGTAGTTCATGCTGCTCAAGATAGAGCGAATGATGCAGTTGAAGCTGCCCGTGGTGCAAAGGACTATGTTGCTGATACAACTTCAAGTGCAGCCAGACGTGCAACCGAGGCCGTCCAAGACACGGTAGGCACCGTGCAAGATTCTGTGGGTAAAGCTCAGACGAAAGCCGCAGATGCTGCTTCAGCAACGGTTCAAAGGGCTAAGGAGTACGTTAATCGCGCGGAGCAAGCTGCAGCGGATACTTTAGGCGCTGCTCGCGACAATGTTCAATCTGCTGCAAGCATGGCAAAAGGTGCTGTATTTGGTGCAGCTGACAAAGCAGGTGACAAAGCACACGAGGCATACGATAAGGCAACAGATAAGGTCGGTCACGCCAAAAATGTGATGGAAGATCAGGCATCATCTACCACAAACCAAGCTCGCGAACGGGTTGAAGAGCTCAATGATCAAGCAAGAGAAAGGGCAAGACAATTGGGACAGCAAGCTAAAGAAGCTTACGACCACATGAAAGAGCGAGTTGATCAAGCCAAAGGAACTGCCCAGGAGCGAGCGGCTGAGACTTTACAGCATGCGAAAGAAACTGGCCAACATGCTCGAGACCAAGCTCATGAACAAGTGGGTGTTGCTAAGGAGAAAGGTCAATCATGGAGGGACAAGGCAGCGGAGAAGGTTTTCGGCACCCGACATGAGCCGTGATAGAGTCCGCTTCATGAAACTCACTATAATTGTAGGAGATAGTTGATACAGTTACTTATTTGAACAGAGAGAAAAAGATAGTGCATTTAATGCTGGAGAAAATCCATATAGTACCAGTTAAATCAAAAAGGTTAACAGTTATTTAGCTTTCTTACTTTACCATTACCCTTACAATTCTAAATGTTTTAATTTACATGATCCTCAACTCTAAACGAAAAAACTCATCGGGAAAATATTTCAAAAGATAGAAATATATAGCTTACCTAGATTTGTCGTGGAGGGCGGCTTCTGCTCTTGCTTTATTCCAGAAAGAGGAAGGGAGCACCTTCGTTCTATCACATCTATCTTGGTATTTTCCAGCAATATTTACAACTTCATCTAACAGACCCATCTCTAAGGTAATTGGATTTAATCCCAGATTGCAAAATTTCTTATTTGAAACCTATTATGAATGACCGATTAAAAAAAAAAGTATACTCTGGGAAAACCACACCTCAAGTTCATTCGCTGCATCTTCTTTTCTAGGATTTTCCAAAAATCTTACTCCGCAACCAGTCTTTTCAGAAACCAACTTTGCCAATTCACCAACGCGCAAAGTTTCTGCAATTTGATTAAAAATCTCAACCTGTTCACCACTTTTAGGAGGATTACTGATGGCTAGTTCAATGCACCGTGCCGTATCTGAGATATGAATGAATGCTCTTGTTTGTCCACCTGTCCCATAAATAGTCAAAGGAATATTCAACGCAGCCTGCATCAAGAATCGATTTAACACTGTGCCGTAATCCCCGTCATAGTCAAATCGGTTGATCAGTCGTTCATCTCGGATTGTTTGTGGTGTATTCGTTCCCCATACAATTCCCTGATGCAAATCTGTCACTCGAATACCATCATTTTTATTGTAAAACTGAAATACCAATGCATCCAAGCATTTCGTTAAATGATAAATTGACCCAGGATAAGCTGGATGCAAGATTTTACTGTGCCTACCACCAGGCAAGGTCACATCGATGTAGCCCTCTGGAATCTCACCGCCTGAAGTACCATAGCCATAAACGCCCATCGTACCTAAATGAACAACATGAGTGTCTAAACCAGATTCTACAATTGCGCACATAAGGTTATGAGTCCCCGATAGATTATTATCAATCGTGTATCTCTTTCTTCTACCATCCTTCATACTGTATGGTGCCGCTCGTTGTTCGGCGAAATGGACTACAGTGTCGGGCTTTTCTTCCTTCAACAAATTCAACAACTCTGCAAAATCATGCTGTAAGTCCAGGAAACGGAATCGCATGTTGCTTTTGTTAACTTTGTTCCAGACCTTAATTCTATCTTCTATACTTGCCAAAGGTGTGAGAGAATCACATCCCAACTCCACATCGATCTTTCTTCTCGATAAATTGTCTGCAATTATCACATCATGGCCTTTCTCGCTCAGATACAATGATGTTGGCCAACCACAGAATCCATCTCCACCTAATACTAATACTCTCTTAGGTGATGACGAACTACTCATCATCAAGCCATTGCTCTGCATTCTCAAGGCCGATGTAGATCTCAATTGTGATGCCGCGCCATTGGACAATTGGAAGCCCATCAAAATCGATGGAAGGATAAAGAAAAGGACGATAAACAACATCTTGGGTTGCATAAATTATTTTACTTGTTGTAATAAAAGGCCGCCCGAAGCCAGAACTGAAAATTTGGCAGCATGCAAATTTGGCGCCAATTTTTTCTTGCAAAATTTCGTGATTTCGTGTTGCATCACTCCCACGAAACTTCGAAAATATCACTTCTAATCTCCAACCACAAGAAATTCAATACATTTCAAAGTTAAAGTTCATTTCAATTGAGCAACTTCTCCATTCCTTTCATCTCTGTGTGGATAGTTCGAGAAGTCTCCTTGTCTTTGTGAAGTGTAGTATTATTGGAGAACACTCACAAAATGTCAGAAGCTGATATTGTATTCAATGAATCTGATGCTGCTCCACAAGCACATGTGAAGTTTGCTGATGAGCCTGTTAGTAGAAAGAAAGGTGCAGCGGCAGCAAAATTGGCTGTTCAAGATATTAGCAAGTTAGATGTAGCAAAATTGACGCCATTAACACCTGAAGTCATATCTCGCCAAGCTACAATTAACATTGGTACCATTGGGCATGTCGCTCATGGTAAATCAACCGTAGTCAAAGCCATCTCTGGTGTACAGACTGTTCGTTTCAAGAATGAGTTGATCCGTAACATTACAATTAAGCTTGGTTATGCAAATGCTAAGATTTATAAAGCCGATGGTCCCGTTAATGAACCTGGTAACTACTGCTCACGCGGTAGTGGTTGGGACGATGAGTTTGTCGATAATGGCAAGGAGTTCAAGTTAGTCCGCCATGTATCATTCGTTGACTGCCCTGGTCACGATATTCTTATGGCAACTATGTTGAACGGTGCTGCTGTCATGGATGCAGCTCTTTTGTTGATTGCCGGTAATGAGCCATGTCCACAGCCTCAAACTTCTGAACACTTGGCTGCCGTTGAGATTATGAAGTTAGCCAACATCATCATCATCCAAAATAAGGTAGATTTAGTGAAACAAAGCAATGCAGAAGATCAATATAATCAAATAAAGAAATTCGTCGCAGGTACTGTGGCGGAAAATTCACCAGTCATTCCAATATCTGCTGTGTTGCGTTATAACATCGATATTGTTTGTGAATATATCGCCAGACAAATCCCTGTACCAAGACGTAACTTCACAGCTTCTCCAAGACTTATTGTCATTCGTTCCTTCGATGTTAATAAGCCTGGTGAAGATGCACACTCGTTGAAGGGTGGTGTTGCGGGTGGATCAATCTTGGAAGGTATCTTAAAAATTGGTGATGAAATTGAAGTTCGTCCCGGTATTGTATCGAAGGATGCTGATGGTAACATGAAGTGTCAGCCAATCTATAGTCGCATTGTATCCCTGTTTGCTGAGCAAAACGAGTTGCAATACGCTGTGCCCGGTGGTTTGATTGGTGTGGGTACAAAGATCGATCCTACATTGACCCGTGCTGACCGTTTGGTTGGTCAAGTTTTGGGTCTTCGCGATCAACTTCCTGATGTTTTCACTCAAGTGGAAGTTTCATATTACTTGTTGAGAAGATTGCTCGGTGTAAAGGCTGCTGAAGGTGGAAAACAGGCTAAAGTGCAGAAGCTAACTCCTGGTGAAATTCTGATGGTCAATATCGGTTCCACTTCTACTGGTGGTAAAGTTTTGACTATTAAAGAAGCTGATAAAGAATCAGAGGGCAAACAGAAGTTAACTGCTGTGATTGCTTTGAAGACCCCGGTTTGTACCCAAAAGAACGAAAAGATCGCTTTAAGTAGACGCGTTGATAAGCACTGGAGATTGATTGGATGGGGAGAAATTGAAGGTGGTACCAAGGTGGAAATGAACCAGCCTTTCAAGTGTGATGACTCCGCTTAATTCGTTTGTAATTCATAAAATGGAAATAGTTTCACCTTCGGGGTTTGTGGTCTGCTTTGGAAGGACCATCTACTTCCGTGTATAGTATGAGCACGGTATGTTCTATACGGTTGTAATGGGTTGTGCCGTTGTAGTTATATGTGCTTGGAATTCCTTTCTTTGTTTGGCGAGATCACGTGCAGATAAAGGTGTCAATAGTAGTAGAGTTTTGATGTGTGTTTGTTTATTTTTTGAAGCTAATGTGGAAGTAGTGTAAGATGTAAATATTTCTTAATTAACACACTTCGCATCAAACACATTCTTTAAATTTTCAAATGTTAATTGGTTGCATTCTATAAACAATTCGAGGAGTTAGAGAGTTCATGTTATTTGCTATCCGTAACCACATCCCATAGGAAAATACATGAATCATTTCCTCCGGCACTGACCAAATTCATTCCTTTGAATGAATGATTGGATCGAACAAATTGTAAATCTAGTACAGGTGATGTGTGACCACCGTAGATGAAAGGGACACTATCTGGAAGACAAGGATAGGTAAATAACTTAATTGCGCTTCGAACTGTATGAGAGCCACTCGCCGCTACAAGGTTTCCATCCATTGATCGACACACGCAATTGATTTCACTATCGGGCGGAACGGCTTTTTCTGGATCCCAACGATTGAATATTCCTTGCAATCCCCATCCATATATGCATGAATTAGATTGCCATTGTGCCTCTCGATATGAAGCAGCATTAGTTAGTCTTTGAGCGGTTTCCACATCCCAGAAAAGCAGTTCTTTCGCTGCATCAGCTGTTTTCAACAGACGACCATCCCCAGAAAAATCAATATTCTTTATGTAAGACGTGTGCCCTTTGCAAACACCTATGTGACGCAATCCGGTGCCTGGGGAATTTCCCACGGTCATTAAATGGATAAAAGTGTCCTTGCACCCAACAGCAATAAGATCTCGGACAGGGCTGTACTTTATTTCAGTAATCTCCAGTTTTTTGGCATTTTTGTGGTTACCGACAATATCTGTTAAGACAGAAAATGAAAAAAAATTTAGAGAAGAGAGACAGAGAGAGAGAGAGAGACGAAAGGGTTAGTAACAACACCATATGGATGTTTTCAGGAACTTACTTCCTTGGGCAACAATCTTACTTTCAACTAATTGCCAATCAACACAAGGAGTCGGAATGATGACACTACTTATAGGTTTGATTGAGCGCTTTTGCTTCTTCGTTGGCAAGGCAGACAATTTTTCACTCACAACTCGTTGAAAAGAAGCGCTTTGCAATATTAATAGTTCCCCTTTTTCATTACCAACGGCAATACTAACCCCATTTGAAGAAAATGCTATGGCTGTAGCAGATACTTCCAAATCAATAGTGCCAATATTAGTGTAACTATCAGTATCCCAAATATGAATAGTGCGATCGGAACAAATGGATGCGAAGATCGTGTCGACTAACGGATTCACGGCCAGTCGCTTCACTTTCCCGTTATGGCAGTTAACAATATTCTGCATATCAAATGCGGGAGACTCATTTGAGTCTATATTTTGTGCATTTATACCTGCCAATTGTAACAGCATGATTGAATTGTTAGCCAAACCGATTGCCACTTGATCCCCTATATTATCCACGGTAACACTTCTAGAAAATGATTCTTCAAGTTGCATTCCGCCAAGATGTTGCAATGGTAGTACTTGTTGTTGGTGTTGCTGTTGTGACTGTTGCTGGTTCCTGTCGATTCCCCAAATATTGATAATGCCGCTCTGATCAGTACTAATGAGCTTTTCTCCTATTCGGCTATTGGTACCACTATTTTTACCACTCTTTTTTCGCCCAGGGAAAAAGTCAAAATCAATAATAGGACTTTCATGGGCGTCGGTAATCACTGCAAGGAGTTTTCCCCGCGGTAACCAACTAGCAATCGCTTGCAAATCATTTGCATGATCTCCTTTCTCGAGCAAATGGTGCCAGATGTGAATAGCACCAGACGATGTTCCCAATAAGACTTTGTTTGTTTCAAATTCTCCATATTCACCAACGAATGTACAAGCATTATAATCAACTTGATTTTGCGCCTTTCGACTAGATGCGCCTTGTGTTCCTTCTAATACGTACTTGATAGTCTTTGTACGGAATTGTTTGCCACGGTAGTCGCGGCCTCCATGTTGGTCACCATTGGGGACAGGAATATTAGATGGAGTTTGGTAATGGGCTTTGATTGTCCAAAATTTAACTTGTTTTCCCCCAAACGAAGTCAAGGTATAACATCCATTGGGTAGTTGAAGACCTCCAACAGCTTTTGCTCCTTTTGCACTTGAACCACTGGCAACAGTACTTCCACTGTTTGACTCATTATCGAAGTCAAAAGGCATGAAGCAAAATGAATTAAACTTAAATTGGCAAACTTCAATGTGACCCACTTTGGTAGAACACAACTGGATCCCTTTTTCCCAGTCAAATATATAAACGGAACGAATCTCCTCCATACTGCATGCTAATAGCAGCTTCCCATCACCACTAAAATCTACACAGCTAATACCTCGAACCGATGATGACAAAGACAAATCTGGATAATCTGACGACCTTTCCATGGTAGTGCACCCATATTGTTGATGAAGCTGTAATAATTTGTCATAGCTCCAGACCAACACTACTCCATCATTTCCTAACTGACTTGAAGCGATGATTGGTAATGAAGGATGTTGACAAAGGCATGTTACATCGTCAGAATGTCCAGTAAAGAATGATTGCTGGTTGGTTGTAACATCTGTCACAATCACGACACTTGCGGCTGGATATGCAATTTTGTTTTGATGTCTCACCTTCAACCACAAAACATTCTTCCCTTTTGTAGCACCACCGTGTCGGTTAGCATCACCATCATAACCAAAGATATGTTTTAACGACAATCCAGTTGCACCTGATTGCTGTTGTTGGTGTATATGACGATTCCGGAGTATAGTAATATCTTGAGTCGATGGATAAACAACTGATCTGCAATGTGGATATTGAACTCCCTCCATCGACAAGAACTCCTCTTTTACAGGTTTACTATTATTTACAATAGGTTGCTTTGTTTTTGAAGCAATTGGCGGTAGATGCCCAAGGTTATTCCCTGTTACTGCATTTGTTGCTGCTTCATTAGAAATGCTGCGCGAACTTCTGGAAGACACCGGATTGTTGCTTCCTTTCTTATCAGTGTAGTTGTTGACTTTTGGTAGCTTAATACGAGGAATTCTGCTGTTATCCTTATCCGCTGTGTACTTGTTCCCGTGAAGAGCACGATTGGAAGAGGAGGGCTTCTTCGACAATTCATTGTGACTAACAACAGAATCCATGCTTACTTCTGAATAATCATCACCAGATCTAGCCTTTGGAACACTGCGTTGTATACTAGGAAGTTGGCTGGGAAGGCTAAGTGGTTGTTGGGGGATTCCTTTTGGTGAAGCCAACAGAATTTGATTCTGAAATTGTTGTAAGCTTTTGTTGACCAAATCTTGTACTTGATTCATGAAACGTTGGTCCCGTGACTTAAACTCTCTTTCAATTTTTTCGTTAATAATTCGAGAAATGTACTCAACAGAGCTTGGGTCCAATGTCACTTGCTGGATACCGGTTGCACCATTTGTTGTTGAGAGTTGACGTGCACTGCTTGACCTTCTCACTTCCAATGAACCGCCAACCTTTCTTTGTTGCTTTTCTGTTTGAGTTGGAAGAACGGAGTCATTGTCTGTGTCGTCATTGCCCGAACTAGGATTTTGTCTCTCCACAACAGCTGATGATCGAGCTGGATGCCCCGTTGATTTCTTCTGACCAGATGAATTGGCTGACGTTGATGAATATTCGGGCTCGGGAGATAGATTTGTTGTAGACTTTCTACCATAACCGTTTTGATTCGTCGACGAAAACGTTGATGGTCCTTGTGACTCGAAGTTATTTACAGCATTTCTACAGAATAATAAGTTATTAACAAACAAAAGAATCAACTGAGAAAACTCACCGAATGGCGTCAATTTTTACCTCCGCTTCTTCTCGGAGAGATTTTAACCTCTTGAGTTCAGTAGATTGGTAGAAGGCATCAGGTTGAATATGAGGATACTGCTGCGGTTTGTTCGGTGTTAGTGCTAACTCAGAAAAATGAGCATCCAATGCATGGGGGCTCTCAACATCTTGAGGGGACAAAAACAAATCCCTATGGTTCGGAGCAGCATTTATTTTCAACGGAGACATTACATTTTTACTGTGGGTTCTTGGAAGAACTTGTGCATTGCCACCATTGTTCCTTGACGGAGAGGACACCAGATGAACATAATTCGAAGGTACAACACCAATTCGTCCATTAACATTGACCAACCACCAGTCATCATCATATGTTTCTATTAATACGAAAGAGTCATTTGCTTTAATGGATATTTCATCATCTTCTGTTGCTTGGAAATCGTACAATGCATGTCCACGCTGCTTCATTTTGGGGATTTTCCCGCCTTCTCTCGCAGCCATTTTGAAGCTATGTAGTTGAAAATATGAAGTAGTTTAGTTTCAGAAGTATTGAAGCGTAAAGCAGAAATGGCCAAAATGCATGAAGAATGGAAATGGGAAATGGGAAACCAGAAAGTAAGATAATAAGCATGATGGATGTAATATAGGTGGGGAATAGCATGGCGCGCAGGCAGGGCGGCTTTCGCTGACTGTGAGAAGAGCGTAACGGCCACTTTGAGGTGGAAGGAAGTTACATTATTATTTTAGAGTATTATAATACCATATCCAATATATAGTACCATCAATATTATATTTAGCAAAATAACTGACGGAACGATTTAAGAATATGGGGCCGTAACAGCTTTTAACAATATACACGAACTACATTTTACGTTATAATTAAGAATAGAATAACTGCAATCAACTGTACGTTTTTGACACCAAATTCTGTACCTGTATTACTAACGATTTGTTAATGGGAAGCAAGAAGGAGATATTATACTATTCTATTCATGAGTCTTGAATCCAGCAGAAGAATTATATCGAACTATATGACTTGATGATTGTGGGAAAAGCTGCTTATGATTCGAACTAATGAAGAAAAAATCCCGAAACTGTTCATCTTGTTCAGGACTTAAGTCAACTTGAACATCAGAAACACGCATAGTATCGCTGTTGGACTGACTGTCATCGTCTTCACCCAAGAAACGAGCTTGTGTAAGATCATTGATTCTCTCAATCGACTCTTTGATAAACCTCTTACCAGGCTGAAAGTTTGGAGGATAAGCCTTGTGTTTCAAATCTTCCCATCGATTGAGGTGATATAACTCAAACCAGCGAGAACTTTTCAGCTGATGGTAATTTCGACAACCTAACCGATGGCTTGGTCGAACCTCAAATAGTCCAGACAGTACTTGCTGGCACTCAAGAGTAAGGGCTCCAAGCCAAGGATTGATCGGAGGAATAGGTGCGACTAAAATTGGTGGCAATTCTCCATCTTCGACCAACCAGTGATCACCTGGAAGAGCTCTACTTGGTTTATTGGACTTGGTTTGCAAATCATCTTCATCAAGATCCGAAACCATGTGAGAACCACCATCTATCAAATCTGACTTCTTAAATATAGGGATTGGTGAATCTGCTCGCGTTTGATGATGCTGACTGCAAAGTGTTCCACGACCACTTATGTCAGGTAGTTTGACTAAGTGATCTTTTGTACTACAATCAGATCGCCGCGCAGCAGAGATACTGCCTCCACCGACACTTTCTGTTTCAGAAAAGGCGTAGTGATGAGTTCTTTGTGAAGAATCAGCTGTAGGAATGCCGGCACTGGACTGATCATTGCTGAAAGATGATGGGCTGAAATTGTGACGTCTGCGATCTCCGGTCATGTCTACACTAATAGGAGACTGTTGAGTGCAACCGACGGATGAAAAGTACATCACTTCCTTGTCAACGGTTGTAACTTCACTAGAATTGGAAGTACGAACATTTGGAAATGACATTGGCTTACTACGCCCGGGAGATGGCTTTTCCTTGACCGTTTCTCTGTAGGCTGTTCCGAAGCGTGAACTTGGTGATGCAAAATCATAAGATTGACCAGGAGATGGGATCGGCGTTGAACGAACAGGCGAATCAAACATCTTGCCGGATGAAGATGCTTGACCTTCAGAAATAGTGATCATAGAAAGTTCCTTCATGTGAATCTCTTTCGTCTTTTTACGCATAGCAGAGAGTGACTTTTCCAAATAATTGATGAATTGGATGGGACAATGTTTGTCGAAAGGTCTCTTTCCATATAGAAGTTCATAAGCAACAACACCCAAACTCCAATAATCAACTTCAGGACCATGAATGTGAGACTTGGTGAACACTTCTGG
>JACCEA010866635.1_pt1 | contig 20230 bp, 19 predicted proteins | sample 7449851 | NCBI WGS metagenome assembly JACCEA01 (sample SAMN15323453, study PRJNA562643) | freshwater metagenome | isolation source: river surface water | place: USA:Blue River Watershed | collected 2017-08-18
ATGAGCAGCATGTCAGCATGTTATTACTAATAGGACACCACCTCCTTCTCCTCTCTCTCCTCTGTCCCTGCAGAGCCGCTTGTTGTGCGTTCGTTGCTTTTGTTGTTGATTGTTGTTCTGTTGAAGATGCGCAGAGGCGCCGCACAGCAGCGGCAGTCGGAGCGAATATATATTATTATACCAGTATGGAATATTTCGCTGGCGGTAATCTTGTATTAAAGAAAGCAATTGCGTCTCTTCGCAAATCATTTAGATTACTTCAACCAGTAAGGAGGTCCCTACACAATTAGTATGGACTCTTCCATTTCTCTGTTTTTAGGCTCCGCAGTGTTGGGCACTTTGATCAGCAAGACAAACATTGGCGGCGAAAAACCACGCAAGTTAACTCATCATGAGCAGCACATGCTGAACAAAGTAAACAAAGAAAAAGGTTCCTTTTTGCTCAAAACACCAAAGGAGTTATCAGAAGCTGCTAAAGCAGCCTCAAAATTGGGTGTTGCTGATCCGAATGCACAAAATGATGTTTTGGGAAAGGAATTGATAGCGCGTCGAGATAAGCAAATGGGACCCAATGTCTCAGTCTTCTATAAACAAGATGGTGGTCTCGTTGTGGTGCGCGGAGAAGGTTGTTACATGATTGATATTGATGGAAATCGTCATTTGGACTGTTGCAACAATGTTGCGTGCGTGGGTCATGCTCACCCTTCCGTTGTCAAGGCAGGTCAAGAGGAGCTAGCAAAGATCCAAACCAATGGGCGCTTTCTCAATCCTGTTCAGCAACGTTATCTTGACAAGTTGCTCGCTACATTTCCTCCTGAGTTGAATACCATATATTTGGTCAACTCTGGTAGCGAAGCGAATGACTTAGCATTGCGCATCGCTCGTGAACATACTACCGCCAAAAGGCCCAAAGACGTCATCATTTTGGATTCTGCCTATCACGGTGAGCTAAATCGAATATCCACGAGATTTATTTCTCAATAGTTGGTAAATCTTTAGGTCACACCCAAGCTCTAGTTGATATTTCGCCCTATAAATGGTACCAGGCCGTGGACAACAAGAATTATCAGCCTCCAACGACTCATGTGGTTTCTTGTCCTGATGGTTATCGTGGAAAGTACCCTTTTGGTCAAACGGAGTATTGCGCCAAAGTATACGCCAAAGAGGTGGATGATATTGTAAATAGCATAGAGGGTGGTGTAGGCACTTTTATAGCCGAGTCCATTGTAGGTTGCGGTGGACAAGTGGAGCCACCACCCGGTTATTTCAGGCAATGTTATGAGTCAGTTCGGAAGAATGGTGGTGTCTGCATTGCTGATGAGGTGCAGACTGGTTTTGGTAGAGCGGGTACTCACTTTTGGATGTTTCAAAAACATGGAGTGCTTCCAGATATTGTCACATTCGGCAAGCCAATGGGAAATGGTTATCCTGTTGCTGGGGTTGTATGTCGTCGTGAAGTGGCGGAGTCTTTCGCCAAAACGGGTATCGAATATTTTAATACTTATGGTGGTAATTCAGTTGCCTGTGCTATTGCAGAAGCGGTTCTTGACACAATTATCAATGAAAATTTACAAGAAAATGCTCGCGTGGTTGGTGAGTACTTGACAGAAAAAATGAGTACTCTAATTGGCAAATATCGTTGGGTTGGGAATGTAAGAGGCAGTGGATTATTCCAAGGAATTGAGTTTGTCCGTGATGCTCAAGCAAAGAAACTTGAACCTTATCCTGACTTGACTAAATTTATTGTCGATTTCTTGAAGTATCAGAGAGTCATTATCAGCAGAGATGGGCCGGATGAAAATGTTATCAAAGTCAAGCCCCCTTTAGTATTTTCGAAGGAAAATGTTGATACTTTGGTGAATGCTTTGGATCGCGCATTATCTTGCGCTGTGGATTTAGGAATATTCTAGAAAGATTGGTGACTTCAAGCGATAGTTTACACAGAGAATGATTTTGCTTATCAAAGTATCAAACCGACGTATATCTAAATTATAGAAAAGGAAAATATACTAACAATTAATCAGTATTGTAACTTTCCTACTCGTCCGGTTCTTCGTCTTCTTCGATTTCTGAGTCTCCAACCACATCATTTAAATCGTGCGCTGCAATCATTAAAATTTGATACTGACTGAGCAAATAAAAAGCGAGATATTTTGCCCTTTCCATATCAGCGATAGAAGTACCATTTTTCGAGGAGAAAGAAGCTTGTTTGATAGTCGCATGAGGTACCAAAGATTCTTCATCCAGTACAAGTTCATGCTGCTCGTCGTCGTTTTGTTCTTGTACTGAGTCTGTTGGAAATTTCATGTCCAGTTCGACGCCAAACTGTTCGAAAATCTCGGATCTCCTGGAAAGAATCATTTACATACATATGCTCAACTAAATATAAGAGACAAAAGTACCCTGGATGTGCAATTGCCATCTTAAGTATAATGGCCATGAGATAGTCTAATAGTATTCCACATTCGTTCACGTACACACCTTCTTCATTTTTGGAAGGACAATATGAAGGATCTGAAACTTGAGTCAATGCACCTAATGCTTCAAAGATGTTCTACAAATATTTATCAATCAACATATATTATTTTGTAACAAAACAATCATTCACCTTTGGTATTCCATCCCACCCCCCAGAATGAATGTTAAACACTTTACTGATGCTTTCGATCGATCCTCTTTTCTTCGTTGCAGCAGAAGGCATCACGGAAGGAACTTTCAGTTTAATAGGATAAACATCAAATCTATTCTGTGGAATTGCATACCCATAAGCATAAAGCAGCTGTTCATTCGAAAGGCTTCCATAATTTGAAAACAGTTCATCTCCATTTTTAATAGGATGATTACAAATAACATGAAGAGTCCCATTACTGACTTCAAACTTTAGATATTCTTGCTCGTCATTATGGTTCAATATATCCAATAATGGAACTAAGGAGCCTAAATTGCCCATGCTAGTCTCTCGACTGAATTTATTATCGTCGATTGTGAGATCGGAGTATATTTGGTTTGCAAAATGGCTCGGATATCTTCTTGAAAGGTAATGACCGCAAGCCCACACCAAATTTTCATAATTGAAGAATTTTAATGGTAGCAACCTTTCACAATCTCTTTTATTCCACTTTCTTAAGTCTTGGAGTAATGTGGTATATTGTCTTAGAGAGCTATCTAGCTCAATCAAGGAGTTTCCCAAATTTGTATGTTCCACAATTTTCAATAGTTGTGGATTCCAGTGCAACAAAGATGGCGATGGATCAGCCAAGGAGTTAAGATAAGCGTGAATGGGTGGAAATTCTCCATCGCCTTCATCACCCTCGTCATTTTCATTCTCATGATCTCGATACTTTCCATCGATCATCACCAACCAAATGATAAATTCAACGGTAACTCTATCAAAGCACTGATGCTTCTTTGCTTCATTGTAAATGAAGTTGGATAAAGGATGGTCCATCGCAGAACCAAGACCAAGAATACATTTTTGTGGTACAGTAAACAATATATCTCCCACTTTGAAGTCCTTCTTTGCAAAGCACCCTAAAGTATCCGCACACCGTGATGACAGCATCAATTGTAAATGTTCCAACCCCGAAAATTTGTGGAAACGGAACCAATCCATCAAATTTTCGATATTGATTATCTTGGTACTTGCGAGATCAAATTGTGAATGTTCCTTCTCTTCGGGTAGATCACCGTCTTGATTACTAGTGAGTGGATGTTCATTGGAAGACTTTGATTTCTTCGTTGTTACGGCGGAGCGACCAGATACTCGAGACCTCTTCATACCCAATGTATCCTCCCCGCCATTTACCTTGGAATATTGATTGGACATGATGACCACGTGTATAACTAATAACACTCAAAGAACTCAATTGGCGTATTGCGTATTGGGTACCCAAATATTATTGATAATAATGGAGTTGTTTGTGGACGGCTGCGCTGCGCTGGCGCTGTGCTGCTGGAGCAGCCCTGGCAGCAGCAGCTGTGGCGTGGCATTGCGTGTGGGTGGGGCGGTGTGTGTGGGCGCTACATTGGACATGTTATTACTCGATAACTTAGTGGAACGTAATACAATAAGTTAGCTACTATTTTGCGGTGAGCCTTAGTTACCGTCGGTAGGCCTTAGAGAATTTTCTACCATGCGAAGGCCGTAGAAGTTTATGATTATCTTTTAGTATTAATTATCGCGAGGATGGCCGAGATGAAAGATTACTTGCATTAAATCAAAGTATGCTATCTTCTACAGTACTGTTATACCATATACCTAACTAATTCCCCGTGCCAGGTATAAAACCACCTTGTCTCTCCTTTTTCAACCGACGACCTTTGCGAAAAGCATCAGATTGTCGTTCTTTACGTTCATACTCTTTCCGCTGTGTTTGTTTTGTCTTTTGGTCTTCCTGCTTTTCAACTTTGGCATTTTGACTACGCTTATTACCTTTCTTTTGCTCATCGTTTGATTTCGATGAAGGCTGATTCTTTGATGAACCGTCCATTTTTGTTGAAGAATGATTCTCAAAATCATCATTGCCATCTTCCTCAACTGAATCTTCTAGCTTTTCTTTCCAGTCACTACGACAAATATTCGCATCAACTCGATTTTTATTTTCCATTCCCTTCCAGAATAGAATTTCCTTTTCTTCTTCTCGCAACAAAGAATTAAATCTGAAAATAGAAACATTGAAATATTTCATAAAATTAAATATATATTTTGCCCATACCTTCTTGTTTCAGTCATTTGCTTACGCCAGTCAACCTTTTGCTGGTCCTTATTCTCAGACCGCCGATCATCATCTTCTAGATCACTGCCATTATTGACTGGTTTCCTTGTTGCCCAAGAATCGTCAAACTGTGTAACGCATTATATCCTACAATTAATAATTTTCCACAAAAGCAAAATACAACTAACTTGATCATCATAATCATCGTCATATTCCTTGTCCACAATATAGGCATCATATTCTTGACTTTTCTCGATATTCTTGACTACAGCCTTTTGAATTTCCTGGAATCTTTTGTTTTCCTGTTGATTAGAATTCATGAATGCTTTATAACTAATCTTTTCCTCGTGTGCCTTGGAGGTGCTTTTCTCATTTGTGTAAAGCAAGGTACTGTTATCCCGCACAAGACTCTGTTTCCCAACCCACATTTTCTTCAATGATCGGTCAATTGAAGAAAGTTGTGGATGCAAGTTATCACTAACAAAAGCGTCAATGACTTCTTCTGCATTGTTTTTGTAGAAACCTAGACACGCCTCAATGAATCCCTCACCATAATCAGGAAATATACTCTGAATCATCGAAATATTATTTTGCATCGTGGTATCATTGGGTTTAAGAACGTCCGCTTCTAGTTTGCAATCAGAGCTTATTGCCAGCTTTTGTAAAACCTCGGAGACATGGGATGTGTTGTCACTTTTATTGCCACCACGCGACTTCCTTAAATTTTTTAGAGATGATGAAGAATCTACACGCATCGTATTCAGAAAGTAGTCAATATTTCCCTCATCATAGCTTCCCATGGTTGATTTCAAAAAACTTATCAATTTTGATCGGTCCACAACGTGCAGGTAATCTGAACACAGAGATCCCAATTCTAATTCCGAAGGCTCAAAATTAGCACCAACAAGAATTTGATCAATATCTAGTTTATTAGATAAAACATCAATCCAATTTTGAGAAGACAAATTCTTTTCAATACCAGGGGAAAATTTTCCCCTTCTAATAAAACCATGGCTATTGTTTTGATATTGTTGTACGACGTCAACCAACTCCATTAACGTTTTCATACACCAGTATAGGCAAACTTCAACAAAATCTTCTATTTTATCGATCAGTTTTATAGTGTCAGGACTTGGTTCTTTAATGTGACGACCTTTACGAATGGATTTGATAGCGGTGGGGACTGCAATCTCGTAAATCATCTGTAAAATTCGAAAGATGACCATGCCTAAATCTTTAGATAGACACACGGAGTGATATATCTTTGATTCTTCAACAAGATATTGTCTGTCTAAAGATGCAATTAACCTGCATAAGCCATACACTATGTCTGCCCCGAACGAGGTCAAAAAACAAACTTCGCGTAGATGATCAGTGGAGGATAATTTGCTCGAAATTGCAGCTTTATCGATTACCCTTATTCCTTTCTTAGGTACCGACGAAACCTTCTCAACCGATGACACCAGCCTACTCCATGCTTGCCACATAGTCTGCACCAGCTCTAGCGTTGCCCGATGAGTCTCCTGCAACACAAGTGATAACTCATTGGAAAAACAACCATACCATCGCATCACTCCAGAAAACAATTTGTGCGACAAATGCTGGTTGGATTCTCCAATAATTGCCGCAATTTCCATCAAGTAGGGAACTTTCATAATTTTAATGTCATCAAATAACTCCTTATATTGATGGTCGAGAACATTTAGATCTGTATTTGGAAACACAGTCGAATCCTTTGAAGAGCCAAAATATGCTGTCTTTCGAAAGCATTGTTCAAACTTATGATGTTCATCTCCAGGACATGTGATCCGATAAAAAACTGTAAACATCTGAAGAAAGTATATGGTTCATAAAGTATGTAATTATTTTAGGGTACACAGTACAAACGCACCAATTTGTCCAAGCGAAACAACTGCACACTTGATTGGCTACCCTCGTCTACCTGAAAGAATGGCTTGCTTCTGTAAGCTATGTAAGAGTCAACAAATAAATGAAAATTTTTATTGTCTATGACATTTCTATATGGACCATATTATTATGATGTCAGGTAAATGCTACTGGTAAGAAATGGTAAATACTCACTTCAAAAACGCCATAAAATCTGCTTTGATCAGTGCTGTCAACAAAGTGGTGTTATGGATAACAGAACTTGAACTTTCAGCCAAAGAAGATGCTGACAATTGTGATTGTGACAAGTTTGATGTACTCGTCATTGATATGTTGTCAATTGGTACAAATGGCAAGAAATTGAATACTTCATTCTCTGGGACCAGCTGAAGTGCCTGTTTGATGCTTTTGTTTGCAATGGTGGACATATTTTAATACCACAGTTTTCATGTTTTCATTATGTGCCCTTTTATATTTACAACGTACTTCTACAAGTATTATTTATGTAGAGAGTCCCAGTTTGCTACTTATAATATTCCCAATATTCATATGTTCGAAAGCAACCTATTTAAGCAAGTGCGTGTGGGCTACATGTGCTCATCACAACCACAATACAATACTTCTATGGTGGATGGTATTAATTTTAATTAGCATTTTATGTAATAGAAGTACAAAAAAATACAGTGCTATATATAGAAGTAATACTGTAAATCATTTCTTATGACTAAATATGCACAAATAACATGAAGAATGAAGATAATTTTCCAAGTGACAGTAGTGATGGTTATCGCCCTCTTTGTTGTGACTATGATGATGTGGTACCATGCAGATGATTGGGTCGCGGACTCTGCAAATACGGATATGATTATAAAAGTAGAAAAAACAGATTATGTAAATCTACCGATAAACAATCTGACGATATTATCGTGGGATCGCCAGATACTGAAAGAAGTTGAATTAATCGCATTGAAACCTGCTGTTCCACAATTGCCATCATCAAGCAATCCTTTCAAAAGATTTGCATACGTCACTATTCTCCATGGTATTGATGAGGGTGGGGGTTACAAGGGCTATCTCTACAATATTCTAACAATTAAGTCAAGGCTAAGATATTTGGGATCTACGGCTGATATCATCGCGATGATCGGGTTCACAACAGCTGCAAGTCATTCTGAAGAGATTAGTAAGGATATAGAACTACTGAGGAACTCAGGAGTTAAATTGCACTATCTCCCTCGACTGAGAGATCCTCAACTTCATCCGAAAGTGAATTTTATGGAGATGGCATTGTTAAAAGTCACTCCGTGGAAATTTACGGAATATTCATCAATACAATTCATTGATGCGGATGTTCTCCCTCACAAAAATATGGATTGTCTCTTTCATTTGCATCGCAATTCATTCAATATTGGGAGTGCATCTCCCCTCAACTCAGGATGGTATTTAGCTATTCCTAATATCGATGATTATGAAGGTTTGGTAGAATTGGCTCGAAGTAGAATGATGAGAAAGTGGAATGAAACACTGGGATGGGGAACACCCATTACTCCAAATTCCCTTTTTTATCGGGGCTCAAGAAAGGCTGTTACCACATGGAATTTTAATGGGGCAAGTCTAGATCAAGGTCTTCTCACTCATTACTTCGTTTTGCAGCATGGTCGAGTCCAATTATTTGATTCCAATCTTGGCTACAAGTTTGATAAAAACTTTTCCTCCCAGTTGCTGAATCTCAAAGATGTTTTCCGAAAGTGTGATATATTATCCCCTGTCGAAATGTTCTATCATTACACTGGTAGAAATAAACCTTGGTTGAACATTGATTCTTCTCGGAAGGATCGTGCACTCAAATATTGGATCAACTCTTTCGATGACCTGAAACTCAATATTACATCAGCTGCGTTGAATGCTGAGAAATTGAAACCTCCTCTGGGTTACTTTTATCCAAACAAATAAACAATCATCTTCAATAGATGCTTGACTGTGAAAGGAGTCGACATCATATCGTCGTTGTTGCCAACTCAAATTAATGGGATATCTGGATATATGGCGCATTATGATTGTTATTTTCAATCGAGCTGTATAAGGTAGGTCCTGTTTGAAGGAATAATCTCTCTTTTTGGGGTAGGATGCGGACGATCTGCAATGATAATTTCATGATAAATATTGCTCATGATGATGTCCTTACTTCCTCTTGATAATCAGATAACATGTTTTTATTAGCGTGTATCGTGATGATGTATCATTCCCGTTATAATTGTTATGTTTTCTTACCGCCGGCGTATTATGCTTAGTCGCTCATATACAGTGATCTAGTGGGGCGTGAAAGCCTTTGAAACAGGTTAAAACCTGTGATAGGACCTTTATTTTTCTTACTGCCACTTCTGCTTTGGTGCAAAATCAAGCTGAAACTCAGCTCCACTTTGTATGAGGATCATCTAATCAAAGTCGATCCAAAAATGATAAAAATTAGAAATGATTCAAGAGGTGGACTTAAATTCATTTGGAAAATATCCCGAAACGTGATTAGTGATGGGTTAATTCTCATTTCTCAAAAACGGTTGGTTTTAAAAGTTTAAACAAATGCCAGTATGCAATTATACCAGTAAGGCTAAAAAAGTATGCTATTCATACTGATAGAACATGCAACGGGTTGAATAAAAAATACTTTCGTCCAAAAAGAATACTTCTAAGCTATACTATTCTATGTTATATTATAATGAGTTGCCGGAAAACTACGAAATTCGTAACCCCAAATAAGAATAAATATTGCATAATAGATGGTATTAATTATAATGAATGAATTGGCCGTCTGGAAACACATTTTTGCAATACATTTTAAGGGGTATTTTATCACAGTTCTAATATTACTGTATATGGATGTGCCGTTTCACCTGGCGCGGCACAGCTGCGGGGCATATTATGCTGCTGCCTGGGTGGGTCATTCACACACCTGAATGAACACTGTATTGTATCACCTTTTAAATTTCCTTCCATCCTACCTACATGCCTGAGTACAAGGCCACGAGTGGAATTGTAACTTACAGAGTACAAGCGCTTGTATGGTATTGGTATTGGATGTTGGTTTAGGTTTAAAACTGCATTACCACTATTGATTAAAATTCTCTTTGTTGATTCCGCTATTCAGTGCAAAACTACATTTAGATGGGAGCAACGGCGAGCCTTCAACCTGAAGTATTTTCTTTAGCAAAAGATGAATATGAGAATAGAAAGGATTCCGGAATGAGTGATGAAGAATTATTTAATCACATGAAATCTTTTATAGAAAGTAAAACCAAAGAGTTGGAGCCACACACAACATCAACCATTCACCACTCTCAGAATGTTAGTCCAAATACATCATGATATCTTGTAATGCTGTATGGTACACTGATATCAACACCCTTCATCAAAATTATTTAATTAAGTTTTTATTGTTCCCAAATATTTCTTCCCCCCATGCATTTAAATTTTCATTTTGATTAGAATTAGAAAAAGTCACAGATGGTAAGCCTCGGCTCTAAGGCTCCACGAAACCAGACATAAGAATGACCAGTACATAATGCTACAACTTTGAACTCTCATCAATAACTACAATATCAACTTATATAACATCAGCAATATGCAAAAAACAGTAGGCACATACACACACTGTAAAAGCAAAAACTTTTAATACAGTATGGACTACCAAGTAGTTTTTTGTTTCTACAAGTACAGAGTGAGACCTCTAGTATATGGTGAACTCAAAACACTTCTTTCACTCGATTGATGAACAAGTACATTGAAATAAGAGCATAGTTCGATACATCTCATGAAGACGAACGAATTGAACTACGGTCCGCGTTCTGAAAATTTACAAAAGAAAATTGGCGAGATTCTTTTTTTGCGTATTGTCCGAAAATTTCGGTAAAACTAGTGGAAATTTTGCCATGGTCATTCAAACTTTCAAAAAAAAGCAGAGCAGCGATGACTAACCTCTATACCAGATTTCACAACAAAATATTTTGTGGGATTACGGTCATATTATTGTCGGATATTTTCTTGTAAATTGGGAAATATGGCGTTGTCTAAAGGTGCCATCGCCAGCATTATGGCCACTAGATCCAGTTCCCTTCAAGCGACTGTTCAGGTATTTCTTCAGCTTTTAGAAAAATTTACTCATTGATCCGAACGATTGGGAAAGATATTCAACATCAAAAGCTTACCGAATCAAGGTGATAAGCCAGCTCGTTATCGTTTCAGCGTGACAGATGGAGTTGATGTGGCCAACGCTATGGCCTCAACACAGTTGGCAGTGCGAATTAAAGCTGGAGAAATTGTGGAGAATTCCATTGTCACCTTGACAAATTATCAAGTAAATCTTATTAATTCAGAAAACGGATTGTGAGTTTTTCTTAATGTAGTTTCATACATTCATTTTCCTAATTTATTATTGCAGAATTATAGTGATACTAGATTGCGAAATGATTAGCCAAATTAACAATTTCTTTGGACCAGTCGGGAGAACGAATCTTCCACCACCTGAGACTAATGCCCCTCAGATTCAAGCTTATGCCCCACCGCCACTCCATCAAGTTGCTCACCAGTCAAATCTTGGTCAATCGCACACTATAACTGCCTCGCAAGCTCCTCCAGTATACGGTCAATCATTTTCGGTTCCAATGGCCAATCCCAATTATCAACACATGCAACCACCAGTTCATGCACCAGTGGTACAGCCGTCGATTGTGCATTCAAATTCTGTGCAACAGCATTCTCATTCTTCCTATCCTCCTCATGGTATGCAACCAATGCCCAATGCATACTCAAATATTGGCAGACCTGTCATTAAGGATGATCCCCAAACTGGCCCTATAGTTCCCATCAGTGCAATTAATCCATACTCTAGCAAGTAAGTTATCACAATTGCCTTTCGAATCTATTAATGCTGGGTTTATAGGTGGACAATTAAAGCAAGAGTTACCTCGAAAAGTGACCTTAAACATTGGTCTAATGCAAAAGGCGAAGGAACATTGTTCTCGATAGACTTGCTCGATAGCAATGGTGGGGAAATTCGTGGAACTTTCTTTAAGGAGGCAGCAACTAAGTTTTTCCCAGTTATTATGGAAGGACAAGTGTATACATTCTCTGGTGGTGTTTTGAAAATTGTGCAAAATCGCCAATACACAACGATTAAGAATCAGTACGAAATCACTTTCAACCAAAATAGTGAGATAAAAGCTGCATCCGAAGATAGTGCCATCAAGTCAATGTCTTTTAATTTTGTGAAACTGAATAGTATTGGAACTCTGGAAGTTGGCTCAACCATTGATGTAATTGCCATCGTCAGGCAAGCCTCAGATGTGTCGGATATAGTTTCCACAAAACTTGGTGGAAAGTCACTGAAAAAGCGCGATTTGCAATTGATTGATGATAGCGGTTTTGAGATCAAGCTTACCTTATGGGGTGATAAAGCAGTGCAAGAGCAAAATTGGGGTTCCCAGCCTATTCTCGCAATTAAGGGTGTTAAAATTGGCGATTATGGTGGCAGAAGCTTAAGCAGCTTAAATTCGAGTTCTACTTTTTATGAATTTCAATCCGTACCGGAGTATCATCAATTATCTGCCTGGAGAAGCAACTTTCCAGGGGGAGTGCAAGCTGGCAGCTCTTACAGTAGTGCTCAACCAGGTTCTGCAGGAGGAGGAAATGAATCGTTCGATAAAAGAAAAACAATGGCTTCTATCAAAGAGGAAGGCATGGGGATGGCTGACAAGCCAGATTACATAGTCTTGAAGGGTTCTGTTGTTTACATCAAGCATGATAATGATCCTTGGTATACAGCTTGCCCTACTGATCAGTGTAACAAGAAAGTAAATGAAAGTTTGAACAGTGAGTGGTTTTGCGAAAAATGCAACAAAACATTCCCTCAGGTATCTTCACATCATGCGTTTCCTACTACTGATTGACTTCGTATTTCAATCAGTGCAATCGCCGATACATTTTGACAATTAGTATGTCGGACCACAGTGGTAGTGCATGGTTCAGTTTGTTCAATGAAACGGTAGGTCTACATGAATTAGTTATGGCTGTCAGTTAAGATGATTTTGCGGTAGGCCGAAAAGCTTCTTGGACATTCTGCACAGCAAATGTATGAACTGAAGAGCTCAGATCCTCAACTATATGAAAAAGTTTATAGCGATGCATTGTTCAAGACAGTCGTTGTGAAGGCTCGAGTTAAACAAGAAATTGTAAATGATGAGCCGAGAACCAAAAGTTCTATCATCAAGATTGATAGTTTGGATTTGGTAACGGAGAGCAAGAATATGATTGATGCCATCAACAAGTACCATTGATCGATTCGAGATTGATTTGCGAACTCTCCCGCTATTCGAACTCATAATTAGCGTGGAGAATATTGATCATAAGTTAAATTGTGATTTCATTTAAACTTCTTTTCTTGTTCCCTGTCATGTTCATAAACACGTCAAGAGGAATGTAATAACATATTCAATAATTTTCACACCGGGATCCTTAGTTAATAATATTTATGATATTGAAGAAGACGTTGACAAGTAGATTGCTCATGATCTTTACTGGATGCACATTAACTAATATCCCATTCTATTTTTGTTGAGCAAAGAAATGGCAGCTTTTTTTGGCCGTCACACGCTGCCGCAGCCGCCAGCGCTGAGCCAACAAATAGCAGAGTCATTTATTTAGCATAATATTAATAAATTAATTCAAACTGGTCGAAGTATACATATAAAAATAAGTACATCTTGAATACTACAGAAATATAGTGTAGTGTTTCTATGGGAAAGGGTGCTCATAATTTTCAATCATTCGCCGCTTTGATTACTTTGATTTCCGTTGGTGAACAGTTCTATTGAAGTAGCAGCGTGATTTTATATTTTGTACTGGTTAAACTACTAAATCCACGATTGAAATGACATCAGTTGTTTACAGTGGATGGTTGGACAAGGAAATAGCTCATGGTTATATTATTTTTAACAAGTATAGTCCGCGGTTTGTGGTTTTGACGCAAACCTCTATTCGTTATTATCATCGAGAGGCAACCAGCGTATCAGATGAACAATACCATACTCTTGACAATGTTGTGAAGGTTAGTAAATCCCCAGCCAATGAATTCAAGGAGATACCGTTGGCCCTCGTGAATGAACAAGCGCTTATCGCTGGGGCGCAATTAGAAGTGGACGTTTTGCACATTGAGAATACCAGTACAGGCAAGATGTATCGTTTTCGAGCTCAAACCCATCAAGATGCTTTTCAATGGAGAATGATGATTGTGGAAACCAAAGGTAAAAATAATATTTCATTGAAGGTTCATTTTCAAACAGCAGAGGCTCAAAAGGGAGAAATAGGACTCAGTGACGAAGAAAAGATTCTGTCAATCGCATCTTCATGGCATTGTAAGGACAATATTATCTCACATTTCGAGAATTCCACATTTTCCAATATTGATAAGGCTAAATACGTTGCCGATGCTTTCTTTGATGCATTGTGGAAAATGAGCTCGAAAGATCGATCAAATCGAGCGAAAGAGGTAGTGCTTGTCTTAATTCATTGTACATTGTCTAAAAATCGGTTATTACAGATGGGAAAGGCTTTGATTGCTTGGTTAGATGAAGATCATATCAAAACCGTGGATGAGAGAATGAATTCTAAAAAATCAGAAATTTTTACTGTTTGGCTCCGGGTTGCTTTGTCGCGTGAATTCTTGAACTCTTGCAAATTTGATGATACCCCATGTCCGGTGGACGATGGTGATGTTAGTTCGGAAAGTAGCAGTATGACTCACAGTACAGTTAAGTCTCGAATGAGAAATGCAAAAAAAGGATCCATGATTATGCCTTTCCGTGCCGACACCGGGGAATGCTTATTTATCTCGTAAGAAATCGCTCTTGCCTTGTTTCGACTTATTCTCAGTCTCACATTCCATAGAGCAATTTTCCACAGTTCATGTGCTAAATCAAACACTCTTTACTTTATTTTACACCCTGTTTTGCGCTGCATCTCAGGTAACGCGGACAATTATGTGTACCCGAAGTCGATTTCTCCGGTACTTCCAGTTAATTTGGTAACTGAATTAACAGTGGAAGAATCAGCAGCATCTAAAGGATATGCGCGAAACTCTCTTTCAAGAAGATCCAGAAATTTATTCAATATGGTTAGAAATACAATTCGGTTGCCGAATAGAAATGCTAGATCGAATTCTCAAGATTCTAGTGGAGATTCTCCTGGTAGTCGTCCTCAATCATGGGATGGTCGAGTTTTGACCGCCGCCTTCAATAATTTTTACAGCAATTCAGTTGATGCTAAGCGAGAGCATGATGCGCAGCGCTTAGCTTTGGCAGAACTTGAGTTGTTAACTCCTATAGAGTTGAAACGTTTGGAAGTTCGAAAAAGATTGTTAGAAGTTGCATCATCGCTTACTGACAAATTTCAAGATTGCGTTGGTTCTCCATTTCTACCTTTGCCTGTATCTTTGATCATTAGAGCAATTCGAGATTTAATTATCACAGACAAACAAACATCTACCCGAAGTAGCTTGGATAATAAAGATCGAGATACGGCTAATTTGATAACTGAAGGAAGTGTGGAGGATGAATGTGATGCAACCAGAAATAAGAGAAGATTTGAATATGGAACTTACTTTACCTCTTGCTCTGCTCTTTTGTTTCTTCGGCTCATCTGTAGGGCTATTATTAGTCCTGATGATTACGGTGTTACAGAGAAATTGCAACACACAATATATGAAAAATCAGTAGCATCAGACTCTTTTCATTGGCCTAATCCAGCATTCGCGGCGATGACGGTCCTTGCACACACATTGTTCCAAGATGATAGTGATAGACGATCTGGTACTGTGCCCGTGCAAGATAAGGATGACTGTTTTTGCTCGAATTCATCCAGAAAAATGCACATGAGTTCATCTGAAATTTTGGAATTGCAGGGAATAGTTCTTGAAGTAAAGAATCAAATACCTTTGAGTGATGTAAGTTGTAGGATGTCTCTTCATTATTTGAATATGATTGCTAATTGGATGTGATGACACAATTTATCTAGGTGTCACTGTATCTGGAGTTGTATACTGTTAAGAAGTCTACGACTGGAAATCGCAGCTCATTGAATCTGCGAAACCTTCTAATTGGAAAATTGGATTCAGACCGAGATACATCACCATATCAGTTCGACTGGACGAAGCCTTCTACTCGTTGGGCGCTTGCTGAAGTAGCCAAAACAGTACAGCATATTGCAAATATAAGTTGTTTGCCAAAAGAGGAGATGCAGGTATGAAAAAATGGCTTGATAAGTTTCATTGGTGACTCTAAACCTTTGCGAGCAGGCGTTTGCTCGGGATAGTTTGCTACGACAAAACATTGCAGCTGGATTTCAAGATAAAGATTCTTATGATACTCATGTATTTACGGGCCTTGAAACGGAAACAATCGCTTGTCAGATTTCAATTGCTTCAAAAATTAAGGAGGTCTATGAAAGACTTGGAGATCTTCCGCCAGGAAAGTGGTGAGCGCATCATGTTTTTTTTTTAATTAGTTTCGACGTAATGGTATACCATTCCCTGCTTTTCCCATCATTATATTCCCTGATAGTTCGTTAGATATTAATTTATGTTTGGTTTTGGGTTTACATATGAAAATAAGAAATTAGTACTATATTGTGCTTAATCTAAAAAGCGCTTTGAAAGAACGAGAGAAAGAATCTGGCAGCACGAATTGAAATTTCATGATACCTAATGATATTTGTAGGAACAAATTTATGTATGATCTCCCATATGTGCAGAATTCGACTTTTGTGGTGGTTCTCTTACAAATTGATCTTAATTTGTCCACTGGCATTCGCAGTTGCAACCATTGACCCCACAAATGGTCGCTATTGACTGTTGTCGTTGGTCGCCTACCAAAGCACAATACACCTGAAATTTACTAGTCAGATGAGATAGCATAAAACAAACAGTTGCAATCGCACTACCTCTGATTTTTCTGCTCGTTTTCTGTGATGTGCAAACCAGGATGAAATACAGCCACTATGACCACCATGGCGACATCGCTGACAAAATAAAAACCACCTCCCGAAGCTTATCAATGAATCCTCCACCTTGTTCCCTGTTAATGTGTAACCAGTTGGTGGCTGACATTTGTCTTTAATAGGATTTTCAAAATTAAGTAGATTTATCGCTCTCATTTCCTCAGCCAAGCGTTGCGCTTGCAAATAAGGATTGACCATACCCTGGAATATTCATGAAATATGAGTTGTGATGAGAACGGAAAAAACTTACCATGTGCAGCTGGCAAACATAGCAACGAGGAAGTTGCTTCCCACAATTTGCGCAGCAGTTGAGAATACTTTTGCTCGATCGAAGGCCTTCTGTTCTAGTGGATGGCAAATCATCCATCGGCAAAAAAGCATTGCAAAAATTGCACTTCAATTTTACGAAAGAAAATTGCATTAGTTTTGATGTCTTGGTTAGAGCACCTTCGTATATTGGAATTCTTTGCTGTTGTGGACCAACTCCTCCCCTACCACGACCTGCATGAACAATATCACCCTTGCTTGATGCTGATTTTGATGCTTTGCTTTGTTTATTCTTTTGCACCAGTTGACCGATTTCGATATCCAAATGGGCTCGCTCAATATTCATTTGCCACTTGGTTAACAGTGTACGATAACTATGAAGCCAGATTACGATACGACTGTGCGCTTGTTCATCTTCTTTATTACTGTTACTTTCCTGCAAATGCATTACTCTGCTTGATATCAAAGCAGCGGTTTGAATATCATGCGTCCTATCGATGAACCCCTGTAAAATATCACAACCTTGATGAGATAACCCCGTTAGCAACAGCCCTTCTAAAGAACCTTTCTTCATACACGTAAGCTTCAATTGTATCAACCAGCTCACAAGGTCTTCGTCATCCAAATAGTTGGAAGCAAAAGATATACGATCTTCAAGTACCAAATTGGGATCATCCAGAATATTCATGTATCGTTGGACAGAATTCTGATTCATCTTTGTCTCGGAGCAATTAGCCAACAAAAAGAGACAACCAGCAGAGAGATATGAAGCTGCAGTTCTCTCAAATGCGCGAAGTTGATATAAGACATGCTCACACATAGTTTTCCATGATTGTCGATCACGCGATACTTGAATAGATTTTGGTTCAGAATGATTGGGGTAGTAGCCAGCAATGCACATGCCTACAAGCGCCACTACTTGCATGTAATTGTCAGTCACCGGATAGTCCCATTCCACAGAAGAATCTTTAGTACCCGAAGAAATTTCGTCAATATCATTTTCATTGTCAGCATTTTCTTCATAAAGAACTTTGCTTCCTGCTAAATTTCTCCCTTGATCAGAATAATTGTGGGATGAAGTAAAAAGCGGAAGCTTGCTTTTGTTGTGTGAGTCAACTGCGTCATGAAGAATACGAACAGCATAACTCAAATCACCATGCCACAACGCGACAATAGCGGCTCTTTCAAAGCTATATTGCATACAATTCTCAACAATATGAACGAGCAAATCATTTTCTCCACCTGCGATACTGGACTCAGACTGCACAGGTAGATCGCCCCATGAGAACGATTTAAATTTACCGTGGTTGGCAGCAGATGAAGGGAGTGAAGACGTACTATTATTATTGCTTCCATCTAGAAGTTGAGTGTTCACCCAACCACAAAGCTTTCTAATGATGGCACGATTCTTCGAATGATATGTAGGAGCACCAGATTCAGGATGAAATGTGACAAATGATTCATCAATTTTGGCTTTAATTTCTGACACTCTCCCCACATCTTGAATGTTCAAAACGTGTAATATTCCTGATTTTTGAATTGATTCCTTGGAATCATTAGAAGCTTCGAATCTATCTAACCAATCCCACACTCGATAAACTTCATAAACAGCATTTGACAATGCCATGTTAGCCATATTCAGACTGGTGTCAGTATTACTGATCATAGATTTATGCAAGCAATTTAATTCCTCTGTCAATATATCAATATTGGTAGATGCATCTAAAGAGTAGCCTGATGAGGCACGATCTTTCATCAACTGATTTTGGTCCTTAAAACAGTATAAAAGTTTCTCAGACAATGTTAGGGAGGACAAGACTTTGCACTGTGGAACATTCAACTGGTCGATTGAAGTCGCAGAAATTCCCAATCTTCCAGAAGAATGTACTACAGCCAAAATATTATTACCAAATGAAAAAGGAATATCATCTCGAACATCCATATCATATACACCAGTCTGCAAAGCACCCAAAAGTCGCTTAGATGTTCCAGTTCTGTTTGGCTGTTTGGACAATTTATGCTCAAACTTCAAAATGTCATTTTTTCTTTTATCGCTAAATTCCATGAATTCATACTTATTCGCTTGTTCTGATGATAATTCAGTTGTGCTAGCATCATTTAACAATAGAACATTGTTATCAGTGGCAGATGAAGTAGAGGCCCAAACTTTCGATGAGTCAACAGACTGCCAAGAAAGGGACTTTACTTGATCTGGTGTGCTAATAGTGTAGAGAGGCATTGAAGAAACTGTATTTACAGAATTATCTTGAGGTTGGTCTTCTTTGTATCGAAAAAAAGAAACACACCGTTGCGATGAAGTAGCGACAGCAATTACTCCTGATCTAATGGTCGACCATGCACAGTCATTGATTACACCGCTGACGTTTGATATATCATGACCTGCAAAATAAGGATTTATTCCAAAAGCTTGTAATATTCCAGTCTTTTTGGTAGAATTCCTTGTTGGGATTTGACGCAAATCCCACACTTTTACAAAATCTCCATACGCATCAGAGAAGGTAGCTAAAATATTGCTGTCGTGAAAACAGTCCGGCCGAAGTCCCTTAATTTTACGGGGACGATTCGCTGGATGAGCCAACCATTGAATGACTGGTGATTGACTATTGGATCTAGTGTCAAAAACTTTAACCCAACCCATCGCACTGCCCGAAACAACTGTTGTACAACTACCAGGAAACCAACTTAATGATGTGCATGATTCGTAATGCTGAAATTTAAGTGCTCGGTTTTGATCAACATCCCATATCATTATACAACTTTCAGCACTGTGCAAGAAGAAATTGTAAACACTTTTTACGATGATTTTTGAAAACTCACCTCTTAGATGCTTCCAAACCAGCGACAATTTTTCCGGAATCAGCAAGACTCCATGATATACTATTTATCGCTCTTTTCGTTGATTTACTTGAATCGTCGAAGAGATTTTGCTTTAAATGACAAAAAAGAGATCAGCTTTTTAGAGAAAAAAAGGACACTGCAATTGAACCTCATATAATCCACGCCAATTTACAACATTCAAGGATCCCATTTGAGTTCCGTATGCCAACAATGGCGATTTTGCAGCACTTTGCCAATCCATGCAAGAAATATTGGTGGCTTTGGGAAGGCTTGCAACTACAACTGAATCACGTTTGGAGGCGTCATCCTCAATTCGACACAATTCAAGATTTGGGCCGGTTTGAGCGAATTCATCACCAACTACTGGGTTCCAAGACACAATCCGGGTTGACATGAAAAATGCACCAGAACAAAAAGACCCGAAATGCACAATAATAGTATTATGTGCTTGTATGGTG
>JACCEA012276347.1_pt1 | contig 20220 bp, 19 predicted proteins | sample 7449851 | NCBI WGS metagenome assembly JACCEA01 (sample SAMN15323453, study PRJNA562643) | freshwater metagenome | isolation source: river surface water | place: USA:Blue River Watershed | collected 2017-08-18
AATAGTTTTTTTCAATCGCTATGCGCCTCTATCCCCCTGGATCTTGCCTGTATTCAGTTTGCGATTATGACAAATTGAAATTTGTCAATTTGGCCATTTTTTGCGATCTCGACGAAGCGATCGCCAGCTTGCGGTTTGTCGCGGATTGGATGCCAATAAACGATAATACATGGAACGGCAAAGGAAAAAACGCCTCGAAAACCCATTGTTTAAAAATTTTAGCCGAACCTATAAGCGATTTCGGTCTATCCTCTATTTAAAATTGTATTGTTGATGCAAAAAAAAAGATATTTATCAGATAAATATCTTTTCTCTTCAGAAATTCAATCGTACCTCTCGAAAAACAGGGGAATCTTTACCTATTGCCTAGTTATAAAGTTCCTGTTTTTTAAGTTTTAACTCTATTGTTTCTCGCAAGTCAGCATTTTCCTTTTTGAGCTTAATTAGTTCTTGCTTTTGCTCCTCCAATTGAGCCAAAAGGCGATCAAATTTAGATTTTGACAATTTTATTTTTTCTTCTCTAGCCTCTTGGACTTCTCTTAAATGTTGCCCCCAGCCTTCCAAAGAGCATAAAATCCAAGCAATATGTTGTAGTCGAAGCTCCGATATTTCCTCGGAGAATCCAATTCTTTTTCTCCTAAGAAAATTATTCCACCGTTTCTGACCTGTCCAATAACCATTTTTATCTTTGGTTAGTCCTATCAGCCCATAATCGGATTTATAGCGAAAGCTTTTATTAGAGTCAAGCCAATATAATATAGCTTGGTCATTCTCGTTGATAATTTCTCCTTTAGGAGAGACAAGGATCTCTCCTTTTTCCCAGACAGGATAGAATTTTTTCATGTTTTTCTCTCCAATCGCCCAACAGTATCGCAAATTTTGTTTGTGATACTGTTGGGCGATCTATTTGATATTTTGTTATTTCAGGCTAGTTTTTTTGGTTTGTTGGGTTTTGTATTCCTTGATTAATTCGGGAATCCAACAAGCTTCCAACGGCAAATCGCCCCAGACTCCCGAAAATTGATACCATCCAAAAAAATCGTGACATTTATTAGATTTTCTTGGCATTGGGGCAATCGGCGAATCATCTTTTTTTTGCAAAGCCAATATAGGATTTTTTGGGCTGGAAACAGATAAGGCAGAAATCATTTTTTCTACATCTAGAGAACTTCTACAAGAGCAACGAAGATCCCAATATCCCCTCGGAAAACTATCATGGGGGGCGGAATTTTGCCATAAATAAATATAGAAGCTGCCTTCTTTATGCGCTTCTGAAAGATTCCAAGCGTAAAAATTTCTTAGCTTGTTTCGTTCGTCGTTAACGTAGTCAAAAGAATTATGGGTTTCCCAGTTCCACTGAGGATTTTGACAAAAAGCCAAAAGTTCTTGATTCTGTTGATTTTGATCCATTGTGGTAAAATTTCCAGAAAAGGATTAAAAGTTAAAATGCGCCAAAGATGCTAGCTGATACAGACTAGATTTTCTGATCATTTTTTTTTGCCTTACCCAAAACCCATCGCGATCTAGGAGCGGGAACATAGCCCGACTGGCGAACTATGTGGCTCTCTGGTAGTTTCAAAAAGGATTTGTGCCATCTGGACACAGATCCGCTATTGCGCTCAATCAATCTCGCAAACTCTCTGTTAGATAAAGATTTTTTGCCAAGTTGATCTCGCTGAGTTTTCAAGGTACAAATTGGAGGATTAACTGATTCTGGTTGGGGGTATGCCCCTAACAGATTCGTTTTTTTCTCCGTCTTGTCTATAGTATCACGATTTTTGCTTTGTGATACTAGTATTTTTATTTCTTTAGGATTGACTTCAGATCGCTCTTTTTGACTATTAAGATTAATATCATCCCTATGATTTTGCGATGGTTCATCGGTTCTGCTATACTCTTTTAAGCGGTCAAATTGAGTCATGTCTTCTTTTAGCTGATTAATTTGAGTGGTAGTCCAGTTTTTTAAATTATTTTGCAGGATTTCGAGAGATGGGGGCAAATTTTGCCTAATACCCTCGTCAATTGTCTCTCGCACCCAACCAGGATGCGACTGCTCTGATATAGTTTCGCTTTGCCCCAAGTAGCCGTTAATCCACCTCTGGATTTGTGCGCTGGCACTTGTTCCTTTCTCTCGGCAAACTTTTTTAAATTCGCCCCAATTCGCCCCGACATAAATATTGGCTCTCATTTTTTTTCTCTGTATATAGAATAAGTGTACTGTGTGTATATATATATACACACAGTACACCTGTACTGTGTGTATAAAAGTGTGTATACGCACAATTATACACACTTTCGTGTTTATATGTGTATAGAACAATTATACTGTGTGTATAATATACGCATATAAGTTCTCTTATGATTTATTCTCAATTGCAAGGGTCTAGTCGCAATAAGATCGGATTGACTTAATGCTTAAAATAATCAAAATAAAAAACCCGCTATTTGTGCGGGTTTGCTGATTTAGTGCCGATAATTCCCTTTTTAGGCTATAGCCCAAAACAGGTTTTAACAGTACAAATAAACTAAACAAATATAAATTTTACTTATGTGTGTTTTGAGCAGCTTGATAAGGTCGATTTTGGATTAAGCAGCAAATTTAAGTGACTTCCATTTGTTGGATCGATTAAAAAATTACGTTTTTTAAAAAGGTGAACCAAAATTTTTACGTCATTAAGGCAATAGTCAATAACTTGCCCTATTCTGCCCTCTTGCCAAAGCTTTGGAGCTAAAGCCCCCGATCCCGTTTTGGCAAATCTTAAATTAGCTTTGGCTAAAGCCTCCAGACTGTAACCTGCACGAGTTAGCCCCCGTACGTATTTCCGAGGTTGCCCACTCGCATATCGGACTTTTTCAAGTAAATCGTAATTGGTCTGAATCCGTACCCCATTTGCTAACAGCAATCTATCGTCAAAATTTATTGAGTTAAATCCTACTACTTGCTCAAAAGATTGAGCAAAATTTTCAAAATCTTTTAGTTCTGAATCAAAGAAACAATAATAGCCTTTTTCCAAGGAAAAAGTTCCAATTACAGCTATTCCCATTCCTTTGAAATCTTGCCAACCCTTGCAGCTTTTGTATCCCTCCCAGGGTTCAATCAAGTTTTTAATTTCGCAATCGTAAAATAAAGTTTTTTCGTCTAAAGTTGCGATTAAAGAAAGTGGTTCTAAGTCAAGCATAAGACCTTCTGAAAATTACTTTTTTTTATTATAAAATACTTGGCGATCGCTGGCAATTGAGTTAGTATTATTTTGTCAGCGAAACTATTAATTTAGCTTATGATAAAAAATCATGACAAAGTTGCCAAGCTGGGAAAAAATTATAAATTTAAAATTAGGAAAACTTGAAAATTATTTAATTTGGGCTGCTTTAGAATTGCGTAGAATTGCAATTAACAACGACAAGCAACAAGTATCTAGGATTGCCCTTTCTAGTTCAGAACTTAAACTTTCCGAAGGCGATGAGTGGAACACAGATTTAAAAATAGAAATTAATTTAGAATACGATTCTGAAATAGTATTGCTTTCTGGATTGAATTTTGTCAAAGGAATTAAAAATATTTCTGAAGACTTAATTATCCTTCCTCAGTACAGTTGCTACGAAAGTAACTCTCCTGAAATCAATCAAGCTTTATTAACAATAAGTCAAGAAAATTCGGGAATAAATTCTTTTGAAAAATTTGTATATTGGCTGTGTGTATCGTGGCAACTGTCAATCAATACTCAAATTTCTGGTAAATTGTACGGTGGCTTTTCTTTTATTGAGGAAAATAAAACAGGAGCAGCTATTAAGTTTTCTTTTTCTATTCCTTGTAACTATGATATCGCTCTTAAAAAAAATATAGTTTGCTCTGCAAATCCTTTAGATAGATTAATCGGCTATGATTTCCCCGATTTAATAGATTTTCTAGATCCGCCAGAACAAAATACAGCAAAGCTAACAATAGGCAACTTAGGAGAAATGAATAATTTTACTTTAATGGAGAATTAAGTAATGGGACTTTTTGATATTTTTAAAACGGCTATTTTCCCTGGAATAAATGACCAACCAAGACCAGCAACAGCAGAATTAGCAAGCAATCCAAGCGATTTAATTAATAAAATTAATGGGCTGATTGATAAGCTAAATTTGTTAATTTCTCCTAAGTGGGGCGATTCAATTTTATATCTTGACGGAATTAACGGATCAGATTCTAATTCGGGCTATTCTGCCTCTACTGCTGTTAAAACTTTTGCAGTTTTGAAAGCGATAATTGCCGAAAAAGTAATTGACGGAGAATTGACAATATATGTGTCCAATACTAATTTTAATTTTTTAGATTTAAACAATTTAAAAGTACAGACTAATGGATCTATTGTTTTTGATAGATATATTGGTTTTTTTACTTTCGAGCCAGAATATCAGGACGGAAATGAAGTTTTAAAAAACTTTCCTTATAATTTAAAAATAACAATTAAAAACGCAATTTTTAATTGTTATGACGGCTTTACTTTTTCAAGTTTAGAAAACCTAACCTTAAGCTGGTGCGAATTTAATTCCTATTTTGGATATGGGGGAACTCTTTTAAAATTAAGTGATTTAAAAAATAGTAAAATTACAGGAGGATATTTCAGGGGGGATAGTAACGGATATACAAACAATAATTTGTTAAGAATAGAAAATAGTAAAAATATAGAACTTGAATCAACTTATTCCTATTATTCTACTGGGGACTCTTTAGCAATTGATTATAGTACTGTTACCTTGACTGGATATAATTCAAATTCAAGAGATTATTTAGAAACTGATAAAAAATCAATTGCATTACAAACTAGCAGTCTTTTTATCGAAGGAAATCAAGATATTTATCCTTGGGATGTTGCTATTAATAATAGTAATGTTACTGACAATTCTAACAATAATTCTAATTTGAAAATTCGCACTTGGACTTATCCAAACTTGTCGGACGAAATTGTTGTCTTAATCCCTTCAACTGCAAAAAATTGCCAAGTAAAATCAATGATCTTAAGCGCAGAATCAGGGACAGCTACTTGTGATTTACTGCTTAATAATCAAAATTTAGTTAACACAAGCTCTTCAAATTTAAGTCAAGAATACGATTTAAATTTATCAACAAATAAGTTGAGTCAAGATTCAGGAGATGATTTGAAATTACAAATAACTGGCAGCCTTAGCAAAATTGTAGTTCAGATCGCTTTTGTAGAGTTTTAATTACAAAAAACTATGCCTTTTATAAATGGTTTTCCCACAGAAGAAGATAAAAAAATCGCACTTTTTGCTTGTGAACATGAGCAAATCAGCGATTTAGTTTTTGTACCAACAGCTATTAAGAACTACGCCAACTATCAATTAATTACAAATGATAATATTCCAATCAATAAAGAACAAGAAGATATTCAAAAGATAAACTTTCCTTTTAGTAATTATGCTTGTTTATTTCAAAGATATACCCCCTATCAAGGAACTTACGCCAATGAATATTCAACAAAACTATACAATTTTTTAATTGATTATTCGCCAACTTTTTTAGCAACGAACACAGACTTTTTATCAATTCCTTTACCTCCCAGCGGAGATATAAAAAAGAAAAGCTATTCTATTGGCAACAAGTTACAAATAACTCTTCCTAATAATAATTTAAAAATTAATTTATCTTATTATTATCCTGAAATTAATTCTTATCCTTTTGATTTAGTTTTTAAAAATGGCACTTACGTAAAACTCGACTTATCCCAAGGCGGAGAATGGCGAACAATAAATAAAAGAAGCAATACTTATGCTATTGACAGAGATCAAGCCTTTGAATTTCCACGTATCCAAAATGATTGTTATGAGTCTCCTGTCTGTCGCAAATGGTTATTAAGATTCGAGCAACATTATTGTCAAGGTCAAACAATTGAAATTGATGAAGACATATTAATATCTAGCTTGATAATTATGTTCAATAATTTATCACAAATAGATATTGATTATATTAAAAATCAAATTCCTGAATGCTATTTTTATGATTATTTAGATATTTTTTTTAATGAGATAGATGAGTTGATTTTAAGCTCTAATTCTAATATAAAAAAAGCAAAAATTCCAACCAAGCTTAAATTTAATCTAAGTTTTGACTATTTAATCAATCATTGGCAACATAGCGAAGAAATCATAACAGAAGGTGCGCCTTATTGGTACAACAATTTTTACATTAATCAAGAAAGGTTTTTAAACTATCAATTTCATCCTGATAATATTTATCATATTGAAGCTAAAAACCCAAGTGCTTTTTTGGCTGAAAAACAAAATTATATAGATTTGCCTGACAATCTAAAATTTGGAGGGCTGCTTTATGGCAATAACAATTACTGGCAAAATTACGATTATAATTTAGCAGATCTAGGAAATTATATAGAAGCCGTAACCCCTTTGTATGGATGGAATTATAATCAAAAACTTAAACTAAAATTATCAGCTTTGGGAATAGATAAATATAATTCCAATAATTTTATTTTTCAAAGAGTTTTTGATGGAAACATACCGCAATCTAGCAAGGAATTTGATACTTTTTATCTTGATTCTCGTTTTACACAAAATCCTACTAATCCCAATAATACCTTACCAGAACAAGACAGATACAGTCCCAATCTAGCAGCAATAATATTAAACAAAAACATTTGGGCGCAATTTTACAATTTTTTTGACAATTATTATCTAAGACTGCTTTATGAGTCAATCGAAAAGATCCCTAATTTAACTTTTTTTGTGGGGAACAAAATTTATTTAGATATTGAACCAGTCAACCAAATTATTGACAATTTATCAGGATATTTCTGGCGTGGAGAAACTAAAAAGGTTTTTATAAAAGGAGTACAAATAATCAATAATAGATTATCTTTTGTAGAAAACAAATTAAATTACAATACAAGCAATAAATATTTTGTACAGAATACAACTAAAGAAGAATTAGTAATCGGAGAGGCAGACGCGACTTTTACGAAATACGGACAAATACACCCAATAGGTCAAAGATTTTTAGGACATATTGTTAATAATTTTCCAGTTTATAAAAAAAGTTTATATTATTCAGGAATAGAAGCTAATGCCGAAGCTATCGCAGTAAAAGGATATAACTATCCATCTCAAACTTATCACTCAGGTACAAAATATCTCAAAAACTGGATAACTTCGATTAATATTTTTTCCAATATAAACTTACCATTTACGGTTTTAGATAAACCAATTGCTTTTAAAACCACAGGCAAATTTGAAACAAGTCACTACGTAGATCTTAATCCTTCTAACGATATTAAAATCCTAAGAACCTATGCTACTAATAGCTACATTCATCAAAAATTACAAGAAGCTTTGGAGAATTGTTATATGAGTGCTTGCGACTTGACAGAAATAACCAAATTGATACAAGAAATCCATCTTAGTTTAGATGCGGGGAAATACGCTTACAAAGAGGGAACTGAAGATGTGCATCGGGATTGGAATTTAGGGCAACAAATCGAGGCTCAATCAGCCGTATTGGGGCTAAGTTTCAATTCTGACTATTCAATTCGTTCAATTCGGCAAGGAGAACTAATTGAACAGGAAGACACGATCCCAGCAGGGTGGAATTTTGGACAATTCGGAAAGAATACAGGGGGTAGCCCTGTAGGTCAACAAGGGGGGACACCAGAAGAAAGACGGTTTGGCATTGCTTACGAAGTCCGTAGTAACACTTTTACAAACAACGATTTTACGGGAGAAACCAACCAGATTAAGCAAGGGGGTATAGTTCTTTGTGAAAATCTCCCCCAATTGTTACATTTTGTAATACAAGATTTAGATAGAGCTTTCGGATTGCAAGACATGGGCGCGAACATTTTGCCTACTCCTAACGGAGAAATTGCTAATTATCAGGGGTTGAACCAAATTATTTTAGACGTGGATTATATGCTTGGACAGCTATCTAGGCAGATTAGTTCAATTAATATTTTATCTCTCAAAAATCAAGCAATAAACCAAGAATTGCTGTCAGTTTTTGGACTTCCAATAGCCGTAAAGGAGTTAGAAATAACTTCTAATTCTGGGGTTTCTGGAATCCTTCCTTTCCCTGGTTTTGCTCCAAATTCCCCAACTTTATCAGATTTGTTCGGAGCATCTTTTATTAATTTAGGGGCTTTAATCGGATCAAAAATTGAGATAAAAGAAGAATCAGAAACAGAAGAATAAAAAAAGATATTAAAAGAGGCGAAAAAAATGAGCCGTTCAGAAGAACAAAGAAGACAATATTATAAAAGAACTTTTCAAGGAGCAATCAGCGAAACTTTTTTAAAATTATACGAAACTTTTGGGCTGTTAGAAAAGACAGAAATAATATCGGATACGCCCAAAGCAGTAGAAAGAGAATATATTTACAAAACCACGGAAATTCATCACAAACCACAAAGAGATATTAATCTTAAATTTGCGCCTAACAGTTATACAATCAAGAATCAAGTCTTTAACGAGGGAGAAAGATTTTACAATAATACAACAACAGTAATTAACAACATCTATCGAGCCGAATTAACAAAACCTAATAATCTTTTACCTATCAAAGACGAACCAGAAGGCGACGGACAAACACAAACAAAAGTTTTTATAGGTGCGCCAATTACTTTAGCTGAAAGTTTAAAAAATCAAACTTTTGGCAAAATGCTTTACAATCCTTTTTCCAAGGAAAAACAAAAAATTAGGCAAGTCAATTCTGATAATTTAAAAAATAATTTAGAAAATTTGAACGAGGAGGGAATTGATAAATTTATTGATTATTTATTAAAAGAAGAAAATAGCAACGTTTTAGATGCAATTGCCGTTTTCTTACCAACTCAACTAAGAGGGCTAACAGGCGAAACAATTCCAGTATATGGCGCAAATACTATTAAATATTATTTTAGTCTTTTAACTGCAAGCTCGGTTAACGCTTTGATCGGGGTTTCCGATGTTATTCCCAACGGCTATGAAATTGTTGAATATGAGCTTGAAAGACCAAAAGAAGATAACAAATATCTTGATAATTTATCTTTGATAAGATTATCGAATTGTAATAATAAAATTGAAATAGATTTAGAAGAATTTGGCGAAAATCCCTATGATTGGGAAGAGTGGCTAAAAAGAGCAGCTAAAGAACAATATGACGAAAATCGAGAGGACAATAACCTTTTAATTGCTGAAGATTTAACACAATTAATTAGACGAGTTCTAGCTGTATTCTATTTTAGATTAGGGTTAGATAAATTTCCAATTATAACTCCCGAAAATTTAACAATTGACGACGACAAAAAAGAAGAAGAAACACAAATAATAAATCACCAATTATCAGATTTTTTAATTTGGCAATTTAAAGCGTTTGACTCAGTAATCGGGCAATTCCCAATTAAAATTAGAATTGAAGATACAGACCTAATCAAAACGGGGGATCAGTCTTTAGAACTTGTTTACCCTAACTTATCAGAAACAATTGCCGAGCTTGTAGGGTTTGCTTTATCAGGTCAAACTAATAACTCTGCACTGCTAGAATTGGGACTTAAGAACCTAGCGGAATCGGGGCAGACAAAACAAACCGCGATTCAAAATTATTATTTATTAGCAGCAATTCAAGAATATTTGGGATTTGAAACTAAACAAATCAGCAAAGAAGTTGATTTCCTGTTCAATCCTAAAGTTCTCGAAGAAGAAGAAGAAAATCAAAGTTTAAATAAGCTGTTACAGCCTTCCAAGCTAAAAGTTCCAATTGAATCAAATATTGACGAAAACTCTTTAGAAAAATCTTTAGTTGCTTTAATTGAAGCTGCAAGAATAATTAAAGGCGTTCATTTCAGGGGAATTGATTTAAATAATAACCCAGAAGGGCAAATTAAAAATATATTTAAACAAGCCCAAAATTTAGCTGATAGTTTACAAGAAAAAGAAAAAGAAAAGATTGATGAAGTTTTAGAAAATATCGAGCAAGGATTTACTAATAAAATTCCCAACAAAGATCCAAACAGACCCTTTAATAGAAACTATAACGAACGTCCAAAAATTAAAAATATTATTAAAGATGGCGACCACAATATTACTTAGAAACCTCAGTAGCCGAATAATTAGATCTCAATTAACTGAAGGCAGTCCACAAGAAGGTTATAGAAATATTTCTAGATCTAATGGGCAAAGCAACAGCCAAGGGGGAGGACTTTGGAATTTTAGTAAAAAAATATTTGGGAAATCTATTAATATTATTGGCTGGATTGGTGGAAAAATTTTCGGGGGTTTGGCTTTTTCGTTTACTGGGCTGATATCTGCGGTTGTACAAACAACTACTTTTATCTACAACTTTGATTGGAATATTAGCGACCAAGCAATAGATCAAAGATTTGAAAGTCTTAAACTAATTATTGCAGGACAACTAGGGGAAACTTTAGGGAATAGCTTCGGATTTTTAACTTGTGGAATTTTGCCTAGTAGTCTTTTCTTGGCTTTTAACGAGCCTCTGGGATTGTATTTATTAAAAGAAGTAGGGGAAGAAGCTTTGGACGAGTTAAGCAGCAATTTAACGGCACTATTGCGCTTATCTTTTCGTTCTTTAACTCAAGCTTTCGCCTACGGAGCTTTTAAAAATATTCGTCGAGCAATTAAGACTGAAACAAAAAATCCTAACTCCTCTTCTTCAAAAATAATTAAGCGAATTTTTGGCAATAAAATTTATCAATTTATAGAAACTTGGGGAGAAAAAGAATCTAATCCTTGGTCTTTTCGCCTAGCAGTTGAGGAAAAAATAGAGTCAATTAATAACAGTCTTTTACAGGAATTTGTCGAGGAATTTTATGACGAATTTAAAAGTTCTTGTGTGGAAGCTGGCTATATTGTTGCTCAATCTCTTGACAGTTGGATATTGCAACAAAATCAAGCGGAATTAAATCGCCAAAGACAAAATAATATAATCGAATTAATTCCTAATCGAGAAAACGAACAAGAAACAATTTATTTACAAGGAAATCGAAGCGAAATACAAACTCAAGCTTTGAATGCAATTAATTCTTACAATTTAATTGAAGCTCGCGACATTGGCGAATGGGTCGGCGAACCTTTAGATCAAGCCATTAGAAAACCCCATAAAGATATAGCAATCAAAATTTTATTAAGAAGTTCGCCTAAGCCTCCCTGGAAAGATCAAAACGGAATATTAGCAAAAAGAACGCAAATCGAAATCCCAAATGTTAATCGATCAAAAATCAGTTGGAACAATATTAAACAAGCGGTAGGAGGGAGTAACGGGTATCTTTGGGGAAGATTTTGTGTTGTTGCTTTATTAGACGACGATAACAAAATTAAATTTTACGCAGATTCAGAAGGAGAAGGAGAAAAGATTTTAGAGCGATTACTAAAATTTACTAATTCTGAACTTTCGACTTTAAATATTAGCGAAGAGAAAAGAGAGGGAGCGCGCAAAAAATACGATAAACTTTATAAACAAACAACTAGAGTTTATCCCTCTCATGTTGTAATTATTAACCAATTAAAACTGTTAACTCAAGATTCAGGACGTGCTACCAGACGGGGACACAAAGAACACCGTCAGATAAAATTTAAACTTTATTCTGACGATAAACCTAATAACTTTGACGAGGCAATCAATGATTTATTTTTGCCAGTTGTTTAAAATAAAAAATCTTTTTTCTAAAAATATTGATTGTTTTCTAAAATAAACTTTCTTTCTTCTAATAATTGCTTTAAAACCTCTTCTTTTGATAGCCCTAATTGTTCAGACAATCTATTAAGTAAAATTTGCTTTGGTGCATAATCGTAAGAATGACCCCACTTTTTTTTAATGCGGGTTAACGCTCTTTTAGATCTCAAATTAAGCAAAGGGTAAATTTTTAATATCATGCAAAGATCAATAGCTAGTTTTGTTTTTGCCTTTCTGTCCTTTTATTCCCTTTTCGTTTGTTTTTTTATCAGTTAAAAAAGGATTAAGCAAAAACAATTTAGATTATTTACAAATATCATGGCAAACTCAGCGACTTTGCAAGCAACTACAATCGAACAACAATTAATTGAATTAATTAATTTAATCCAAATACTTGAAAGAAATAGTGCTAAAAATCCCGATAATAGAGACTTTGTTAGCGGAACTTACAACAGCAACACAGGTGTATTTTCGGCGACAATTAATATTCCTTGTGAGCCTACCGTAATTAACGGTAGTACAGGCTACGCAGCAACAGCCTATTTAATTGATTAATTTAGCTACCAAAACGATGTAAACCAATCAAAAATATAAAATAATAACAAAATGCCAATTTACACGCGGAACGAACTCCGCGAAAATCTAACTTACGTTCGCGTTGGGTCAGATACAGCTAATTTGTTCTACGGTTGGAAAGCTAAAGATCTTGCCTCCGAATCGGGCATTAGCCAAGCTGATTTAACAGCCTTGGGGCATTTAGCCCCTGAATTGCTCCCCACTGGGGCAAGATATTTTTTAGGGGCAAATTCTCCGAAACCTGGACGAGCTACCAAAACTATCAACTCTCGTCCCTCAGCTAGTCAAAAAGGGTCGGTATCAACTTTTTACGGAACAGGGTCGATTCGAGGAATGCTAAATTTAGGATGGAAAATCACTAAACGCCCTCGGAGCGTATCTTTAGTAGATAATAGCAGGTACATTTCCGCCGTCGCGGAATTGAGTAATGGGCTGCTATACGCATTCCCAATGAACAAAGACGATTTTGCAACCTACGGAGCAGAACTGGGATTAAAATCAAAAGCCTCAATTACGACTAACGCCGAAAGAAACAGCTTAATTGCGGGTACATCTTTTCCACGCCCTGGAAAAGCCAAAAAACAACTCTCTAATGGGGCAAATTTTAGCAGTTTTTTCAGCACAGACAAACTAGGAGATGTAGAAGAAGCGGGCTACACAATACTTTTTGGCGAGTTAACCGATGACTAAATTATCTAAATTATGATTCTAACCCCCGATCACCCAGATTTTTATCAAATTTTGCACTCTAGCCCACCCCCTGGATGGCAAGAGAAAGTTGACTCTGATTGGGGGGGCTGTTTCGCCGTTCGGCAAGGATCTTTGTTGTTAGAGCCTCTTAGCCCTACAGCAGAAAAAGATTATCTTTGGGGGGGCGAATACGACTCTTTAGATCTAAATTTCGATGCCGATCCAAATAGTTGATGACTTTGGAGCGTGGGATGATCTAGGGAGTAAACAGCCAGAGTTTGAGACATGGTTATCTTTCCCAGACTATACAGAATCCAAAAGCAGCTTATTACGAATTAGATCCTCTTTTGAGACTTTTGATCGCAATTCCTACGGCTATCTTAGGTGCGTTTATACGGTTTCCGCAATCTCAATTATGGGCAGGTGGGTGAGATTTTATCCAAAGCTAGAAGACGAGTTTTTAATCTATCCACATCCCGAAGACTTAGAAGAACTTAAAAGCAATCCTATTCGCCGATTTCAGGTTATGAAACGCCATAGATATCGGCGGAAAATTGGCACTTTAAGATCAACTCTGTGGTCTGTTAATGTTTTGGTTTGCAACGAAGATTTAACCAATAATAACAACAATAATCAGCAAAATATAACAATTCCCCCTTTATTAGGGCTAGGACTTTTATGAGCAATAGAACTTCTGAAAATAATTTTTTAACCGAAACTTTAGCCAAATATGGCGACCGATTTATTAGAGCTTATCAAAGAGAGCCTGGGGCAAGCGGTGAGGAACTAGAGAGTTCAGGGTATTTATCTTCCGAAGAAAATGGTGTGCTTCAATCGATAGCTCCAATCAATGAATATGTTGTTTTTCAAACTTCAAATATTCCGCAAGGAGAAATACGGACTTTTAATTTAGGGGCTTGGCATGGGAGCTTAGATTTTAAATCGATATATGTTGAGAATCCCTCGGCAGATTACTTTTATTTAAGGTTAATAGATAGTAATAATACAATTATTATTAATCAATATTTTCCTAAAGATCAAACCCCTGTTAATTTGCCAATTAATCCAATTCCCAACAACTTAAAACTGCAAATTGTAGCAACTAAACCAATTTCATTTATTAGAATTGTAGCTGTTCCTTGTATGATTTTAGAAACTTTTTTAGCTGAAGAAGATACAGCGCAAAATTAATTAATCTTACCATCTCAAACCACAATTAGTTAAATCAATGCGAAATTACCGAGAAAAATTATTAATTGCTTTGAGAGAAAAAATTGCACTTTGGGATAAAAATTTGTGTGCTGAGGATTACGCACTAGACGAATTTTATAGAGCAATATCTGACCTTCCAGATAGACCAGAAAAAGACTTGCCTCTAATCGGCTTTTTCACACAAACCTCAAAATTTCGCCGACTTTTTAACGGGATAACAATCCCCGAATTTCAATTACACCAAGGCAATTATCAAAATATTAATTGTCCTGTATTAGGCGATATTGTGATCACAGGGGGTTTTATGGAAAGCCACGGGCACAGCCGTAAAGCTCAACAAAAAGCAATATTTGCCGACGGCGAACTTAAAATCCTCCCGCCGAGCGATCGAAATTTAGGAGTTGATTACGTTGCTTGCTGGATCAGAGCTTGGTACTCTGGCACTTGTACTAAAATTGTTGTCGAACGAGGTTACGGATTAAGAGCTTATTTTAGGTGGGATTTAAATTATCTCTTTGAGGGGCAAGAATACGCCGTTTTTGGGGCTTTTGCTCACGCCAAAAGCTTCCAGGTAAACGAGGGCGCACGAGTTAAACAAGGAGATATTTTAGGCTTGATGGGATCTTCGGGGGGAAACTATGCCCCTCACATTGACTATAGACAGTGGATATCGATCGAAGGAGTAATTGTTGATTTGTCTCCCAACGCGTTAGAGGTGCAGCTACATGGTTAAACTAAAAAATTCTTTTTTAAACCTGCCTGATCAAGCTTGGTTATTGGTCAGTTTAGGATTTAGTTTTTTTTGCGTCTGTCTCGGTATTAGTTCAATTTTTTCAACTGATACCAAAATTGAGACCCTACATAGCAAGCTCCAGATCTCTAACAATCGTCTTAAATTAGCCGAGACAGCTTCAAAAGTCCACAATTTGAGTCAGGACACGGAATTAGTTTTATTGCAGCTTAAAGAGGCAAATAATGCACACGCGAAAACGATCGAAGTGCTAAATAATTGTCAAGGGGAATTAAGCAATTTTTTGCCAGCTTTACAAGACCACCCTTTAGACTTGCCATCTGCTCCTGCTCCAATATCTGATAAAAAACTCGATAGACTCAACCAAGAACTCAAGCAAACCCAATCTGAGATTAAACAAGATCTTGATGCGATTTATCAGTAATCAAAAACTCGACAGCTATATTTTCCCAAATAGTGCAATTAAGATTTGCGATCAAAGGACTTGTATATTTTGCGATCTCGAAGCAAATTTTGACGCTTTGATTATACTCGGAGACAATCGGAAAATTGTATCTTGTTGTAGCTTTTGCGTCCAGGGGCTACTAGACATCAAGTTAGGTAGAGTTGACTAAAAAAGCTATTACAATTTGCGTCCAGATCCAAAATTTTACGATTTTGTCGGCAAGATTAATTTACTTATTTTGCCCACTCTACAAAGGGATAAACAGGGGGTACAGTCTGCTAGAGAGGTTAATTGAAATTACAAAACAAACCTTGCAATAGCTAAACAAAATCTTGGCTCTAAAAAACAAATCCAACGCAAAAAACCCCCCTATACTCTTTTATACGGATGCTTGACACTGTGTTGGCGTTCGGTACGCCTTAAGATCACGACTTTCCCAATATGCAAAGACCTCAGCCCTGCCATCAGGGTCGGAGACGGCGAACTTATAAACAGTGGTGCGGTTATTTCTTGAACCTAGTCTGCCTTGATAAGTAAGCCTTAATCCAATAATCCCTAATAAGGCGTTAGCACATTCGATCGTAGATCTTTCCTCGGATATTTTGATCCCAAAAAGCTCTTTGATTTCGTACCGATATCGCAAAATGTGCTTTTTCCACTCGGTTAAACTTGCAGCCGAATACTCTTTATCCAAAATCAACAATTGATCAATCCTTAATAATTCTAAAGCTCGTATTTTGAGATAAATTAGTTTTCTGCAAGCGTCGGGCTTGAAAATAGTACCTCTTCGCCCTTCTTTGTCTTCAAAGTGTTGTAAAAGAGCGTCAAATTTCTTTTGTTCCCGATACTTCAAGAAATCGCGCCCTATTGTTAAATAATAATGAAGTTGCAATTTTACAAACCATCTATCATCATCTTTCAAAATTAATTCGGGAGAAACTTCAACCCCGTAAAGTTTCCTTAAATTAGCTTTTCTTAATTGGTTGCGCTGTTCGGCCGATAATTGTCGCCTTTTGTCTAGCTGCTTAATTTCGTGTTCGCTCAAATCCTCAGCCTCGCTTATAGCAATCCTTTCAGCCTCATAAGTTTTGTCTCTAATAGTTGTAATTTCTGTATTAATCCTCCGATCTGAGTCTGGATCGGGATTGGTAGGGCTGACAATTTTGTAGCCTTCTTTTTCTAACTTATCAAGCAATTTTTTTTTGTAATCCCAAAATCCAAAGTTATAAAACACAGCTTTTTTAGCCCAATAAGAGAGAGCGTTTTGTTGTATGCCGAAATCTAGAAAATCCTGGTCGATTTCTGCCAGTCCCGATTGGATTAACAAAGAAATGTTAGCTTTTGTCTGTTGATGTTGGGTTCTTAGCAGTTTTTTGAAATTTGTTTCGCCTCTGCCAATAAAAGCAAAGCTCCGATTAGCGGCATAAACGTGGCGAGGGATATCAGCCCGAACTCTTGCCAAGGCTTGGCTGGCAGAGTCGATTGTATGTATCCCTGAAAAAATCGCATAGACTCCATCAAAATGGTTTCGCAAGTCAATGGATACCCCTGTCTCAATTGTCGGGCTAGCAATAATTAGTCTATATTGTCCTACGATTTGATTGATATTAGATATGCAGCCGTAAGCGGGGTGGGTTGGATCGGCGATCGATTGTGCATCAATTCTTAGAATTTCTTCATCTCTCAAAAGTCCCTTGAATTGCCTTTCAATGTTTTGAGCCGACCATTTTGATCTGGATTTTTGGGCGGAGACGCATAAAAAAAGATTTTGCCCCCGTAGCAATCCATCTTCTATCTTAGCTAGCAAGGCTTGAGGCGATTTATAGATAGATAAATTTCTTTTTCCCTCAATCGGTTTGTAAGAATTAATAATTATATGTTTTTGTAGCGGATGCCCTATCAGTTTGTCAATAAAATCGATTGAAATTGGGGCTAGGTCGGCATCTGAACAAATAATTTTGCCTCCTGCTGCGGTCGCGGATTTTAATAGCAATTGAAAATTTTGCAAAAGTTGAAGCCGATTGGTTTGGCAAGTTGAAGAATTTAGCAAATGCCAAAGCAATTGTTCTATTTCGTCAAGCACAATTAAAGCTCCCCCCCATTCATTCGCTTTGAATCGAATTTTGGATTTTTCATGCAAAGAGTCTATGCAAAGCCCAAGCCCAAGCGCGCCTTTGGTTTCGGAAAGTCTAAAATCGTCGAGATGATCGATGCCGAGGCGATCGCATAAAGCTTTAGCCAATTGTATCCGATGGGTTACGACTAAAATTCTCTGTCCCTTTTGCTGTGCCTCTCTGGCTAAAATTTCAATCAGTCTGGTTTTGCCCGTTCCCTTAGCCGATTGAATTCCGATTAATTGAGCGGAGGGATCGATCCAAGGTACATCAAGAAATTTTTGATTAATTGACTCATTCGCCATTGGCGACAAGTCAAATAAATTTTTCATCTCGTAAAATCCCAGGTTTTGGGCTTGAGTAATTTTCGTTTCTAAATAATCTAATCCTTTCTGGGTTATCAGGTCATCAACGCCTTTGGGATTGTCGATCCCTTCCCAGTCAACTATCCGAACGTCGCAACCTTTGATTTTAAGCAGTCTGCCTGTTTTGCAAATTGCGATCCTGACGTTGCGTTTAGTTTCAGGTTTGCTATCATTGTCATAGAAAAAGGTTATTTTTCGTCCTTCGGCTGCTAATTTATTCAATTGTGGGATTAAATAAGCTGTGCCTACGGGCTTTCCGTTTTCGTCCTTCGGCTGTCGATATCCCGAAAAGATTCCAGGCAGCGCGATCGCGCAAATTCCGACAGATAGGAGCGAGGCTGCTTTTTTCGCTCCTTCTGTTATCGCGATTTCAATTTGAGGATTTTCAGCAACCCAAGTCCAAAATTCTAAAGCTTCTCCTGAATTTTGATCTTTAATTATTCCTTCCAAAGCAATTTGATTCCGCTCGGCGATCAATTCGGCGATTCTAAATGATACTCTCAGGGCAAATAATTCTGTAGGCGTTTTGGGAGGGGCTTCGTACTTCAGCCTTTTTTCTTGTTGGTGGATTTTTCGAGGGCGATCAGGCTTAAATTGCCCCCAGAGAGACTCTCCCCCCTCAATCAAGTCAATTCCCGCGCACCACCAACCCCCTTTGTAAGTGTGGGCGTATCGCTTTATCCATTTCTCTCTTAATCTGCCATCGTTTCGCCGTTCTTTCAAAGGCAACCCATAGAGCAAATATTGCAAGGGTGCATCGCCATCTAAGGACTTAAAATTAAGCTGCGCGATTTCTGGATCAATGCCAGAGGCTAATAATTCCGAAAGGTGCTTGTTATTTAGCATAAGATGATCTCTTTGATTGATTTGGATAAATTTAAATCGTTGGCAATTTCCGCCATTTTCCAAGAATCTTGAAATAGTCCATTTCTTGGGGAAAAATTGAAGCCCCGCGAACGATCGCGGATTTCAATTGCTTCGGAAAAACTGCCAGCAAAATTAAGTCGGTGCTTTTTATCTGGAAGCATTAAGCTGTAAGGCTTGTGGGGATTTTGCTTCGCTTGATTTGGTAAATAGACGATCGCAAGGATATCAATGCTTAATCTCTGATCCTCTGGCTCGATATTTAAACTAAGTGGTAGACAAAAAAATGTTTTTGATTCCATTGAAAAAAAGTGCTAGTATGGAAGAAACTTGTTTTTGGCAACCGTGGGATTACGTATTCTGGTTGCTTGATACATTAGAGATAGTGGTCGAAAAAAACCTGTTTTTATTTGTCAAACCTTCTTAGGTTGGCGAAAAACTCGAAAAAAGAAGCTAATATTTTAAGCCTCTTTGAACAAGCAAGAAAAACCCCCAGTGTCCGTGAAAACAGGAGGGGGTTTTTCAATTGAGGGGATTAGCTGGAATTACAAAAAACGATTTGTGGCTGACAGCTTGATAGGTTTTGGCGCGATGGGAACGAAGAAGAGGCGCGTCTAAAGAATAAAGCTATTAAGGAATTTTCTTCAAAAGCAGTTAGGCAGGTTGAAGCGTAAGCAAGCAATAAAAATGTCATTGATTAATCAAGAAATTTTACAGATCTTTACAATTTGGATAGATCGACAAGTTCCAAGATAGAATCAAGGCGCGTGTCGATGAATGCGCCAAAGATAGGCGAGGGGATTCCGTATTGGCAAATATCAGATCTCCCTTCGTCTATATCAATTTTTGATTTATTAAATTGACCGTTTTTAAGATTTTTCAGATCCTAAATCCGCATTGGCGATCTTATTATAAGCAAATCCGAATAAAAGAATAATACGTGTTTTCACTGAAAGAACACAAGCAAAGCTTTGTAAATAAAGGGAAATAAAAATAACTTCTCTTAAATCTAAATAAATTATTCGTTTTGTTACAAAAATTTATTTATTCTGGCTCAAAAAAAAAATCAATATAAAATTGCTTTTTATATTGATTTTGCTGAAAAGCAATACAGGTAAGAATGTTAGAAACCAGCCAACAATTTGGTATGACATACTACTTAATATAGTATCAAGCTTGCTTATGCTTTGTACTCAATTGTTTTGTTTATCAAATGTTTGAAATCGAGCGGTTAATTTAGTATTTTGTTTTAGCAAAAAAACTTTATGAATAATCAAAAAAATTCTGCTTAATGCCCTTATGCAAAATTATTTTTCAATTACAAGGGCTTGATATCAGATGAGCGATCGCCCTGGTCATTTTTTAATTTAATTGATAAGATATCAGTCAAATTAATAGTTTTTTTCAATCGCTATGCGCCTCTATCCCCCTGGATCTTGCCTGTATTCAGTTTGCGATTATGACAAATTGAAATTTGTCAATTTGGCCATTTTTTGCGATCTCGACGAAGCGATCGCCAG
>JACCEA010454080.1_pt1 | contig 20199 bp, 14 predicted proteins | sample 7449851 | NCBI WGS metagenome assembly JACCEA01 (sample SAMN15323453, study PRJNA562643) | freshwater metagenome | isolation source: river surface water | place: USA:Blue River Watershed | collected 2017-08-18
CATCCAGCTTGAATGGTTTGATGATTGCAGTTCCAATTTCATTCGTTGCACTCCTGAAAAAATTCCCGCACCACAGGGTGCGGGAAACACCGGAAATACTGTCCAGCCCAGAGTTGAAAGCTGCAAAAAAAACGCTACAGCTGCCACCCAAACCGACATCAAGTACTCGCGTAAAATTTTGCACAGAGTAGGCCAATTTCATAAAACCAAATAAAATCAATCAGATATAACTATTTATTGGCACCTAAAGCGAAAATATCCAAGATCGAATACAAGTGTTGCACCAAATTTGACCAGCAGAGTAAAGCATGAGCACCATTAATGAACACGGTCATCAAAAACAACATTTGTACTCAAAACTGCCAGATGCGACCCGGTTGAGAAACCAGTAAACTGACCCTGCATACACCCAGAGGCGGGGCACACCCGAAAAATGTCACTATGATTCGCAACTTGACTGAAAAGCTGTTTGGGGAAATCCAGCAGCAACTGGCGGATAAGGGCACTTTGATTCCTGCGCGGGAATTACACATTGCGCTACAAGCGGTACTCGCACGCGCCGATCTGGTTACCCGGGAAGAGTTTGATGCGCAGGCCGCCGTGCTGGTCCGCACACGCGCAAAACTGGAAGAACTGGAGCGTCAATTAGCGCAATTGGAGAAGTAAGCGACAATATCGGGGCGCGGAAGGCTATTGCTCTTGGCCCGGCCGATGGCTTGTCTTATAGTCGCTCAGGTTAAAAAACTGCTTCAAAAACAATCACAAGGAACGTCTATGTCTCTCGCTATTATCTATTCCCGCGCCAAGCTGGGAATCAATGCCCCACTGGTTACTGTCGAAGTCCATATTTCAAATGGCTTGCCTGGCCTCTCCATTGTCGGCCTGCCCGAAACGGCCGTAAAAGAAAGCAAGGATCGGGTGCGCAGTGCCATTATCAACAGCCACCTGGAGTTTCCCGCGCAGCGCATTACTGTCAACCTGGCACCGGCTGACCTGCCCAAAGAAGGGGGGCGTTATGACCTGGCCATTGCACTGGGAATTCTCGCCGCTTCAGGACAAATTCCTGCAGAACAACTTGAGCGCCACGAGTTTCTGGGAGAACTGGCGCTTTCTGGCGAGTTGCGCCCAATTAGTGCAGCATTACCGGCCGCGCTCGCCTGTGGCGACGCGGGGCGTGACTTGATTATTAGCACAGCGAGTGGTGGCGAAGCGGCGTTTAGCAGTATTACGCGCGTATTTGGTGCAGCCAACCTTTTGCAAGTGTGCGCTCATCTGCACCAGCGAGAACCGCTGAAACAGGCGGAGGCAGCGCAGGACCAGTTCCCGAGCAATCGCGAAATCCTCGACATTCTCGATGTCAAAGGTCAGTCACACGCCAAACGCGCGCTGGAAATAGCCGCTTGCGGTGGTCACAACCTGTTGTTTTACGGCCCGCCGGGTACCGGGAAAACCATGCTGGCCAGCCGGCTACCTGGTTTACTGCCCAACTTGAGCGAACGGGAGATGCTGGACGTAGCCGCCATCTACTCCGTGGCCTCGCAATCCAAAGATTATCAGTGGCGTCAAAGACCTTTTCGCGCCCCGCACCATACGGCCTCTGCTATTGCGCTGGTAGGCGGTGGCACCAACCCCAAACCTGGTGAAATCTCGCTGGCCCATGCCGGTGTATTATTTCTCGACGAACTGCCCGAGTTCTCACGCACGGTACTGGAAGTATTACGCGAGCCGCTGGAAAGCGGCGAAGTGCGAATTTCGCGCGCGCGCAATCAGGCTTGTTTTCCCGCCCGCTTTCAGCTGATCGCGGCGATGAACCCTTGCCCCTGCGGCTACCACGGCAGCGACGCCAATCGCTGCCGCTGCACTCCGGATCAGGTAAAGCGCTACCGCAACAAGATTTCAGGGCCACTGTTAGACAGAATCGACATGCATGTACCCGTTCGCGCTTTACGGCAAGGAGAATTGCAAAGCAAAACTCTGGGGGACAATAGCGCTACTGTGCGCGATCGGGTGGAACTGGCACGCGCACGACAATTGCAACGTCAGGGTAAAGCGAACAACCAACTCTCGGTACCCGAGTTGGAACAACATTGCGATTTGACCAGCAGCGATAAAAACTTACTTGAGCAAGCGATCAACAAACTCGGATTATCGACGCGCGCCTATCACCGCGTGTTAAAACTGGCGCGCACCCTGGCCGATATGAATGATCGCAATCATCTGAACACCGTTGATATTACCGAAGCGCTGAGTTATCGCACTCTCGATCGCCAGCCGGGCAATTAACCGCCCGTTAATTGAGTTGTTGCCGAGCTGCTGACTCCTGCAGCCAATTCATAATTTCAGCGTAGGATTTGGGCGCGGAAAAATAATAGCCCTGCATTAAATCGCAGCCCATTTCCTTCAACCAATCTTTTTGCTCTTTGGTTTCTACACCTTCCGCTACTACCAATTTACCCAGGTTGTGCGCAAGCGAGATCATCGCCGATACCAGACGCTTATCGGTATGGCTGCGATTTAATTCCTGCAAAAAATTTAAATCAATTTTTACCGTACTAATTGGCAATCGCTGCAAATGCAACAGCGATGAATTTCCCGCACCAAACCTGTCGAGTAAAAAGTTAATGCCAAAAAATGCCAATGGCCGCATGCACAAGGATACCAGTTCAATATTATCGGCAAACACAGTTTCAGTGATTTCAAATTCAATATCACCCGGCTGAATATCACTGTCAGCAAAAATACGCGCGACCTCATGCACCAGATTTTCATCTTTGAATTGGCGCACCGATAAATTAATCGCGACCATTAGGGAGCCACCCCAAAATTTCTGTAAATTTTTCACGTCGTTACAAGCCTGACGAATTGCCCAGTACCCAATGGCCGTTAAAATGCCAGTTTCTTCAGCAGTAGCGATAAAATCGCTCGCATTTAACAGCCCAACGCCAGGCTTTTCCCAGCGCAACAATGCCTCCAAGGCAACCACTTTACCGGTAGAAACATCAACGCGTGGAATATAGTGCAATGCAAATTGTTGCTTTTTCAGCGCGGCGCGCAAGTCTGACTCCAATCGCAATTGACGGCGCACATCCTGATTCATCATTTCAGTGAAGAAGCGGTAGTTGCTATTGGATTCTTGCTTGGCTTTATACATCGCCATATCGGCGTGCTTCAATAAGGTGTCCGCATCGCGCCCGGCTTGCGGATAAATGGCGATGCCAATACTGCAACCAACCACCACTTCGTGGCCGTTAATATCGGCGGGCATTTCGATTGCGCGAATAACTTTTTCCGCGATGTGCGCCACGTCGGTATTGTTGGCGATATTTTGCAATAGCAACGTAAATTCATCGCCGCCCATCCGCGCAACCGAGTCGCTGCGTCGCAAGCAGGCATTCAATCGTTCAGCGCAAATACGAATAATGGCATCGCCAGCGTCGTGACCAAAATTATCATTAACTTGTTTAAAACCGTTGAGGTCAATAAACATTAAGGTGAAACTGTTTTTATCACGCTCCGCCAAATTAATTGCGTGCTCGAGGCGATCGCGAAATAAAATGCGATTGGGCACATCCGTCAATGGGTCATAGTGCGCGAGTCGTGAAAGGTGCTGCTCGGTTTGCTTGCGCTCAATGGCATAGCGCAACGCGCGCTCCAGCAACAAGTGATCAATTTGACCTTTAATTAAATAATCAGCGGCGCCAGCGCGAATTGCCTCGCGATCCACTTCGGTTTCCATTTCATCGGTCATCACCACTATCGGGGTTTGACAGGCTTGTACACGCGCGGCGTTTAGCAAGTCGCGCGCATTGGCGTTGCCCCAATAGTAATCCAGTAAGGCGACATCAAACTCTTGCGAGAGAATTTTATTGAGCGCGGACTCTAACTGGTTGCACCACACCAATTCATATTCAACATGACGGATATGGGACAAAATCTCGGCGATGAGCAAGTATTCACCTTGCTCACGGTCGATAAATAAAATTTTGATCTTTTTGTCCATCGCTCACCATCTCTTCCCATCGCCCGATTGGCGCGAATATAAACCCCAGATCTGCTCCCATGGTAGCAGCCGCCCGGGGCAAACTAAACGCATCCGGATATAACAAATAACCACTACAAACCCGCTACAGTTATCCTGTGGTTATAGCTGCTGAAATCGCGATTGCAAGGCGATTCCGGCTTGCTAGAATGCTCGCCCGACGTTTACCCTCCAGGCCATTGCAGTGACCCAACTCAACCCCCGCCAGAAAGAAGCCGTGCTTTATATCGATGGCCCCTGCCTGGTGCTCGCGGGTGCCGGCAGCGGCAAGACCAGCGTAATTACACGCAAGATCGCCTATTTGATTGAACAGTGCGGCATTCCCGCACGCCATATCGCCGCCCTCACCTTTACCAACAAGGCCGCGCGCGAAATGAAAGAACGCGCCAGCAAACTGGTAAAAGGCAGCGCCTCCAAAGGCCTGACAGTTTCCACTTTTCACAACCTGGGCCTGAATATCATCCGCAAGGAGCACAAGGCGTTGGGCTTTAAACCCGGTTTTTCCATCTTCGATTCAGAAGATGCACGCTCCTTGCTGAAAGAACTTATGTTGAAAGATGGCGACCTAGATAGCGACCATCTGGATCTGGTGCAACACCAAATCTCCAACTGGAAAAACGACCTGGTTGTACCCGAGCGCGCCCTGAGTATGGCGCAAAGCCAGGGTGAGCAAACGATCGCCATGATTTATCTGCGCTACAACCAGGCCTTGCGCGCCTATAACGCGGTGGACTTTGACGATCTAATCCTGATTCCGGTGGAGCTGTTTCAAACCAATAGTGACGTACTTGCACGCTGGCAGCGCAAAATCCGCTACTTATTGGTCGATGAATATCAGGACACCAACTCCAGCCAGTATCTGCTGGTGCAATTAATTGTAGGCAATCGTGGCGCGCTTACTGTGGTGGGCGACGATGACCAATCCATCTACGCCTGGCGCGGTGCCCGCCCGGAAAACATGGGCCTGCTAAAACAGGACTACCCCAACTTGCGAGTAATCAAGTTGGAGCAAAACTATCGCTCCACCAGTCGCATACTGCGCGTGGCCAACCATTTAATTGCCAACAACCCCCACGAATTCGATAAAGCCCTGTGGAGTGACATGGGCCTGGGCGATCCCATTCGCGTTATTCGCTGCAAAAATGAAGAGGCCGAAGCCGAGCGCATCGCCACCGAAATCATTACCCAACGCTTACAAAAACAGTACAAATTCCGCGATTTTGCGGTGCTCTACCGCGGCAACCATCAGGCGCGGCTGCTGGAAATGAAACTCCAGCATCACCAGATTCCCTACAAGATGAGCGGCGGCTCCTCATTTTTTGCCAAGACCGAAATCAAGGACGTGATGGCCTATTTGCGTTTGATCGTAAACCCGGACGATGACAACGCCTTTCTGCGCGTGATCAATACCCCGCGCCGACAAATAGGCACCAGCACACTGGAGGCACTGGGTACCTATGCCAGCGAACGCCAGATCAGTCTATTTGCCGCACTGGATGAGATAGGCTTACAAAGTCGCATTCCGGAGAAAAACCTGGAACGCATCCAGCGTTTTGCGCACTGGGTCAAGCAAGTGGGACGCAATTGCACCGGTGATAACCCGGTCAATGCCATACGCGAGATGCTCAATGACATTGATTACGAAGGCTGGTTACACCAAAACTCCAACACGCCTAAAGCGGCGGAAAAACGTATGGAAAATGTGTTTTACCTGGTGGAGTCGCTGCAAAAAACCCTGGATAAAACCGATGGTGATGATGAGGAAAATGATACCCGCATGGAGGATGCCATCGCCAAACTGGTGCTGCGCGATCTATTGGAGCGGCAAGAGGAGGAAGATACCAGCGATCAGGTGCAACTGATGACTCTGCATGCATCCAAAGGCCTGGAGTTTCCACATGTGTTTATGGTGGGCATGGAAGAAGATTTATTGCCCCATCGCAACAGTATTGAAGATAACAATATTGAAGAAGAGCGCCGACTGACCTACGTGGGGATTACCCGCGCCAAGCGCACACTTAATATGACCCTGGCGGGCAAGCGCAAACAATTTGGTGAAATGAGTGAAACCACTCCCAGCCGTTTTCTGGATGAATTACCTACGGAGGATGTGGAATGGGAAGGTTTTGGTGAACAGAGCGAGGCCAAAAATCTGGCCAAAGGTGAAGAAACCCTTTCCAGTCTGCTGAATTTATTTGATTGACCGACCTTACACATTTTTCGCCCAATTAAAAAGCGACCCTGAGGTCGCTTTTTAATTGGCTGACAGCAAGCAACTATTTGCTACCCTCAATCATGTAGTCCACTGCGCCTTTGATTTCATCATCAGTACAGGCTGCACACATACCTTTTGGTGGCATAGAGTTAAATCCGCCTAACGCATGGGTATAGAGGGTCTCTTTGCCCTTGGCGACCCGTGGAGCCCAATCTGCGGCTGTACCGTACTTTGGCGCACCCATCAGGCCAGCACCATGGCAGGTAGTGCAGAAACTGCCGAACACGTCCTTACCGGATTTAGGGCCAGCGGCAGCCGCCGGCGCTGGCGCTGCCGCACATTCATCACCGGACATACAGGTGCTACCTACCGGGGCAGTGCGCGCCTTCACATCATCATCCGCAACAGCGGTGCCAGCAACCAAACCTGCAACAAACAGAATTCCAAACAGCTTCTTCATGGGGCTCACGGTGATTTCCTCGATGGTATTGTCGGGCGACGGGAACCTGTATCCGTCCAACCCAGTTTATAGGTGCGCAGGGTAAAAAGCCTGAGGCACATCAAATCGGCGCGCATTATAGCGGCAAATAACCCTACAGGCGAAGTGCGTATTCGCGGCTTTACGGCGCTTTGTCGCGATTTGATACATTGCTATCTACTGTTATGCTTATCAACTCAGCCTTATACCCAATTGGGACTAAATTCGTTATGGAATATAACAGCGTCACCCTGGTTGCCTATTTCAGTGCTGCGGTCGTCGCCGCGCTATTAACGGCTACCTATTTATTCCAGCTGACTCGCCAGCGAAAAACCTGGATTTTTGCTGGCGCCGCCGCCATACACACGTTGCACTTAGGCAGCGTTGCGCTGTCCTTCTCGAATTACTCAATCCCGCTGTACATGCTCATTATCTTTGAATATCTGCACTACAACGCCTGGGTATTCTGCATAAGTCTCAATTTGAAACGCAGCAGCCAGCGAAGACAATTACCCACTAGCATGCAGTTGTTATTTAGCGGTGGTTGGCCAATCACCGCGCTGGCCATTGCCATGCTGTTTATCCCTAATGTGAATCAGGCGGGACTGTCGGTGTGGTTTGCACTGGGGCTGGCGGTAATCGCGCTGGTCAGCGTCGAGCAACTCTACCGCTTTGCGGCGGAAAACGATCGCCAGATAAAGTTGCTTTGCATGAATTTGGCGGCAATTTTCCTCTATGACATCTATCTATTTACCCATGCGCTGATTTTTAAGGGGCTCGACCCGATGCTCTGGCAATCGCGCGCTGCTGTATCTATCGCAACCTGCCTATTTATGGCATTGGGGGGCCTGCTGTTATTGCAGCAAACCGAACGTCCTGCCAATTTCAATCTCTCTCGGCCTATCGCGTTTTACACCACATCACTGGTTGGAGTCGGGGTTCTAATCACCGTACTCTCATTGGGTGGATACTATGTGCGTCTTTACGGCGGCAACTGGGGAACTGTTTTCTACAGCTTGTTGTTGGTAGCCGCAGTATTACTTATCGCTACAGTGTTCGTTTCAAGTCGTATCCGTATGCGGCTATCTGTGCTTATCAACAAACATTTATTTCGCTACAAATACGACTACCGCAATGAGTGGTTGCGCCTGATCAATTATCTGGCTCAACCCGCCGACGCCAGTGAAGTCAACCAGCGCGCATTTTTTGCCGTTGCCTCTACCACTAAAGCACCCAGTGGCGCGATCTGGTTGCGCAAGCAGGGGTTTTATGAGCCAGTCTACCGGGCCAACCTGCCCGGCTTTGTCGACCTGCAAGAGGAACCAGTAGACAGCCCATTTTGCCGCGCGTTTATCGAATCCGAGTGGGTATTTATTCCCGATAGCGGTGACAACCAGGCGCTCGGTCAGCACAACGAGCTGCTGCCCGGCTGGACCCATAATATCCCCGACCTATGGATTCTCTTTCCATTGATCGTCGGCGAGGAGCTGGTCGGTTTTATGGCTCTCACCAAACCTGGTGGCGATGAAACCCTGACCTGGGAAGATCTGGACTTGCTTAAAACCATGGGACGCCAGGTTGCCAGCTACCTTAAGCGCCATCAACAAGCCGAACAATTGGTGGAAGGGCGCCAGTTTGATACCTACAACAAACTGGTTGCTTTTATTATTCATGATCTCAACAACCTGATTGCCCAGCAGGCACTAGTCGTCCGCAACGCCGAAAAACACAAAGGCAACCCGGCATTTATAGAAGACGCGATTAAAACCATCAGTAATTCAGTTGACCGCATGAACAACTTGCTGAAAAAGTTGCGCCGCGATGACTCCGATTTAGTCAAACGCCTCTCGATTAGCGAAGTTGTCAATCAAGCGGTACAAGAATGCCAACAACGCAGCAGCCCCAAGCTAACCGCAGAGATTGAATCCAGTCTACGCACCATCAACGCCGACCAGGTAAGACTGGTGATGACTATTACCAACTTCATCAAAAATGCTCAGGAAGCGACCCCGGACACTGGCCGGGTTCATGTTACACTTGAGATACAACAACATAGAGCCACAATTATGATTGAGGACACAGGCTCGGGGATGGACTGGGACTTTATCCACAATCGATTATTCAAACCCTTTGAAACAACCAAATCCGGTAAAGGTATGGGAATTGGCGTGTATCTATCGCGCGAATACATTAGCGAATTGAGTGGAACCCTGAATGTCGCCAGCGAAGTTGGCGAAGGTACAACCATTACAATTACCCTGCCACTGAACAAGGATTAGCGGGATCGCATGAGCAAATCAACCACCACCAAACCTATTCTCCTGATTGTTGAAGATGACACCGGCCTGCAAAGCCAATTGCGCTGGCATTTTGATCAATACGAAACTGTCGTTGCCGATAATCGTCAAGACGCGATAGCCGCTCTACGCCTGCACGAAGCGCCAGTCATTATTCAGGATCTTGGCCTACCTCCCGATGAAGATGGTGTCGATGAAGGATTTAAATGCATACAGGACATTTTGCGTATCGCACCCAATAGCAAAATTATTGTGATGACAGGTAAAACAGATCGCGACAACGCACTGCGCGCTGTCGCCATGGGCGCCTATGATTTTTACCAAAAGCCGGTAGATCCCAACACGCTGGATTTGATCGTGCAGCGAGCCTTCCACATCTTTGACTTGGAAGATTACAACCGTCGCCTAAATATCTCGCAGCAAGCACCGCTCGAAGGTATGATCACCAACGATCCACAAATGCTCAAAATTTGTCGCCAGCTGGAAAAAATTTCCCCAACAACAGTAACCTGTACTTTGCTGGGGGAAAGCGGCACCGGCAAGGAAGTTATGGCGCGCGCCATTCACCAACTTAGCCCCAGGAGAAACAAGCGCTTTGTCGCCATCAATTGCGCGGCCGTACCTGAAAATCTGATTGAGAGCGAGCTGTTTGGCTATGAAAAGGGAGCTTTTACCGGGGCCAATAAAACCACCCTTGGCAAGGTAGAAACCGCCCATGAAGGCACCCTGTTTCTCGATGAAATTGGTGATATGCCTCACAATTTGCAAGCGAAACTTTTGCGCTTTTTACAGGAAAGAGTTATTGAACGCGTCGGCGGCAGAAGTGAAATTCCCGTGGATGTGCGGGTGATATGCGCTACCAACAAAGATCTGGAAGCCATGGTACGCGATGGCAGTTTCCGCGAAGATTTGTTTTACCGCATTTGCGAAATGACGGTTAACATTCCACCCCTTCGCAATCGCCTTGGCGATAAGGTCTTATTAGCGCGCCACTTTAAGTTGCAGTTCGCCAAGGAGCACGGTCAAAACGTAACGGGATTTACGCCTGATGCTATCGCCGCCATCGAAAACTATGCGTGGCCAGGCAATATCCGCGAAATGGAAAACAAAATAAAACGCGCTGTAATTATGGCTGACGGCAAATATGTCACCCGCGAGGATTTGGGCTTGGCTGAAGCTGGTGAGCTATCGCTCAATTTACGGCATGTCCGCCAGGAGGCAGAGCGAGGTGCCATATTGCGCGCACTAAGCATGACCGACAACAATATCTCGGCCGCCGCCAAGCTATTGGGAGTCACCCGGCCAACGTTTTATGATCTTATTAAAAAATATGATGTAAACCAAAACTATCTCGAAAACGGCAATGATCACGAAAAAAATGATTCTGCGATTTAAAGCACATAAACAGGCCCTTGAAAATTGCCTTATATAACTAAAGAAAATAAAACCGCGTGCCTCTCAACGACACACTCATCACAGTCACTGAAGAATTTGTCGCGTTTTTTAAAAAATAGGCTCCCTGCAACGAGCGCTTAAAGTGCCGCGTGCTAAAAATAATTTTCAATCGAATGAACTAACGCCAATTCCACTAGAGCCTTCCGGATACCAAGAAAGATGTTCAATGTAAGAAACCGCACCTCGAGTTATTTACTGCCCATACTGCTCTCGTTATTTCTCGCAGGCTGCGGTGGCGCTGCTGGCGATACAGACCCACCAACAACAAATAAACCCGAAGGCAGCAGCTCACAGCAAATATTGACTAGCAGCGCATCATCAAAAATGATTGATAGCAGTGCGGCGAGCACATCAACACAAACATCCAGCGCCGCCAAAACCTCATCCGCCCTTGCCACATCTTCGGTTTATCAGCGAGCTTCGCGCAGCAGTACCAATAGCAGCGAAGACGGAGCACCAACAGAATTTGGAGAAGACATCACACCTCCTGGCAACACAAAGCTCTTTTTGCAATCCACCACAGAAACCAGCGCCACGCTGATATGGGGACATGCCGCCGACGATACCGGGGTTTATCAGTACAAAATTGAGCGGAACGATAAACCAATTGCCACACTGGAGTTCCCAACTTACACGTATACGGACACAACCCTGGCGCCATCCACTTACTACAGCTATACAATTCAAGCTATTGATTTCAATGGCAATGCCTCTGAAAAATCACCCGTCCTCACCATTCGCACCCAAGCGACGACCGGCTCGCCCATAACGTCCGCCAGCAGCCAGTCATCCTCACTCAGTAGCACCCCTAGCTCCGCAAGCAGCATCTCCAGCAAGGACAATTCAAGTAAGAGCAGCGTTAAGTCAAGCTCTTCTAAAAATAGCAGCAGCTCATCGAGCAGCACCTCAAGCTCATCCCGCGCCTCTAGCAGCACGTCAGGATCACCCAAGACTGTTCAATTAAAATGGAGACATCCGACCCAGAGGGCCAACGGTAGCTATCTCGAGCTCGATGACATCGGTGGTTATGAAATACGCAAAAAAACAAGCATATCAATTAGCTATATAAAAATACCTGGAAGCACAACAACCAATTACACGCTAACCGACATAGCTGCAGACGATAAGATTGATATCGCGGTTTACGATACAAATGGTTTTTACAGCGACTTTATCCAAATATATCCACGCTGAGAATTATAGTTGGCAGCCCGAGCAAAGAGTGTCGCATTTTTTTACACCCACTTGTCGCACAGCCAAAATGGCGTTGGCAACTCATTGTTACTAAAGACATTTAAATAAATGGCATTATTTGTGCTAACTTCAAAAGGCGTTAACACATCACTCACATCCACACGGAAGGATATTGTCATGAAATCATTTAAAACCCTTTTGGCTGGTGGCGCTATCGCCCTCGCCTCAATGAGTTCACAAGCCGCACTTCTTAGCATCAATTTCAGCACCGATCCTAATGCTGAAGCGGATTTCTTGTCCTCTTTAGTAGGCGCAAAAGCAACCGAAACCTTCAATGGTCTCGGCGGTGCGTATGAGAGCATCGGAGCAGGCGACCAAAACAAGTGGGAAAACCGCAGCAGCGTCTTCAACACTGCCGTTGGTACCTTTGAATTAATTACCGCTGGTCAAACTACCGGTAATCCTCATAACGACCAACTCATGATTGAAAGCCGCAGAACCGGCGAGTTCGGCCGTCAATCACTTGCAAGCGGGACCAAAGATTACTGGCTCGACAGCAATGATGCCGAACTTGTTACTTGGACGTTTGGCGCACCGCTGACCGGAAGCTTTAATGCATTTGGTTTCTACATCGCCGATGCAACCGACCAAGGCGCAACCCTGACACTGAAGTTTACCAACGGCACGTCAACTCAAGTTGTTATCCCTGCATTTAACACTAACGGCAATGTTGGTTATGTCACCATCAAAAGCGATGTTAACGTGTTAGGCGGCGTTCTCGAGTTCATTAACAGCAACAACCACGATGGCTGGGGCATTGATGATGTAACCGTAGGTACAGTTCCAGAACCAAGCACCCTGCTTTTAATGGGCCTGGGATTGTTAGGGTTAGGTGCTGCACGTCGTCGCAACGCCGCACAATAACATCCCGCAGCTTTGCATAAAAAAGCCGACCACTGGTCGGCTTTTTATTTGGCACCAAAAACCATAACTGTAAAAAATCACGCGCATCAGGTAACATTCCAAAAAATTGCCTGGATTGCCAGCATGGAAGATTACAACAATCACCAACCAAAACTGCACACCATCTACTTAAAACTGCTTCCAGTTTTTCTGGTTGTCTTGATCTCACTGCTTCATCACGAAACGGTCCAATCCCTTTTTGTTCGTTGGATAAAATGGGACGAGAGCTTGTCTCACGGATTAATCATTGTTGGATTGTTTTTTTTCTTTCTTTTTTCTATTTCCCCATTAATAGCACAACCCAAATCGAAAGGGCTTCAAATCTTTTTTTTGGGTTCGCTTGGGGCATCTTCAATAATTTGGTACCTCTCCAACCTTATAAATTTGCAAATTATTGAGCAACTATCATTACTGTCCCTTATCGTCTTCACTTTTGTCTGTGTTTTCGGAACTCACATTTTACGGCAACAAATTGTATTACTATTGTTACCTATCTTCGCCATTCCAATATGGGACCAATTAGTAAACCCGCTGGTAAATCTCAGCGGGTTTATGGTCGGCAAAATGGTACAGCAAATTAATATTGCTGCCGTAATTGATAACAACAGCATATTCATTCCTTATGGGGAAATAATTATCGCCGACGGCTGCTCCGGCCTCAGATATCTTACTATCTCCCTCGCGATAGCCTATATAATCAGCTATTTGAATGGGTACTCAGTTAAAAAAACGCTTGTTGCTCTCTGCATTGCAACAATAATAGGCCTGCTTTCAAACTGGATTAGGATTTTTATTCTAGTCATCGTAGGCTATGAGTCCCAGATGCAAAGTTCGTTGATGAGTGACCATGAATATTTCGGTTGGGGACTATTCGCACTTATAGTGTTCCCGGCAATTTATTTCGCGCCGGTAGTCAAACGCGCCCCCCCAGTCTCCAGACAAAAACATAGCGCGCCATCGACACAGGCAGCAATCGCCCCACTGCTTGTACTGTGTATAGGCCCAGCCCTTTCGCATTTTTTCCACATCGCCCCTTCACCGTCAACGATCCCGGATAAAATTCCTCACGAATACGCACCGATACTTTCCAAAAAAATGCCTATTTATGTCGAGGCTGGCAACCCGACGAAATCTGAAAATGCGATAGACAGTAATCGTGTATTTGTACAAATTAGCCACTACCAGAGAAAGGATAGCAACGCAAAACTCGTCCCGTATATTGCGCGCCTTTATGACAACATTAGCTGGTCAATTATCAATGAACAGATCAATAAAACTGACGCGTTTTCATTTAGAATTCAAATTTTTCGCAACAAACATAACGGTATAATCGTTGCGCAAACGCAATGGTTCGATGTGGCAGGAATGACCACTAACAATTATTCGATTGCGAAGCTGTTACAAATTCCAGCCATCATCGGCGGGCACAATACTTTTTCAATGTACACGCTACAAAGCATCTGCACATCCTCTAGCTGCGCACTAGAGACAGACAACATAATGAATCTTGGTAAGATACTTACCAACAGCAATTAAGGAGTTACCTTGGAAATTTTTTTTTGGTTAAGCGGCCTGCTGATTATCTATATTTATATAGGCTATCCACTACTCCTTAAGTGGCTCCCACGTCACCCGGAGCCTTCGAGCGCTCCAGAGGCACCCCTTCCAAAAATTACCGTAATTATTCCCGCGTTTAATGAAGAAAAATGCATACAAGCAACCATCCTGAACAAACTAACATCAAACTATCCTGCGCATCAGCTGCAAGTGATTGTTGTTTCCGATGAATCAGAAGATGCGACCGATACGATAGTCACGACAATCGCGGAACAAGATTCGCGAGTAAGTTTAATCAGGCAATCCCCTCGCCAAGGGAAAACATCGGGGTTAAACCTCGCGATTCCACAGGCAACAGGCGATATCATTATTTTTTCCGACGCTAACAGCCAGTACCATCCGGACGCAATCAAGCACCTGGTTGCAATGTTTAACAATCCGGAAATCGGCTATGTCACAGGGAAAATGGTTTATGTTAATGAAGATGGTAGTTTAATTGGCGATGGTTGCAGCGCCTATATGAAATATGAAAATCACTTGCGGTCCCTTGAATCTGCGACAGGATCAGTCGTTGGAGTAGATGGTGGCATTGATGCAATCCGCAAGGAGCTCTATCAACCAATGAATCAAGACCAATTACCTGATTTTGTTTTGCCCTTGAAGGTCGTAACCCAGGGAAAGCGGGTCGCCTATTGTGAAAATGCCTTACTCAATGAAGAGTCACTTAGTTCAGCTCAATCTGAATTCCGTATGCGTGTCAGAGTTTCCTTAAGAGCATATTGGGCCATGTGGGACATGAAACACCTGTTCAACCCATTCATTTACAAATGGTTTACGCTGCAATTAGCATCACACAAACTTTTACGCTACCTCGCATTTATTCCTTTGTTTATTGCATTTGTCAGCAACGGGTTAATTACGGGCGACAGCGTTTTTTATGCAGTGACATTTATCACCCAAGTTACTTTCTATTCATCCGCAGCGTTTGTAGCGCTAAACGACGGCAGTAAAAATAAGTGGTTCGGCTTGGCTCACTACTTTTGTTTGATAAATATTGCGTCAGCAATGGCATTTATTAAATTTGTAAAAAGAGAAAAAATTATCCTTTGGAAACCACGAGTTGGTTAAGCCTGGCGCAAATCACCAAGACATCAGTAAGGAAAAACCATTGAATCACTTTGACAAACTGCTCGGCAAACTCGCCTACACGGCCTGGGATTTCAAGGAGGGATACGTACGTCTGACTGAATATAAAAACCTAAAAAAGCAAGGCTATTTAGATACGCAAGCATTGACTGAACTGCAAACAAAAAAGCTGAATGCACTTATAAAACATGCAGCTACGACAAGCCCTTGGTATAAAAAAATCATCGCTGATATCGGATTGAATATCAATCAAAACATTCGTCTTTCCGATCTATCCCGATTCCCCATTACCACCAAGCTTCAAATACGCGAAAATACCGAACAATTTATTAGCTCCGCTTTTAATAAAGCGAACATGGCAACAGCGAAGACTGGCGGTTCTACCGGAGTTTCCTTAAATTTGTTTTTTGATACCCACTGCCAAAAGTTGCGCAATGGAGCACAAATTTATGCTGACTCATTTAGCGGGTGGACCCCAGGGATGAGAGTCGCCGCTGTCTGGGGAAACCCGCCCGTTCCAAAAACGCTAAAACAAAAAATCCGCTGGTTCCTTTTGGAGCGAATGATCTATTTAGACACAATGAACCTCGATCCCAAGTCGATGAATGAGTTTGTTGCTAATTGGCGTTGTTTCAAACCAGAAATGATTTTCGGCCATTCACATTCCATTTATATTTTCGCAAAACACTTACTAAGCAATTGCATCCAGGACTTGCGCCCTCAAGGCATAGTTGCCACCTCAATGATGCTACTGGATCACGAACGCGCAGTAATCGAAGAAGCATTCCAATGCAAAGTCAGTAATCGTTACGGCTGTGAAGAAGTGGGGCTTATTGGTGTTGAATGCGAACAACACCAAGGAATGCATATTAACGCAGCTCACATTATCCTCGAGTGTCTGGATGAAAATAACAATCCCGTTCCCTACGGCTCGCCAGGAAAACTGGTTATTACCGACCTCAATAACTATGGCATGCCATTAATCCGCTATCGCGTAGAAGATATGGGAGTACTTAGTGAGCGTCGGTGTACTTGCGGTAGAACGACGCCTATTCTGGAACGCCTTGAAGGTAGAATTGCTGACTTCCTGAAAAAAATAGATGGCGGCCAAGTTGCCGGGGTATCTCTTGTTGAGCGAACCCTCACCAAAATTCCCGGTATTGAGCAAATGCAATTAGTTCAAGAAAAAATCGACGAAATAATTATTAACCGTGTAAAGGGCCCTGAATACACAGACAATACAGACAAAAGTTTATTAGAAGAGTTTCGTATTGTATTTGGGGAAAAAGTTTCTTTTGATATTCGCGATACCGATAAAATTCCGCAGGAAAAATCGGGCAAATACAGGTTTTCTATATGCAAGGTGTAATACATACCCACCCCCTGGTTAGTGTTGTAATCGCAACCTACAACATGGGGCAATATATTGATCAAGCAGTTGATTCAATATTGAATCAAACATGGTCCAATATTGAAGTAGTAGTGATTGATGATGGCTCTACCGACAACACCCAGGAAACAATGGGGAAGTACTCCGCCGATCAACGGGTCATCTACATCAGGACACCCAATCAGGGACAACCGAAAGCCAAAAATTGCGGAATTAATAATACTCACGGTGAGTTTATCGCGTTTTGCGACGCGGACGATTTATGGGAAAGTAATAAATTAGAAGTACAAATGCCACTTTTTTCCAACCCAAGTGTAGGAGTTGTATACAGTGAGGTCAGCAACATCGATGAAAACAATATTCGTTACATCAAGCCTGCCTTAGAAACCCGACATACCGGTAAAGTCACCAATCAAATGCTCATTGAAAATTTTGTTCCTTTTGGAACAGCAATCATTCGTCGTCAGTGCATCGAAAAAGACGGCATTTTTGACGAAGAGTTTCGAATGGGCATTGATTGGGATTTATGGCTCCGCTACTCCCTCAACTGGGAGTTTGCATACACACCGGAAAGAACCTATATCTACCGGGTCTGGTCCGGCCAGATGTCAAACAACTACCGTGGCCGCTACGAATTCGCTAACCGAATTTTGAATAAATTTATCACTCAACACAAAGAGCATCTCGACCCTAAATCTGTAAAAAAAGCATGGGCCGACATGTATATGCGTGAAGCCGTCGTATATGCTCGCAATGAAAAACTCTTTTTAATGCCGCTGCGAAAGATTATCCACGGACTGTGGCTGGACCCACTTAAACTCTATGGCTGGAAATCACTCGCCAAACTAATCCTTGGCAAACACTAACTATGCGGCGATATAAGCAATTTTTATTACGACTGGTAGAGTCTTGCGGTGGTCTGAAACTATTGCGATGGCGCAATCGTATGCGCCCTCAGGTTATTATGTATCACCGCATTACTGAAGCCGCATACACAACCGGTCTCCCTCCCGCCGAATTTGAAAAGCAAATTAGCTATCTAGCGAATCATTTTAGAGTCGTATCGATCGAAACATTAGTTCGCGAATTACGAACTGACAGCCTACAGCCCTACACTGTGGCGGTGACATTCGATGATGGCCACCGGGATTTTTACGACTATGCCTGGCCAATCCTGAAAAAATACAATCTTCCAGCCAGTCTCTACGTTACCACAGGCTTTGTGAATGGAGATGTTTGGCTTTGGCCAGATAGATTAAAGTACGTAATGATCAATAGTGCCATAAAGCAATTCACTATCGCCCCCTTGGGTGTGTTGTCTTTTGAAGCAGATAAATTTTCCTCGAGCTGGAATCTTTTAGGAGACTATTGCCTCACCCTTACCAGTGAATTACGCGAGTCGTTTATCAATAAATTGGCACAGATAACAGAGTGCGAAGTTCCCCTCCAACCTGCCGTTCCTTTTTTGCCTGTTACCTGGAGTCAATTAAAAGAAATGGTAGCGGATGGACTCGATGTAGGCAGTCACACGGTTACTCACCCAATATTAAGCGGATTAAATCACCAAACAATCACAGAAGAACTAGCCAATTCTGCTCAAATCATTAATCGCGAATTGGGTTATAGCGCCAAGGGGATTTGCTATCCCAACGGCCGCCTCTGCGATATCAATGACGACGTGATTCAGTGTGCTGAGCAATGCGGGTATAGCTATGGCCTATTAGCCCGCAATTATCCGATTACCTCCAAGAACCAATATCTTATTGGACGACTGGCTACCAATGCTGATTTTAACTATTTCAAGTGGCTATTGAACCGTCATTCTACAGAGCAGCAACAGCATTATTTCAACTAAATATCATTCTGTTTTTTTTAGGGTTATTCAGTGACTAGCCAAAATAAATATTTGCCCTTTGTGGCGCTTGCGATAATCGCCGCAATCTCAATCACATTAAAGCTACATGTTTTTTTTGTGGGCTCACCGTACGTCACAATTGACGATAACACCCTTTATGAAGCCGGATTTCTGGTGTGGTTTGGCGAGCCGCCCCCACAGAGAACCTACATTGAAAGCTGGGTGGTTGGACTGTCTTCAATTCTCACTTACACAGTAAAGCTTGCTGCATCGGGAAATCTGGATCTAATTAATATTAATCTTGTCGCTGATGCATACCGTGATTTCGTTAGCGCGCCTGATCAATACATATATAACTACCGAGCACTTATGCTGGTAGCTGACTTCGGAACCGCTATCGTATTGTTCTTTTTCGCTCGCACTATTTTTCGAGAAGAGCCACACGCAAATTGGTGGGCTGCGGCTTCCACCAGTTTATTTTTGCTCAGTTACAACACACTTTGGTGCTATCTCGTTGCACGCCCGGACACAATGACGACGCTTTTGGTTTCATTAGGCACGCTACTCTATTACCAATCCAACTTTGGAGATCGCAAACATTATTTTTATTCGTCGGCGGTTGTGTTAGGTATCGCCACCGGTTTTAAACTGCATGCAAGTCTATTTGTTGTCTTTTTCTTAGCGGATTTAATTCGTCAACTGGGTTTTTTAAACTCAATAAAAAAGGCCATCCCATTTGGGCTGCTAGCGCTGGTGGCGTTTTTTATTGCAGCGGGCTCGCCACTATTTGATCCATTACTTTATATTAAGCTGCGTGCTTTAAATATTAAGGATGATGAATCACCCTGGATTCAGTGGGGTGATCAAGTCATCACCGTGCTACGAGGAACTGGCTATATTCTCGCACCAATTGTTATTGGCGGCGCCACGTTCAGCTTTATAATGTATAGAAACACTTTGCCGCCGAAAATAAAAAGTATACTTTTTATGTCGGCAATCTTGCTTGCCACGTTCCTCAGTATTCGCCAATTGCGAGCCTACTGGATGCTGCCGGCACTGCCCATTTTTCTCGTTGCAGGCATATATCTCATAACCCGCGTCCGTATAAAGAGCTTACAAGCCATTGCACTTTTAACTGCAGGTATTATATTTTTCTCCCAACTCTACAGCCAGTCTCATGAATTTGATAACGCACACTATGGTGAGATGAGCAAATGGGTAAAAGATAATGTTAATAGTGAAGATGTCATTTACATTATTGGTTACGACACCCTATTCCTGCCCTGGAATACAACCAGCTTGCAAAATCGGAAGGGTGCCTATGAGTATTTAATCCAAAAGTCACTGCATGAAAATGAGAGTTATACACACCGTCACATACGTCTGTGGGAAGAACGTGCGCGCCTTGAACTAATTAGCATGCTGAATGTTAAATCCACAAGCGGCTTTAACTACTATGGACTAAACACATCCCCGCTTGAATCCTTACAGGGCAAGGTAGAATTTAGCGATATCAAATACGTCTTATCTATGCAAAATTACCGCACCCCGGAAGCAGATGAATTATTAGCGAGGGTACAGCGAGAATTTATCAAAATTACAACCGTCAA
>JACCEA012117903.1_pt1 | contig 20198 bp, 25 predicted proteins | sample 7449851 | NCBI WGS metagenome assembly JACCEA01 (sample SAMN15323453, study PRJNA562643) | freshwater metagenome | isolation source: river surface water | place: USA:Blue River Watershed | collected 2017-08-18
GGGCGAGGTCAGGTCAACGTTGGGTTCATCTGACGCGAGACGATCACGCTCATCAACCGATGTTCCAAGCCCGAGCTCTATGAGCATTGGTTCAAGGAAATATAAAGCCCCAAGGACTTGCAGACGCCTTGATTGTAGGTGCCGCTCAGATGAGTTGGTTGTCGCGTGCGAGCACCGCATCCATGCGTTGTAGCAAATTGTGCAGGTCTGTCGTGGAAGTGCCGTTGTCACCGCTGGCTTGTGTCGCAGCAGGGCGATCGGTCAAATCGAACGCTAGATTCAAGGCTGCCAACACCGCAATACGGTCACGCGCTTTGATTTTGCCTGCATCACGAATCTTGCACATGGCTTGGTCTACCTTGCCTACAGCTTCGCTCAGGCGGGTCTCACCGCCTTCTGGGCAACCTAGCACATAACCTTGCCCCATGATTTGAACTTCGATTTGTTTCATGCGTTGTCCTTGGCCTCTGAGCCTTGGGGGAGGCGATCAATCAAAGCGTCAATGCGGTGACGGGCCGCGCCGAGGCGAGACTTGAGCAAGTCTCGCTCGTGTGTGAGTTCTTGGACTTGGCTGGCCAGCAAGGCATTGGTGCGTTGCAGTTCTTCGTGGCGCAACAGCAAGTGCTCGATACGCTGGGCAATTTGATCAATCAGGGATGTTTGTGACATGGCCGCCAGATTTTAAGGTGGCTGCAAGGTAAATCGTTAAAATTATCAATGTTGGTGCTCGAGGTGTGGTTCACACGCCTCAGTTCAACGGGAAGCAGGGGGGTTGCGTCGACCAACTCGACGACACCTAACCTGCGCTGCCCCCGCAACGGTCAAGCGGACGAGCCCTTTGGCTCCGCTTCTGTCACATAAGCCACTGAGAGCCTTGAACAAGCGCTTGGGAAGGCGACAGAGGTAGTCTCCGCCAGCCCGGATACCGGCCAACAAGGTGGCGGTGCGTCTACAACGCACCGCTAAATCGCTCAAGCACTGTCGGGGAAGGCGGTGAGAGCACACAAAGTTGGTATTTAAATCATGAAGAAATCTATTCGTCTGGGCGCGCGCGCGTTTGCTCCTGTGCTTTCTGTTTTGTCTTTGGCTGTTACTGCGTCTGTACAGGCGCAAACAAATGAAGTTGAACCAGTGGTTGTAACAGGGACACGCTTTGAATCCTCCCCCCAGTTCAATCCTATTGCGACCCAAGTCATTACTTCTAGTGAAATAGAGGAAAGCTCTGCACTCACCGTTGCCGAGGTGTTGAGTAAGTTGGGGGGTGTTCACATACGCGGAAGTTTTACGGGGATACCTGATGCATCAGTAGATCTACGCGGTTTTGGAGCTTCGGCAGATCAAAACACTTTGATTTTGGTAAACGGACAAAGGATGTCTGAAAATGAAGGTATTGCTGCAAGGCTGTCATCCATTCCAATGAGTGCCATTGATCGCATCGAGATACTCAGAGGTGCAGGTGCTGTTCTATACGGGGCGGGGGCCACTGGCGGAACGATCAATATCATCACCAAGGCGCCTACGGCTGATGGCATTAGCGGAACTGCATCGATGCTACACGGTAGCCATAACCTCAATGATTCGCGTGCTGGCATTCAAGCGCGTCAAGGAGATTTAGGCGTGATGCTGAATGTGCAGCGATACAAGACAGATAACTACCGTCGTGGAAATCATGCTAGCTTAGATGCTGCAAGTGGTGAAATTCGCTTAGGCCGCGTTGGCGATTTCATTGCCCTCAATTTCGGCGTAGATAATCAAAAATCACAATTACCTGGCGTACGTAAAGTTGATCCTGCAACAGGACTCAACGAATTTTTAAATGATCCGAGGGGTGTGACTACACCAGCGGATCGTTTAGATAGTCGCTCAAATTTTGTGTTGCTTCGTGGGGAGAAAAAATTAAACAATGACCTGACCGTTGCCATGGATGTTGGGCAACGACATAAAACCAGAGACTCGTTTGGCACATACGATTGGGGCGGAACTAACTTAACCAATTCAGCAACTGATGTAACCACTGTTTCTCCACGCTTGTTGTGGGATTCCCAGTTGGCTGGGATGAAGAACAAGCTGACTGTTGGTGCAGATTGGAACGATTGGATTTACAAAAATAACACGATTGGCACGGGTGGAGCTGATTCCTATATTGAGTCAGGGAAACAACGCAATGACGCGTACTACTTTAAAAATGAGCTAGCTATTTCTAGTAAGACGCGCCTGACTATCGGCGCTCGTCGTGAGTCAATTACACAACGGAGTGATCTTGAAAATCTCGTGACATCTACTGCAGTGGATCGCGCAACTCAACCACGCTTGAACGCAAATGAGGTGGTTGTTCAGCAGAGTTTGTATTCTGGTGTGTCTGTGTATGGTCGAATTGGGGATAGTTACAGGATCGCTAATATTGATGAAAATCGGTGCATATGGACTCCTTGCAACGCATTGTTAAAGCCCCAAACTTCACGCGATAAAGAAGTTGGAGCGGAGTGGAAGCAAAGCGGTGTTTACCTCCGAGCTAGTGTTTTTGAGTCTGACTTGAAAGATGAGGTCCACTTTAATGCGCTCACAGGCAATAACGAAAATTTACCCCCAACTCGGCGTCGAGGGCTTGAGTTAGACGGTAAATTTGTTATAGCTAAAAATGTAGATGTGGGTGCACGTTATGCACATACACAAGCCTATTTTAAAGAAGGGGCATACCACAGCTACATGGGCTTCGATGCCAGCATCGCAGGAAAAGATGTACCACTCGTCCCGAAAGATCGGTTTAGTGCAGCCATTGGTTGGCAAGCAACACAAAGCACCAAGTTAACTACTGCGCTAAGTTACGTTGGTTCTCAGCGGTATGACAATGACCAAGCGAACAATTTCCAATCCATGCCGAGCTATACAGTGATTGACTTTAAAGTTAACCATCGATTTGACGCTTGGAGTTTGGCCGCAGGAATTAATAACTTGTTCAATAAGTCTTACTATGCCTATGGCGTGACGAATGTTGCATTAGCTCCATCTCGATACAACGTTTACCCCGAAGATCGTCGAAACGCATATATCAGTGCTGAGTATCGGTTTTAATAATTGCTTATGCCCCCTCTAATTGATTGCCCTCAACGCATCGTCTGCCTCACCGAGGAAACGACAGAGTGGCTGTACATGCTGGGGGAAGAGGCGCGCATTGTGGGCATCTCGGGTTACACCGTGCGCCCGCGTCGTGCGCGTGATGAAAAGCCCAAAGTCAGCGCGTTCTTGAGTGCCAAGATTGACAAGATCTTGGCACTCAAACCCGATTGCGTATTTGGCTTCTCTGATTTGCAGGCCGACATTGCGGCCTTGCTCATCCGTGCTGGTGTGCAGGTCACGGTGTTTAATCAGCGCAGTGTGGACGAAATTTTTTCGATGCTCTACCAAGTCGCTGCCATGGTGGGGCAAGCCGAGCAGGGCTTGCTGCGTTTGCAGCAGATGCGCGCGCAGTTAGACACCATTCAAAAAACTGCGGCCACCTTCAAGCGTCGACCCAAGGTGTATTTTGAGGAGTGGGACGAGCCACACATCAGTGGCATCCGATGGGTGTCTGAGTTGATCAACATTGCGGGTGGCGATGATTGCTTTCCTGAGTTGGCGCAAATGCCGATGGGCAAAGACCGCATCATTGCCAGCGGCCAAACCATCGTGGACCGCGCCCCCGACATCATCATTGGTTCGCTGTGCGGCAAGAAGTTTCGACCTGAAAAAGCCGCTGCACGCGAAGGCTGGCAAGACGTGCCTGCGGTTCGTACCCAGCAAATTTTTGAAATCAAGTCTGCTGACATTTTGCAGCCAGGCCCCGCAGCATTGACCGATGGTGTGGCGCAGCTGCACCACATCATTCGGCAGTGGGAGGCAGCACATGCCTAGTCACATCAGAGCGATTCGCAGGTTTGCACTGGTTGCGTTATTGGGCTACAGCGCTATGGCCCAAGCCGTGGTGTTGCGCGACGACCGCCAAGTCGAGGTGACGATCAACAAACCTCCGCAACGCATCGTCAGCCTGTTGCCTTCGCTCACCGAAACCGTTTGCGCATTAGGTCAATGCCAAAAGCTGGTGGGCGTGGACCGTTATTCCAATTGGCCCGAGAGCATTGCCAAGCTGCCACGCATGGGGGGGGGCATTGATCCAAACATCGAAAGCGTGGTGGCTGCCAAGCCCGACTTGGTGTTGATGGCTACTTCAGCCCGTGGTGCTGAGCGCCTTTCTTCGATGGGTCTGACCGTGTTGGCGCTAGAGCCAAACTCGCATGCCGATGTGCAGCGCGTCATGCGTATCGTGGCCCAAGCATTAGGCGTGTCGTTGCCTGAGAGTGACCGCGTATGGCGCGGCATCGATGCGGCAGTGAATGCGGCTGCGCAGTCTGTGCCTGTGCAAGCCAAAGGCCTGCGCGTGTATTTTGAAGTTAGCAGTGCACCGTACGGCGCAAGTGAGTCTTCGTTCATTGGTGAGACCTTGCAGCGCTTGGGCGCACGCAACATCTTGCCTGCATCGCTCGGGCCATTCCCCAAAATCAACCCCGAGTTAGTGGTGCGTGCACAGCCCGACATCATCATGGTTGGCGACAGCAACTTTGCAGACATGACCGCACGTCCCGGCTGGCAAAACATGCGCGCCATGCGCACACAGCGTGTGTGCCATTTCAAATCGGAAGAGTCAGATATGTTGGTGCGCGCAGGCCCCCGTATGGCAGAGGCCGCACGCTTGATGGCCAAGTGCTTGGCTGAGAAAGGCCACCCATGACGATTCACGGTGCGCGTTGGTCGCCAGCGCTGGTGGCCATTAGCTTATTGTTGTTATGCGTGTGCGGTATCGCCCTGGGCAGCGCTGTGGGTAGCACAGGCTTTGAAAGCTGGCTCGCCGCTATGCAAGACGACACCGCATGGCAAATCGTGTGGGACATTCGCTTGCCGCGAAGCGTGGGTGCTTGTGCTGCGGGTGCTTTGTTGGGCCTCGCAGGTGCATTGGCGCAAGGCTTGTTTCGCAACCCCTTGGCTGACCCGTATTTGCTGGGGAGTGCGTCGGGTGCGTCGCTCGGGGTGGCCGTAGTCTTGGCGCTGTTTGGTGGCAACCCGTTTGCCACTGAGTTGCTGGCGCGCGTGGGTTTGACGGGGGCTGCGTTTGCAGGGGCTGTGTTGGCTGTCTTGCTCACGTTGGTGCTGGCGCGTGGCGTGCAACACACCTTGCGCTTGTTGTTGGCGGGTGTGATTGTGGGGGTGGTGTTGGGTGCAATGGCATCGCTCATCACCCTCATGCGCCCCGATGTGTTGCAAGGCATGCAAGGCTTTTTGTTGGGATCGACCAGCTTCGTCGGTTGGACGTCGTGCGTGCTCATGCTGGGTGTGCTACTGGTGTGTGTGGCATTAGCCTTTGCGCTAAGCCATGTGCTGGATGCCTTGAGCTTGGGTGAATCCACCGCGTTGAGCTTGGGCGTGCCACTGGCTTCTGTGCGCGTGGCGCTGGTGTGCGTGTTGGCGTTGGCCACGGGCGCTGCGGTGGCACAAACGGGTTTGGTGGCTTTTGTGGGCCTAGCCGCACCCCACTTGGTGCGCTCGTTGGTCAAGGCCAAATACAACTGGATGGTGTTGCTCTCGGCGTTGATGGGTGGTGTGTTGCTGCTGTCTGCTGATTTGCTGGCACGCATGCTGTTGTCACCGCAAGAAACGCCAGTGGGTGTGTTGACGGCGGTGTTGGGTGGCGGCTATTTGCTGTGGTTGATGTATCGCACGCAAACTGAGAGGTCGGCACAATGACTGCACCCTTGATGGCTTTGCGTCTGCGCGATGTGCATGTGTCGCTTGTTGGGCAAAAGGTATTGCACGGCATTGACATGTCGTTTGTGGCTGGGCGTTGGACCAGCATAGTGGGCCCCAATGGTGCGGGCAAATCCACCTTGCTCAAAGCATTGGCAGGCTTATTGCCCGTCACGGGCCGCATTTTTTTGTTTGACCAAGAGTTGATGGCGATGGACCGTAAGCAGCGTGCGCAGCAACTATCGTGGTTGGGTCAAAACGAATCAGCGTCAGACGACTTGCGTGTGTGGGATGTGGTCATGCTTGGGCGTATGCCACATCAAGCTTGGCTTGCTGCCCCCAATGCGCAAGACCATGCGGTGGTAAAAACCGCTTTGCAAGCCACTCAGGCGTGGGACTGGCGCGAGCGGTCGCTGGGTCAACTCTCTGGTGGTGAACGCCAACGTGTCTTGCTGGCTCGCGCCATGGCTGTGCAAGCCCAAGTGATGTTGATGGATGAACCACTCGCCAACCTTGATCCACCGCACCAAGTGGATTGGTTAGAGCAAGTGCGCTGTCTGACCGCGCAAAACACCACCGTTATCAGTGTGTTGCACGAAGTGGGTATGGCTTTGCATGCAGACGACATGGTGGTTATGCAAGCAGGGCGCGTGGTGCACCAAGGTGCGTGCGCGGATGCCGATACGCACCGCGCTGTGGAAGCTGTGTTTGATCACCGCATCGCCATTCACGCGCTCGATGGGCAGTGGGTGGCGGTGCCAAGGCTACCAAGTTAAGGTTTTGTTGTCTTTGGCTTGAAGCTACAAAACTCAGACACCCCACATTGCCAGCACTGCGGCTTGCGTGCTTGGCACACATATCGCCCGTGCAAGATGAGCCAGTGGTGCGCGTCCACCAAGTATTCAGCAGGGATGCGCTTCATCAACTGCATCTCCACCTCGTAAGGTGTTTTGCCTTTGGCCAAACCCGTGCGGTTGCCGACGCGAAAAATGTGTGTGTCTACCGCCATGGTGGGTTCACCAAAAGCGACGTTGAGCACCACGTTGGCTGTTTTGCGGCCCACGCCAGGCAGGGCTTCTAGCGCTTCGCGTGTGCGCGGTACATGGCCCGCGTGTTGGTCCACCAAGATGCGGCAGGTTTGCATCAAGTGTTTGGCTTTGCTGTGATACAGGCCGATCGTCTTGATGTAGCCCTCAAGGCCATCTAGGCCGAGGTCCAAGATTTGTTGTGGCGTGTTCGCCACGGGGAACAACTGGCGCGTGGCCTTGTTCACACCCACATCGGTGGCCTGGGCACTGAGTAAAACGGCGGTGAGTAACTCGAACACGCTGGTATATTCCAACTCGGTATTGGGCTGCGGATTGGCTGCTTTCAGCGTCGCAAAAAAAGGCTCAATGTGCTGTGTTTTCATACCGACCATTATTCCCCACCATGCAATACGCTGACCGCCTCAACAACGTCGAAACCTCGGCCATTCGTGAACTCTTCAAACTCTTGGGCAAGCCCGGCATCATCAGCTTTGCGGGCGGCTTTCCAGACAGCGCCATGTTTGACGTGCAAGGCATTCGCGAAGCCAGCGAAGCCGCGTTGACGCAAGAGCCAGGTGCCGCCCTGCAATATGGTGCCACCGAAGGCTACAACCCCTTGCGTGAACAACTTGCCGCCTTCATGGCCAGCAAAGGCGTGAAGGGCTTAGACGCCAACGGTCTCATCGTCACCACTGGCAGCCAACAAGCACTGGACTTGATTGCCAAAACCTTGCTCAACCCCAGCGATGTGGCCTTGGTGGAAGGCCCCACGTTTTTGGCCACCATTCAATGCTTCCGCTTGTATGGTCCGCAAGTGGTGGGTGTGCCCATCGACGCGAACGGCGTGCAAGTGGACAAGCTCGAAGAGATGATGGTGCAACACAAGCCCAAACTGGTGTACCTCATTCCCACCTTTGGTAACCCCAGCGGTGCCACGCTCAGCCTTGAACGTCGATTGCGCGTACTTGAACTCGCTGTGAAATACCAAACCGTGGTGGTGGAAGACGACCCCTATGGCGACCTGTACTTTGGCGACGCGCCACCACCTTCGTTGCTGGCACTGAGTGATCAAGTGCCAGGCAGCCGTGATTGGCTCATTCACTGCGGCTCACTCAGCAAAGTGTTGTCGCCTGGCCTGCGTGTGGGCTGGATGATTGCACCGCCCGAGTTGTTGGCGCGCGCCACCATGTGCAAGCAGTTCAGCGATGCGCACACTTCTACCTTTGCCCAAGCCACCGCAGCGCACTACCTCAAAGCGGGCCGCATGCCCGCCACCTTGGCGCATGTGCGTAGCGTCTACGCCGAGCGCGCCCAAGCCATGGGCGAGGCCTTGAAGCGTGAACTGGGCGATGCGCTCACGTTCACGCAACCACAAGGCGGCTTGTTCTTCTGGGCCAACCTCACAGGCGCAGGCGGCAAGGTGAAAGATGGTGCTGAGCTGGCCAAACGTGCCATTGAAAAAGGCGTGGCCTTTGTGCCGGGTGCGCCGTTCTTCGCGAACAACCCAGACACGACTGCGATTCGTTTGAGCTTTGCTACGGCCGACGTGGAGAAAATCAAAGAGGGCATTGCTCGTCTGGGGCAAGCGCTGTAATTCGATGCAATGGAGTGAGACCACGTCATGAAAATCACTGTTGAAACTTCAGTCAAAGCGCCACTCGCCAAAGTTTGGCATGCCTACACCACGCCGGATGACATCAAGCAATGGAATGCGGCCTCAGATGATTGGCATACCACCCAAGCCAGTGTGGACTTGCGTGAAGGCGGTGCATTCATATCTCGCATGGAGGCCAAAGACGGTAGTTTTGGATTTGACTTCGCTGGCACCTACACCAAGATCGTGCCGCATGAATGCATCGAATATGTGTTCGGGGATCGCACTGCCACGGTTCAATTCGTGGCGAATGCCAATGATGTATTGGTTCGCGTGAGTTTTGATCCAGAGACGCAAAACCCTTTGGACATGCAACGAGATGGTTGGCAAGCCATCCTCAATAATTTTGCTAAATTTGTTGAGGCAACTCCGTGAGCGAGTTGGCGCCAAGCAATTCTTTCGATACGGAGAGGATACTGCCGTTTTCTCCTCAAGCGGTATACAACGCGTTTGCAACTGAGGATATGTTGGCCGCTTGGTGGGGTCCTGAAGGATTTACCAATGAGTTTGAAACCTTCGAATTTCAGGTGGGTGGTCGCTGGAAGTTCGTGATGGTGGGGCCCGATGGCGCACGCTACCCCAATCAATGCATCTTTACCGAGCTAGAACCCGCAGCTCGTGTGGTGATTCGTCATGAATGCGCGCCATTCTTTTTACTCAGCGTTCAACTCACGCCAGTTCACGGTGGCACGCATTTGCAGTGGCAACAGGTTTTTGATGATGCGCACATCGCACAAGCAGTCAAAGCGATGGTTGAGCCCGCTAATGAGCAAAACCTGGATCGACTGACGCGTGTGCTTGAGCGCAGTAACTAAATTTACGCGCTGATTCAGAGGCGAATCAAATAAAAAGGCTGCTCAATGAGCAGCCTTTTTGCCTTTTGGATGTGGGCGATCAACCAATAATGGCCTGATATGCCGCTGCATCCATCAACCCATCCAGCTCAGCCGTGTTGCTGAGTTTGACTTTGTAAAACCAACCCGTACCTTCGGGGTCGCTGTTGGCCAGTGATGGGTCAGCACGTAGCGCTTCGTTGTGCTCCAAAATTTCAACGTTGGCAGGCATGTGTACGTCAGCGGCGGCTTTGACGGATTCGACAACCCCAGCTACTGTGCCTTGTGCGGCCACAGTGCCTACAGGGGCGAAGTCAACAAACACGATGTCGCCCAGCGTGTCTTGTGCGTGTTGGGTAATGCCAACCAAAGCGGTGTCGCCTTCGATGCGCACCCAAGTGTGTTCTGCGTGATATTTGTTCATGGTCTTTACATGCCGCTGTAGTTGGGGCCGCCACCGCCTTCAGGGGTGACCCACACGATGTTTTGGGTGGGGTCTTTGATGTCGCAGGTTTTGCAATGCACGCAGTTTTGCGCGTTGATTTGCAAGCGGTCGGTGTTGTCGTCGTTCTTCACAAACTCGTAAACGCCAGCAGGGCAATAGCGGCTTTCAGGTCCTGCGAATTTGGCGAGGTTGATGTTGACAGGCACCGACGCGTCTTTGAGCGTCAAGTGTGCGGGTTGGTTTTCTTCGTGGTTGGTGTTGCTGATGAACACGCTGCTCAATCGGTCAAACGTGAGCTTGCCATCGGGCTTGGGGTAGTTGATGGGGGCGTGCTGTGCGGCAGGCTCTAAGTTCAAGTGGTCAGGCTTGTTGCCGTGCAGTGTCCAGGGTGGCGTGTCGATGCCGAGCTTGGGCAATAGCCATTGCTCGATGCCCGTCATCACGGTGCCGACCAACATGCCTTTTTTGAACCACAGCTTGAAGTTGCGGTATTGGTTGAGTTCCTTGCTGAGCCAGCTCTTTTCAAACGCAGCTGGGTAAGCGCTCAGCTCATCGTTGGCGCGGCCAGCAGACACGGCCTCGTAGGCAGCATCAGCGGCCAACATGCCGCTCTTGATGGCGGCGTGGCTGCCTTTGATACGGGCGGCGTTCAAGTAGCCAGCATCGCAACCAATCAGTGCGCCGCCTGGGAACACTGTTTTGGGCAAAGCTTGAGGCGTGCCGTTGTTGATGGCGCGTGCGCCATAGCCAATGCGTTTGGCGCCTTCGAGGTGAGCTGCAATGGCTGGGTGTGTTTTCCAGCGTTGCATTTCTTCAAAGGGGCTGAGCCATGGGTTTTTGTAGTCAAGCCCGAGCACAAAGCCAAGGGTGACTTTGTTGTCTTCGAGGTGGTACAAAAAGCCGCCGCCAAACGCGTCGTCTTGCATGGGCCAGCCAGAGGTGTGCACCACCAAGCCAGGCTTGGCTTTAGACGGGTCGACTTCCCATAGCTCTTTGATGCCGATGGCATAACTTTGTGGGTCTTTGCCCTCGGTCAAGTTGTATTTGGCAATCACTTGTTTGCCCAAGTGGCCACGTGCGCCTTCAGCAAAGATGGTGTACTTGGCATGCAGTTCCATGCCGAGCTGGAAGTTGTCGGTGGGTTCGCCGTCTTTGCCCACGCCGAGGTTGCCAGTGGCTACGCCTTTTACTGCGCCGTGTTCGTCATACAAAACTTCAGCCGCTGTAAAGCCTGGGAAGATTTCCACGCCGATGGACTCGGCGTGTGCCGCCATCCACTTGACCACGTTGCTGAGTGACACCACATAGCAGCCGTCGTTGTGGAAGTTGCGTGGCAGCAGCCAATCAGGGGTGCGGTTAGCGCCTGTTTCGCTGAGGAAGAGCACATCGTCGCCCGTGACTTCTTGGTTCAGTGGGCAGCCGAGTTCTTTCCAGTTGGGGATGAGTTCGGTCATGGCTTTGGGGTCCATCACCGCGCCCGACAAAATGTGTGCGCCAGGCTCAGAGCCTTTTTCCAGCACCACCACGGAAACGTCGTTGCCTTTTTCTGCAGCGAGCTGTTTGATGCGGATGGCGGTGGCTAAACCACCAGGGCCGCCACCAATCACGACCACGTCGTATTCCATGGCTTCGCGTGGGCCGAACTGGGCGAGGATCTCTTCTTGTGTCATGTGTTTTGTCTCGGTCTGTTGTCAGAGGTGAGACAGATTTTAGGGCCTGTCATAGACGCACTTGTCATAATCAAATAACTCAACAATCTGGAGGTCAACATGGCGTACAGCATGGATTTGTCGGGCCGCGTGGCTTTGGTTACAGGCGCATCAAGTGGTTTAGGGGCGCAATTCGCCAAAACCTTGTCACGTGCAGGTGCCGCCGTGGTGCTGGCCAGCCGCCGTGTGGAAAAGCTCAAAGAGCTGCGTGCCGAGATTCAGTCTGAAGGTGGCGATGCGCATGTGGTGAGCTTGGATGTGACGACCTTGGGCAGCATCAAATCCGCCGTGGCCCATGCCGAAACAGAGGTGGGCAGCATTGACATTTTGGTGAACAACTCGGGTGTGAGTACCACTCAGCGCGTGCAAGACGTGACCGAGGAAGACTTTGATTTCACCTTCAACACCAATGTACGTGGCTCGTTCTTCGTGGCTCAAGAAGTGGGCAAGCGCATGCTGGCCCGCGCCAAAGGCGCAGCGCCTGGCTCCTACACAGGCGGACGCATCATCAACATCGCTTCAGTGGCGGGGCTGCGCGTGTTGCCGCAAATTGGCCCGTATTGCATGAGCAAAGCCGCTGTTATTCAAATGACCAAGGTATTGGCCATGGAGTGGGGCCGCTTTGGTATCAATGTGAATGCGATTTGCCCAGGCTACATCGACACCGAAATCAACCATCACCACTGGCAAACCGAGCAAGGCCAAAAGTTAGTGAACATGCTGCCGCGTAAGCGCATTGGCCAGCCTCACGATTTGGATGCTTTGCTCGTATTGCTGGCCAGCGCCGAGAGTTCGTTCATCAACGGTGCCATCATTTCAGCCGACGACGGCTTTGCAGTATGAAATACGACATTCCCGAAAATAAAAAACTCGTTTACGAAATGACGGTCCCCATTCGTTGGGGCGATATGGATGCGATGGGGCATGTCAACAATACCTTGTACTTTCGCTACCTCGAAATCATTCGGGTCGAATGGTTGGCCAAGCACAACGCCGAGCCTTCGCCCGAAGGGCAGGGGCCAGTGATCGTCAATGCGTTTTGTAACTTCTACAAACAACTTGAATATCCTGGGGATGTGCTCTTGAAGTTTTATGTGAGCGATCCTGCGAGAACCACGTTTGAAACGTGGACCACGATGGAGTTGAGCAGCAACCCTGGGGTGATTTACGCAGCAGGCGGAGCCACCACAATTTGGGTAGATTTTCCCAAGCAAAAAGCAATTGAGTTGCCTCAGTGGTTGCGTGAGTTGGTCACGCCTTGAGGCTCAAGGGGCAGTGAGCTTGTCCAATTGTGTGAGCCATGTCATGGCTTGATCACGCGATGTGCCGCACATCTCCGATGAGGGTTGCAGCCCTGCGCAAAACGCAGGGCGTTCGGGTTTTTCAAATACAGCGCAGCGCATGTCGTCCATCAGTTGTGCGCAGGGCACACCCGCAGGTTTGCCTTGGGGCATGCCGGGTAGGGGGCTAGTGATGGACGGGGCAATGCAGCAGGCCCCGCAGTGGGCGCGACACTCCATTTACTTTTGGCGGGGCATGCGGCCTAGCAAATAGAACTCGGGGTTGGGCATCATGTTGCTGAAGCTGGCAATGCGGTTGCTCATGCCAAAAAAAGCGGTGATGCTGGCCATGTCCCAAATGTCTTCGTCGTTGAAGCCGTGCGCGTGCAAAGCGGTGAAGTCGTCGTCATTCACTTCATCGCTGTGCAGGCACACCTTCATCGCAAAGTCGAGCATGGCGCGTTGGCGTGGGCTGATGTCGGCTTTGCGGTAGTTGACAGCCACTTGGTCGGCCACCAAAGGTTTCTTTTCGTAAATGCGCAAGATGGCGCCGTGTGCCACCACGCAGTACAAGCAGTTGTTGGCCGCGCTGGTGGTGGTGACGATCATCTCGCGGTCACCCTTGGTGAGGTTGCTCTCGCGGCCCACGGTCTCGGGCATCATCAGCGCGTCGTGGTAGGCAAAGAAGGCGCGCCATTCAGCAGGACGGCGGGCCAAGGCCAAAAACACATTGGGCACAAAACCTGATTTTTCTTGCACTTCCAAAATCTTGGCGCGCATGTCTTCGGGCAAGTCAGCGAGGTCGGGGAAGGGGTAACGGTCCATCGTGTCTCCTTTTATATTTGCCTACGATTATGCTTGGCGACTGTTGGCCATCCATAGCCTCAAAGGAACACATATGACAGAGAAAAAACAACTCCCTACCGATGCCGCATTTCAAAACGGTTTGGCCAAACGCACCCAAGTGATGGGCCAAGCCTTTGTGGACAAAGCGTTTGCAGGGATGACCGAATTCACTGAGCCGATTCAACACCACATCACTCGCGCCGCTTGGGGCGATACCTGGCAGCGTGATGGCTTGGACTTGAAAACCCGCAGCCTCATCACCGTGGCCATGCTCACGGCGTTGGGCAAATCACACGAGCTCAAGGGCCATGTGCGTGGCGCGCTGAACAATGGCGCAACAAAAGAAGAGCTACAAGAAGTGTTGTTGCACGCGGCTATTTACTGCGGCGTGCCTGCAGCGGTGGAGGGGTTTCGTGCAGCAGCAGAGGTGGTCGACGCTTCTTGATGCGGGGCCTGCGTTTGTGCAGCCTCTAGCTTGGCTACCACCGCCTCTAAGCGTTCAATTTGATGCTGAGAGGCGCGAATGGCCTGCAACAAACTGTGCTCGACCTCGCGTTCTTCTTGCTGTACAAAAATCGCCGCAATCGAGGCGGTGACCAAAGACAACACCGCCAAACCCAGCAACACAACCACCACCGCAAACATGCGTGAGGCGTGGGTGCTGGGCACATGGTCGCCATAGCCCACCGTGGCGGCGGTGGTGAAGGCCAGCCACAGCCCGTCATTGAAAGACTCAACGCGGGGGTCGATCCACCAAAAGCCCAAACCGCCCAACACCATGATGACCAAAGCCAAGAGGCCAGACGACATCAATCCTTGTCGAATGCTGCGGTTGATGCGTTGCGTGATTTTTTTCATGGCTTAGATCATCTCTTGTTGGTATGTACTGATTATTTCTTATCCAACGACCAGCTTGTGCACCAAGTCTGCGGTGGTCGATGCCTTGTATTTGCGCATCAGCTTGGCTCGGTATATCTCCACCGTGCGATGGCTGATGCCCAGTGCGCGGCCAATTTCTTTGGAGGTCATGCCCTCCATCAAAAAGGCGGCCACTTCCCGTTCACGCGCTGTGAGCTCAGCGCGCACAGGGCGGGTGGCGCTGAGGTCTTCAAAGCTCCAAATGCCAGCTTCGTGGGGTGAATCTAGGTTCAAAGCGCGGCCCGTTACGTGACACCAAAACGCCTCGCCTTTGAGGCGGCCATCAATGCGTTTCATCAGTCGGTCGTCGGCATACAAGCCCTTGGCATTGAGGCTAAGTTTGATGCGTGCCCCTGTGCGCTCGTACTCATCCGCACTGGGGTAGAGCACCTGAAACGACTGGCCAATCAGCTGATCGCGTGATGCACCAAACATGTCGCATAGGTGTTGGTTGCAATCCACCATGGTGCGGTTACGTGATAGCACTAGCCCGACGGGCGCGAGGTCAAAAGCTTGGCGGTAATCAATCATGGAGAAGGTTCTAGCGGGTCAGTGCTTACGAAAAACTACGTATCTCATTACGTAGTATCGTATCGTCATTCTGTTGTACTTTGACTGGAGCACCCCTTGAACAAAGTTTTTCCTTCTGCTGCTGAAGCACTTAAAGACATCGTGGCCGACGGCCAGTTGATGGCGGTGGGTGGTTTTGGCTTGTGTGGCATTCCTGAAGCACTGATTGACGCTTTGCGTGACAGTGGCGTCAAGGACTTGACCGTTATCTCTAACAACGCTGGCGTGGACGGCTTTGGTTTGGGCAAGTTGCTCGAAACCCGTCAGATTAAAAAAATGATTTCCAGCTATGTGGGCGAGAACAAAGAGTTCGAGCGCCAATACCTCTCTGGCGAGTTGGAGCTGGAGTTCACGCCCCAAGGCACCTTGGCTGAAAAGCTGCGAGCAGGTGGGGCTGGCATTCCAGCCTTCTTCACCAAAACAGGTGTGGGCACCTTGGTGGCCGAGGGTAAAGAAACCCGCGAGTTCGATGGCGAGACCTATGTCATGGAACGCTCGTTGGTGCCTCAGGTATCGCTCATCAAAGCCGACGTAGCCGACCGTTCGGGCAACCTTCGCTTCAATATGACAGCTCGCAACTTCAACCCTGCGGCTGCGACTGCGGGGCGAATTTGCGTAGTGGAAGTCGAGCGCATCGTGGCCACTGGCGAACTTGCCCCTGACGACATTCACTTGCCCGGCATTTACGTGCATCGCATCGTGCACAACCCCACGCCCGAGAAGCGCATTGAAAAGCGCACCACACGCGACCGCAAAGTCTAATCAGGAGAATTACAAATGGCTTGGACTCAAGACGAAATGGCCGCACGTGCGGCAAGCGAACTGCAAGACGGTTTTTATGTGAACCTTGGCATTGGCATTCCCACGCTGGTAGCCAACCACGTACCAGACCACGTAGAAGTGTGGCTGCAAAGCGAAAACGGCATGCTCGGCATTGGCCCGTTTCCCTACGAAGACGAAGTCGATGCCGACCTCATCAACGCTGGCAAGCAAACCGTCACCACCATCAAAGGCTCTGCCATTTTTGGTAGCGACCAATCATTTGCCATGATTCGCGGCGGCAAGATCAACCTCTCTATCCTTGGCGCCATGCAAGTGAGCGAGAAGGGCGACTTGGCCAACTGGATGATTCCAGGCAAGATGATCAAAGGCATGGGCGGCGCGATGGACTTGGTGGCGGGTGTCAAGCGCGTGATCATTTTGATGGAGCACGTGGCCAAAAAGAAAGATGGCACAGAAGATCTGAAAATCTTGCCTCACTGCACCTTGCCCTTGACAGGCGTAGGCGTGGTCGACCGCATCATCACCGATTTGGCCGTGATGGACGTGGTGCCTGAAGGTCTGAAAGTGATTGAGTTAGCGCCTGGGGTCACCCGCGAGTTCTTGCAAAGCAAGACAGGCGTGACTTTGATTTGATTGGCGCGTTAAACTAAAGCCATTCATTACAAGAGGAAACGCCATGAAAATTTTGGTTGCTGTTGACGGTTCTAAGTCTTCATTGAACGCGGTGAAGTACGCTGTGAAACTGGCCTCTAACTTGCGCACACAAGATCGCATCACACTGATCAATGTGCACGACGATCAAGGTTTGCGTCATGCGCAACAGTTCGTTGGCAAAGACGGAATTGCGGATTACTTGCGCGAGTTGAGCGACAAGGAGCTCAAAGCGGCCCTGGCTGTTTTGGTGAAGGCAGGTGCGAAGCACGATTGCATCATCCAAACTGGTCATGTGGCTGAAGTGATTTCTAATGCAGCCAACAAGAAATTTGACATGGTGGTCATGGGCTCTAAAGGCCGCAGTGGCTTGGTGGATATGTTGCTGGGTTCTGTGGCGCAACGCGTCCTGGCGACGTGCAAAAAGCCTGTGCTGTTGGTGAAGTAAACCCTGCAGCGTATCCAAAGCAAAAGCCCGCTAGCGAAAGCCAGCGGGCTTTTGAATTTGGAGCGGGTGATGGGAATCGAACCCACGTTATTTGCTTGGGAAGCAAGAGTCCTACCATTGAACGACACCCGCAATGGATGACATTGTATCGGGGCGATATCTAAACTAACATCTTTTCGATCGCCAATGCTAGGAGTCTCGCATGAGAACCATGATCCGAATTTCGATTTGCATTAGCCTATGTGTGCCTTTGCTGGTGGCGGCCCAAGCATGCAACGACATCAAAGATAAAGACAAAGCGAACTACTGTCGTGCGATTGATACCAACGACAAATCACATTGCCAAAAAATTGGGAGCAATGATTTACTCAATCTGTGCATGGGCAAGGTCGAGAACGACGTGAAGTACTGTCGTCGAATTGCCACCGACAAAATTAAGAAACGGTGTGAGAACAGTGTTCGCTGAATGAAAAACAGCATCCTTTTAGGATGCTGTTTTCTTTGGGGAGAGGTATTGCCGTATTAGGCTTGTGCCAAGGCTTGTTGCATGACTTGGCCAACTTGGTCAAAGTATTCCTGCGCGGCTTGTGTTGGCACTAAGTATTTGGTGCGGCGATTTTTACCTTCAAATACAGTGTCAATCATGCCGAGTTCACGCAACTGGTCGAGCTTGCGATGAATGGTGGCAGGTGAGGCAATGCTGTTCAAGGCCATGGCATCGGTCACTGTCAACGACTTTTCAGCCGCGTGACGCACCGCGATCACTTCCAACAGCTTTTTGGCATCCAAGTCCATCGCAGGCGTATTTTCACTACCATCCAACGCGTGGATAAGGTTTAAAAAACGTAGGTAAATTTTTTTGGATTCCATGATTGATATGTCTTTTCCTACATAGGTAAGCAATGTATCAATTGTATACAGCGATTTTGTTGAAATAGTCGTAAATCCACGTATACCTGCATTTTTAAAGGCTTTACCGTTATTTGAGGATGTCGCCCAAGCAGAGATATTTCATCTCCAAATACTCATCCATGCCGTGGCTAGAGCCCTCGCGGCCAAGGCCTGACTGTTTGACGCCACCAAACGGCACATGCTCTGTAGCAATGATGCCTACGTTGATGCCCACCATGCCGTATTCCAGCGCTTCACTCACGCGATAGATGCGGCCAATGTCGCGGCTGAAGAAGTAGCTGGCCAAGCCAAATTCTGTGTTGTTCGCGGCGTCAATGGCTTCTTGTTCTTTGTGAAAGCGGAACACGGGAGCGAATGGGCCAAAGGTTTCTTCGCGGGCACACAGCATGTCGGCGTTGGCGTTGGCAATGACGGTGGGCTCAAAGAACTGTCCATCCAGCTTGTGGCCACCTGCCATGACCTTGCCACCTTTGGCAATGGCGTCTTGCACATGGCGCTCTACCTTTTGAATGGCCGCATCTTCAATCAATGGGCCTTGCACCACGCCTTCGTCAAAGCCGTTGCCCACTTTGAGGGTTTTAACTTTGGCCGAGAACTTTTGCACAAACTCGTCATACACCGCGTCTTGCACATAAATGCGGTTGGCACACACACAGGTTTGGCCAGCGTTGCGGTATTTGCTGGCCATCGCACCTTCCACCGCGCTGTCGATGTCGGCGTCGTCAAACACGATGAAGGGGGCATTGCCGCCTAACTCAAGGGCTAACTTCTTGATGCTGGGGGCAGACTGCGCCATCAAAATGCGTCCCACTTCGGTGGAGCCAGTAAAGCTGATGTGGCGCACGATGTCGCTGCTGCAAAACACCTTGCCTATGGCAATGCTGTTGTCGCTGTCGGCGGTGATGATGTTCACCACGCCTGCAGGAATGCCCGCGCGAACGGCCAACTCAGCAGCGGCCAAGGCGGTGAGGGGCGTCAGCTCAGCGGGCTTGATGACCACGGGGCACCCAGCCGCCAAAGCAGGAGCCACTTTGCGGGTGATCATGGCTAGCGGGAAGTTCCATGGCGTGATGGCAGCGCACACGCCAATGGGTTGCTTGAGCACCATCAGGCGGCGGTTGTTGTCAAACTGGGGTAGGGTCTCGCCATTCACGCGCTTGGCTTCCTCGGCAAACCACTCCACAAAGCTGGCGCCGTAGGCCACTTCGCCTTTGGCCTCTGCAAAGGGCTTGCCTTGCTCGGCGGTCATGATGCGGCCAAGGTCTTCTTGGTTGGCCATCAGCAGGTCAAACCACTTGCGCAAGAGGATGCTGCGCTCTTTGCTTGTTTTGTTGCGCCATGCAGGCCATGCGGCGTTGGCGGCGTTAAGTGCGACTTCGGCGTCTTTGGCTGTCAAGTTGGCTACATCGGCCAGCTTTTGGCCAGTGGCGGGGTCATGCACATCAAAACGGCTCTCGCCCTTGACCCAATGGCCGTTGATCAAGGCATCGGTCTTGAGCAAAGAGGGGTCGTTGAGCAAAGAAAGGGGCACTGTCTTCATGTCCATGAGGGTCTCCAAATTTGATAGGGCAGAGCATACCCGCTGCCCCAGTGTCCGCGATGACTCTGGGGTGACACCGAAACCTATAATTTAAGGATGACTACACCCAAATTCACCGTCGCTGATATTCGCAAAACTTTTCTGGACTTCTTCGAGTCCAAAGGCCACACCGTGGTGGCCTCTAGCCCCTTGGTGCCGGGCAACGATCCCACCTTGATGTTCACCAACTCGGGCATGGTCCAGTTCAAAGACGTGTTCTTGGGTTCAGACAAGCGCTCTTACGTACGCGCCGCTTCTGTGCAAGCCTGTTTGCGCGCTGGCGGCAAACACAACGACTTGGAGAACGTGGGCTACACCGCCCGTCATCACACCTTCTTCGAGATGTTGGGCAACTGGTCGTTTGGCGATTACTTCAAACGCGAATCGCTCAAGTGGGCGTGGGAGCTGTTGACCGAGGTCTACAAACTGCCTGCAGACCGTTTGCTGGCCACCGTCTACCAAGAAGACGATGAGGCTTACGACATTTGGACCAAAGAAATTGGCCTGCCCCCCGAGCGCGTGATTCGCATTGGTGACAACAAAGGTGGCCGCTACAAGAGCGACAACTTCTGGATGATGGCCGACACTGGCCCATGCGGCCCTTGCTCTGAAATCTTCTACGACCACGGCGACCACATCCCTGGCGGCCCTCCTGGCAGCCCCGACGAAGACGGCGACCGTTTCATCGAAATTTGGAACAACGTGTTCATGCAGTTCAACATGGCCGAAGACGGCAGCGTCACCCGCTTGCCTGCGCCTTGTGTGGA
>JACCEA012225105.1_pt1 | contig 20198 bp, 20 predicted proteins | sample 7449851 | NCBI WGS metagenome assembly JACCEA01 (sample SAMN15323453, study PRJNA562643) | freshwater metagenome | isolation source: river surface water | place: USA:Blue River Watershed | collected 2017-08-18
CTCGAAGCCGGTGACCACCTCGCCCGGCTCCAGCTGCACATCGCCCACCGTGCCGCCAACAAACCGCACCGTGGCGTTGCTGCCGGCCGTCAGCGTGAAGGTTGCGCCCTTGGCCCGTGCCGTGCCGTTGACGGTGCAGGTGGCTGTGCCGGTCCAGTTGATGGTGTAGGTGCCCCCACCGATGCTGGCGCCCTCCACCACTTGCTCCAGCCCGCCAGCGGGCGCCGTGACCAACCGGCCTGCGCCGCTGGTGACGTAGCTGGCGTTCTGCCCGCTGACCACCACGCGCCAGCGGTCCAACGTGTAGGTGTTGGCCGCTCCCACCGCCGTGCCGCTGGCGTACCCCCGCTGGTTGACGCTGAAGTTGCCGTTGATGATGAGGTTGCGCAAGCCCGACAGCGGGCCGCTGTTGGGAACGCCGGCCGTCTTGCGCGCTGCAGCAGCGTCGGTGGCGGTGAAAAGTGCTGCGCCTACGGTGGTGGCGCCCAGGGCTGTGCGTGCATCGGCAGCGCTGCCGCTGGCGCCGAGCAGCGCCACGATGTAGTCGTACAGCTCGCCGAACTTGGTATTGGCTGTGGCCTTGCTGATCGCATTGAAAAGGCTGGCCCTGGTGGGTGGTGCTGGCATGGTGTTCTCCGTTGGTGCTGTTGGTGGTTGATTCGGTTCAGTAGCCCTGGATGTCGGCGTCCACGGTGCCCGCCACTGCGGTGCCGGCGGCGTTGATCACCTGCACCAGCGGGCCGATCGTGGCGTCCTTGTCCACGATGCGGGCACTGGTGCCGGTGGCACCGCTGTGCACCGTGAGGTGCACGGTCTTGATGGCGTGGTAGCTCTGCGTGATGGGCAGGCGCGTGCCCGCGCTGCTGATGGCCACGGCCGCCAGGCGCTCGGCCACATCGGGAACATCGAGCACGGCGGTGAGGGTGTTGATGACGCCACGCACAGCGCCCGGCGCGGTGGTGATGCGAAAACGCACCCCCAGCGCGCCGTCCACCACCAGCGAGCCCGGCCAGAGCTGCCAGGCGCTGGCCACGCCCCAAAAGGCGTCATCGGCCGGCGCCCAGAAGTCGTCTGCGCCTGGCGACCAGATGGGTTCGGCACCACCGGTCTGGTATTCCACCCGGTAGCTGCCCGTCACCCCCAGCTGCAGCACCAGGGTGCCAGCCTCGGTGGGCGAAACGGCAAACTCGTAGACCATTGCGGCGTACAGGGAGGTGCCCCAGAAGCCCTCTTCGCTGGGTGCCCAGAACGGCGCGTCATCAGGCGCCCAGAAGTTGTCGGTGGCGTTGGCCAAAAGGCTGCCCGCCACCAGCGCACCGTCTGTGATGGTGCCGGTGAAGGTGGGGTGCTGGTCGTAGCTCAGCAGCACGTTGGCCACCGCCGGCTCTGCGAACACGTACACCGCAGACGCGGCGGCCTCGCTCTCATTACCGCTGGTGTCCACCGCCTTCACCATCACGGTGCACTCTCCCACCGGTGTGCGTTCCAGCCGGTACGGCGTCTCGGTCACCAGGCCGGTGTGCAGCGGCGCGGCATATTCCCACCAGCTGTCTTGCCCGTAGTTAAAGCGCACCACGTAGCCCGCCAGGTCGGGCACATTGACCGCTGGCCAGGTGACCACCTGGCCGCTGACGGTGACCGCCTGCACATTGGGCGGCGGCGCGCTCAGGCCGCGCACGGCATACAGCAGGCGCACCGGCTCGGCGGCCCGGGTCTCACTATAGGCGCGCAGCTCCAGGCTCCACGCTTCGGCCAGGCCGCCGCGCCAGCTGATGCGCTGGCTGCTGCTGGTGCCCAGGCGAGTCATGCGGTCAAAACCCGAGGTGCTGCCCCACAACTCGGCGCGGCGGAAGTTGCCGATCACGTCGTAGTCCACCGACAGTTCGGTGAAAAAGGTGTTGCCCTGGCGGGCCAGCTCTTCGGTGACCACCGCCGATGCGATGACCGGCGACGAAGCCAGCCGGCTGTTGTTGGGCGGCGGGGTGTACGTGCCGTTGTCCACGTAGTCCCAGAACTCGGCCAGCTCTGGCACCAGCGTCAGGCGGGCACCATCCATGCTCGGCTCGATGCTGGTCACGCGCATGAGCTGGCCCGGCACCGGCTTGAAGTCGTACACCCACAGGCAATCGTGTGCGGGGTTTCCGGCTGCGCTGCCGGGCAGCGTGGCGTCGGCAGGCCATGCGTCTTCCAGCTCAATCACGCGGCCAGCACCTGCAAAGGGCCGCACGCGAAACACGCGCATCTGCCGCTCGCCAGCCAGGCGCAGCCCGATGTAACGGCCCAAGAACCCGGGCGGGATGGCGCCGGGCGCCGTGTCGTCCAGCGTCAGGCGAACCACGCCGCCAACTTCGGCGCAGGCCATGAGGCGGCCACCATAGCCCCATTGCGTCAAGTCGTGGCTCAAAGCCACCACCTGGCCGCGCCGGTAGGTCATGGCCTCCAGGTCCATTTCCAGCGTCACGGTCTTGCGCTGGTAGATGTTCTGCGCCATCAAAAAGCGCAACATCCGCGCAGCGTGGGCCTGCCCGGTCACGCCCACCATCTGCGTGCGGGCGGTGCTGCGCGGGCTGGTCACGCCGGGCACCGTGGCGCGCACGCTGGTCCAGCCGCTGTCGCGCTCGCGGTCGCGGTACTGCAGCTCCAGTTCGTCTGCGGTGGGCAGCGTCTGGTAGTCCACAACGAAGCTGCGGGCCTTGATGCTGCCCATGTTGATGACGCCCGTGACCGGATCGTCTTCGGCGTAGAACACCACGCCCAGCTTGCCGTCTGGCCAGTCGATCTGGCCCATGCCGGCGGCGGCAACGGCCTCCATCAGGTCGCCCACACTGGTGGCGTCCTGCACAACATGGTCAAACTCCAGTCCGTGCGCCCTGCAGTGCACCATGAAGGCCTTGAGGCCATCGATGTCGATGCGGTCGTCGCTGTAACCCAGGCCCGCCAATCGCCGGCCCGTGACCGGGTGAAAAATCCCCCGCGCCAACATGAGCAAGATGGCGCCGGGGTTGCACAGGCCGGTCTCGCGGCTGGTGGCGGCCACCCAGGCATTGCCGTCCCAGCAAGGCATGGGCGCGGCCAGGGCCCGCAGGTTGAATTCGGTCAGGCTGCCATTGAGCTGGCCGCTGGCCTGGATCTGCACCGCCAGACGAGACTGACCGGCGTAGTCCGCTGTGTCCACCTGATAGCTCTTGAGGGCCACCCACTCCACCTGGTTGCTCTCGTAGCTGTCCGCTGGGTTGGTGTTCCCGCTGTGTTTGAGCAGGCGCACTTCGTATTGATCGGCGTGGACCTGCTTTTCAACCGTCACTCGCAACGGCTTCTGCGTGGCGTTGCGCAGGCGCAGCCAGCCGGCGGGCACCTCGCTTGTCGCATCCGTGAACGGAAACCAGCCGGAACCTCCCACAGGCCGATACTCCAGCACCAGGTCGCAATAGCGCTCTGCCATCACGCCCTCGGATCGGTTGCTGTTGAACAGCACGGCCACCAAGTCCACCGCCAGCCGCACCGTCCCCGCGCTGCTAGAGCGAGTGACCCACGACGTGCCTGGGTGCGATGGCGCGTCCAGCAGGCCGCCGGCCACTGTATCCACGCTGGTGCCCAGCGCTGGAAAGTCGCTGTTGTTGCTGGCCATGCCGCTGCGCAGCACGTTCACACCCTGGTAGCTGCCCAGAGCGGTTTGGCCGATGCGCAGGTCGCTCACGTCGGCGCAGTTGATGCCGACGTTGAAGATCTGCCAGAGGTACTGCTCGCCGTTGGCAAAGTAGGTGTAGGACTGCGCGCCCAAGTCGGGCACGAGGTGGGGTTCTCCCAGCACCAGCGTCATGGGCTGCCAAAGCCGCGCTTGGTTCTGCCCGCCAGCGGTCAGGCTGTAGGTGGGGTTTGACGTCTGCTCCGGCGCGCTGGTGGCTTTGGGGCCCAGCAGCTTGTTGATGACGGCCGAGCCGGCCATGTAGGCAATGCCTGCGGCGATCTTGCCGACGGCGCCTGTCATGCCCAAAAAGCTGCCACCACCGATGCCGCCCGCGCCAAACGTGAAATAGCTCAAAGCCACAATGGCCGCCAACTGCAGCACTTGCCGCTCGGGCACACGCCGGCATTCCACCAGGTGGCCGGGCCTGGGCTTGACGCGGGACCAGTGCATCTCGTGCACCCAAACGCCGCCAATCGTCACCACCCACTGCCGGCCTGGCTCCACACCGTGGCGCGCCAGAAAGCTGGCCAGCGTCTCGCCTGGCTGCAGCGCGGCGGCGTGGCGGCTGTAAATGCGCTGGTCGTGCAGGCTCAGTGGGTGCGGTGTCACCACCAGGGCGGCGCTTTCCCGCGCGGCTTCGAGCTCGGCGCGCCGCACTTCGCTGGGCACGGTCAGTTCCATGCGTAGTACCCCTCCAGCGCCATGCCCCAGCGCAGCAGGTCCTGCAGCCGGTCCATGCGCACGCCACCGGTTTCGTAGCTGTTGTGCAGCGCCCAGACTTCACCCTTGTGCAGCGCTGAGGTGCCGATGTGCCAGACCACATCACCCTTCTGGTTGGTGGCGTTGAACAGCACCGCGCAGCCGGTGAAAGGCACATCCACCCGGGTGGCCAGCGCATCGCGGTGGCGCAAGATGGCCGCGCGCTGCGTGGCCGTGCCTTGCGGGTGGGTGGGCAGGTGCACCGCACGGCCAAACACATCGCGCTGCACCAGCACGGCCAGGTCCGCACAGTCGAACTGGCCGGGCACGTAATCCATGCCCACATAGGCCTGCAGGCGCCTGAAGATGGCGGCTTCACTTTGCATGGCGGCGCTCATGTCGGGAACAGGCCGGGGGCCGTTTGCGGGTCGTAGCGCAGGTCCACCGCAGGGCGGCGCCACAGGTCGGTCACGCCAATGCTGGCGGTGATGCTCAGCGGGTCCACGCTCACGCCGCTCATGGGCGCGGTGAACTGGTAGTCCACCACGTCGGGCGTTTTGCGGTGCACCACCTTGATGGTGGCCAGCAGCTCAGCACCGGGCGGCAGTGCTTCCAGGTCGGCCGTCAGCTCGCGGCCCACGTTGTCCACGCGGATCTGCGCTCTAGGCACTTCCTTGTCGACCTGCTTGGGCAGGCCCACCGTGAACGGAATGCCCAGGTAGGTGTTGCCGTTGCTCACACAGTCGCGCGTGTCGGCCACCAGGCGCACGGGCGTTGTGATGTGGCCGCCGCTGATTTCCAGCTGGTACAGCAGGCCAAACGGATCGTCCGTGCGCTGCAGGGCCGTGAGGGTGGATGCGCTGACGCTCATGCGGCCACCGTGATGATGTCGGCCGCGCGGGTGGCGGGGGCGGTGGTTGTTGGGGTGTAGCTGAAAGGGATTGCACCTTCCGTCACCTGGGCGCCGAAGATGTACAACCCGGCAGACCCGTTCCCCACGTACGTATCGTTGCCGCTGGAGTCTTGCAGGTACGCCTGGCACCGGTAAACCGACCCTCCACTGACAGCGCCAGTAAACCGATGGCTGACACGGAACCAGCCGTCCACCAACACAGACACAAAGACCTCTTCAGCTGTGCTGTAAAACACAGCGCCAGTCGAACAGTCGAAGATGGTGTGAACGTCAAAATCGCCGCGGTAGCTGGTCAGGCGAAACCGGTTGCGCCCACCCGCCTTCACAAAAAATCCGGCGCAATACGGCAGCCCAGCCACCACTGTCCCGGACCCACCGTACAAGCCATGCGCACCAGCGGCGGCAGACTCCACAAGTTTGGCCGCCCCCAGCAAGTTCGGCCCCACAACAGCGTCCGTGGTGACCGTCGTTCCGTTCTTGACCCAGGCGGCATTGCTGAACATCTCCGAATACACCGTCAGGTTCGTCGCCTCCCCCTCCACCAGCAACTGCCCGCCCTCGTAGCGCGCCACATTGGCCGCAGCGGTCTGCAGCACGCCGTTGTCGTCGATGTAGGTGGCGGTGCTGTTGCGCTGAACGCTCAAAATGCGGCTGGCATCCACGGTTTGCAGGCCGGGCGCGAGCTGCACGAAACCGGGGCGGACGTATTCGAGCTGGAACGTGCGCTCGCTGAACGCCCAGTTCTTGGTGCTGGGCTTTAACGACCCAATGTCACCACCCACCACGCGGGCCTGGGTCACAGCGTTGGTGCGTGGCAGCGTGAAGTCGAACCAGGCCGTGCCGGCGCCGGCATCGCCAAAGAACCAGGTCTCGAAGGCCAGCGAGTCGGCTGCGGTGTCGAAGTAGGCCGTCACCGGCACGGTCACCAGGCTGTCGGCATGCGTGCGGCGCTGGCGCGCTACGCCGCGCTCCATTTCGCTGCGCACGACCACGGGCGTGGGCTTCTCGGCGTGGTCGCGCCAGCCCAGTTTCACGTAAGGGGGAAAGGTGGCCATGTGTCAGTTCCTCAGGCCATCGCGGGGCGAATGCCGTAACCCGACTCAAAGCCTCGGGCCACATCGCCCGATCGGTTGGCCAGGTCGTTGCCGATCTCGGCCTTGACCGTGCGCAGCAGCACGTCCACCTGCAGGCCGCCATCGGCACCGCGTGTGGTCTGGCCCTGCGAAGCTTCGAGCTGCGTGCCGCTCTCGTTGATGAGTTTGACCGTCACGGCCTGCGTGCCCCCGCCACCGGCCAGCATCTGGCGCGTCTCGCTCGCGTTGAACACGTAGCCGCTGCTGTTCTGCCAGCTCAGCTCGGGGCCATGCTCACCGGTCAGCACCAGGCCAGGGCCATAGCTGCCACCGCTGGCGCGCGGCACGGCGCGGAAATCGCTGAATCCAGCGTCGCTGAATCCCGTGTTCTGCGGACCCATTGACCCACCCCCGCCGAGCGCGCCTTCAATGGCGCTCAGGAAGGTGTTACCCAGGCTCTCCACCGCGCTGGCCATATAGCGCCGATACACCAGACGCAGCAGCTGCGCCTCCAGCTGGTCGACCAGGCTCTTGCCCACGCTCAGAATGTTGCCGCCCGAACTCACAAACGCCTGCTCGCCATCGCGCAGCATGTTGGTCATGGTCTCGTCGTAGGTCTCGCGCATGAGGCGGCTGGTGTCTTTCCAGTCGTCCAGCATCTGCTGCCAGGCCGGCTTCATGCGTTCGTTCAGCTCCAGCTGCTTGGCCACAGCGAACTCGTTAAAGCGCTCGGTCGCTTCCTCGCGGGTGTTGTCGTTGACGATCAGCGCGATCCGATCGCGCTGCACCTGCAGCTCGGCGTCCAGCAGGGCCTGGGCGCGTGCGCGCGGGTCACGGATCTGCCCAGCGTTCAGGCGCTGCGTCTCGGCCTCCATGCGACCCATGTCGGCATAGGCCTGGTTGCGGCGGCGAATGCGCTCGGCATCTGCGTCGGCGTTGGCCTGGTTCTCGCGCTCGATGCGCGCGGCCTCAGCGTCCATGCCTGGCTGGGCCTGCGCGGCCTGGCGCTGCGTGGCCAGGTCCACCAGCTGGCGCTCGATACCCAGCACCTTGGCCTGGGCACGGGCCTTGTCCTCGGCGCTCTTCGCGCTGCTGGCCAGCGCCTTGGCCTGGGCCAGCTCGGCACCCAGCAGACGGGCGCTGATGTCGATCTCTTCGGTGGCCAGCTCGGCCTTGCGCTGTGAATACTCTTCCGCGCTGAGCAGTCCCAGGCGGTGGAACTGTTCCAGGTTGCGGGTGCGATCGGCCAGGTTCTGGCGTTCAAACGCGGCAGACAGCTCCTGGCGGGCCTTGCTCTCGTCGGCCTGCGCTTCGGCCAGCTGGCGCGCGTCGTTCGCGGCCTGGCTGGCGGTCTGCGTGCCTTGCTTGGCCAGGGCGGCCAGCTCGTTCTTGGCGTCGCGGTCTACCGCCACCAGGCGGGCGTTCATCTCCTGGGTCAGCGCGACGCGGTCATCCTCGGACGTCGCCAGCGCAATGCGGTTCTGGTACGCCTTGGCGATCTCCACCGACTTGTCGTACGCATCGCGCTGGATGTCGACCGACAGCTGAGCGTGCTTCTTCACCTCATCGATCGGCTTGGCGCCCGGGAACATCAGCGTCGACGCTGTGCTGGACTCCTGTCCACGTTCGAACTCGAGGAAGGTGCGGCGGTTGCGGGACGTGCCCTCGGCGTCGTCGATCGCAGCCTTGAGCGTGGCGATCGCCTGCTTGCGCTTCTCGACCTCCTGCGCGAACCGGGCGTTGCCGGCGGCCGATCGGTCATCGTAGATGCCGCGGAGGTTGACGTTCTTTTCCATGTCGGCCAGCTGGGCCTTCATGCCTTCGAGGCTGTTCTGCTTGTTGCTGCTCCATTGCGACCAGGCACCGACAGCGGCCCCCACCCCCATGATGGTCAGAATGACCGGGTTCGCTGCCAGCGTGGCACCGATACCCAGCAACGCAGCCTTCACCGCACCCAGGCGGACCGCCACAGCCCCGATGCCAACAGCCCAGGCTGCACCGTTGGCCAGCACGCTGATCGTGTCGATGTTCTCGCTCATGAACTTGCCCAGGTCCTTGACCGAGGCGGCCGTGTCCTTCATGCCGGCCGACAGCTTGGCGCTGGCGCCGGTGGCCTTGTCCATCTCCGCCACGAAACCCTTGCCGGAGTCCTTGAGCACCGTGAACGCCTGCGAGATGGTGGTGCCCATCTGGGCGAACTCGCGGTTCACACCCTCGGCCGACTTCTCCAGCGCGGTGAACACCGCATCGGCGGTCAGCTTTCCGTCCTCTGCAAGGCCACGCAACTGCCCGCGTGTCACACCCATGCCCTGGGCGATCGCCTCAGCCAGGCGCGGCGTCTGTTCCAGGATGGAGTTCAGCTCTTCGCCGCGCAGCGTTCCGCTGGCCAGGCCCTGCCCCAGCTGGATCAGCGCCGCGTTCATCGACTCAGCAGACCCGCCGCCAATGGTCATGGCTTGTGCGATGGTCTGGGTCACCCCCAGCAGGCGCTCCTGGCTGTAGCCCAGGCCCTCGGTGGCGCTGGCCATGCGGGCGTAGGTCTCACCCAGGCCCGTCCAGCTCACGCGGCCGTCAGCTGCAATCTTCTGCAGCCGCTGCTGCACGTAGCCTGCCTCGGTGGCATTGGCAGTCACCAGCTTCAGCCGGCTCTGCAGCGTGGTCATGTCGTCGGCTGCACGGATGACGGCGCCACCCAGCTGCCAGCCGCCCACCGCCGCGGCCACCTTGGTGATGCCACTGGCCAGGCCGCCCATCTCAGTGGTCAGGCCGCGGGTGGCTTTGCCTGTCTTGCTGACCTTGTCGTCCAGGTCGCCCACCGCGCGCTCGCCCGACTTGAAGGCCGCGGTCATGCCGCTGGCGTCGCCAGTGAGCTTGATGCCGGTGCGGATCTCTTGTGCCATGTGTCGGTGCTCGGTGGTTCTTTAAATTCGGGGCATCAGCTGCGTTCGTTCATAGCGCGCAGGGCTTCCATCTCCATCGTTCGCAGCTGCTCAAAGGCACGGGGCTGGTTGCCGAACTCGATGCGCATCTGGCGCTGCACCACTTCGATGGCCGCGTAGTCCAGCCCGGTGAACACCAGGCCGGCGTTGCCGTTGCTGGCGGTGCGCCACTGGCTGCGCAAGCCGCTGAAGAGCCGCACCACGTCCACCAGGTGGGGACACAGCACCAGGTCTGGCGCTGCCGCCCTGGCCTGCTGCTGGGCTGCCAGGATCTGCTCCGGTGGCACGTTCATCAGCTGCATCTCGCGGGCCGTCTCCGCGTCCAGCCTCCAATCGCTTACGCCGCTGCGTGGCTTGACGAGCCATCGGGCGGCGTCACGGAGTTTTTTGTTTCCGCCTCCTCGTAGCCGTCGAAGAAGGCCGTCAGCACCGCTTGCTTGGCGCCAGGCTGGGCGAGCAGCTCGGTCACGTTCTCGGGCGTGAAAGGCAGCGGCTGGTCATCGGCACCCAGCACGTCAGGAGCAAAGCCCACCAGCCACGCGTCGATGAACTGGCGGTCTGTGATGGTGGGCGGCGTGCCCGGCTCGGTGTCGGTCGGCGCGGTGCCGATCCACTGCGTGCGCAAAGCCTCCAGCTGGTCGATGGGCAGCAGCGTGCAGCGGATGCCGAAGCTGGCCTGGAAGCCCTTGAGGTTGATGACGGCGGTGGACTCGAAAGTGATGGGTGCGATCTTGATGGACATGGTTCAGCTCGGGGGGTGGGCTGGTTGGTTAAAGGCTTGCGCAGTGCGTCACTGCACTTCGATCAGGATCTCGTTGTTGCCGGCCGTGGTCGGGTTCAGCTCCAGGTCGGCGTTGAGCATGGCCACGCCATCGAGCTCGCCATACTTGGGCGATCGGATCACCACCTGGTTGGCCGTCACCTTGAAGATGTTCCCGGCCACCGTGCCGTGCGTGAGCAGCAACACGCCTGGCGTGTTGGCCTGCGCAACGGAGAACCAGTTCTTCACAGCCATCGTGGTCTGCTCGAAGCTCACGCTTCCACCAGGCGCACGGTCGATCTGGTCGACGCCCTCGTAGTTGATGAGGTTGCGGTACTTGATGTCGTTGCGCAGACCCACGCTCAAGCTCTGCGCCACCACGTTGACGCCGTGCAGGCTCAGCGTGGTGTTGGCCTTGTTCACCGCCACTGGATCGGTCTGGGCGTAGGTTGCCGCCCCCAGCGCACCATCGGCCACCGGCACAAACAGGCCGGTGTAGGCGAACTTCATGACCGGGATGCCCTTGGCCGAGAACTCGAAGTCCACCGAGCCGCGGGTCGACAGGAACTTGTGCAGCACGCCGTCGAGGTAGAAGTACTGGCTGACCGCCTCAAAGCCGGAAGACACGGGCGTGTAGCTGACCTTCACGCCAGCAGAGATGGCCTCGGCCAGGCCGCAGGCGCGCAGCAGCGGGCCGTACTTGGGCGCCGAGCCTGCAGCGCCAGCACCAGCGATCTCGACCTCGTAGCTCATGCGGCCGAACACCGCCACCGCGATGCTCTGCGGGTTGCCCAGGTAGGGCTTCATCAGGTCGCGGCTGGCCAGCTCCATTTCCATCGGCGTCCAGTCCACGTTCTTGACCAGGATGGCGTTGGCCGCCAGCGTGGGCGCCGCGTCGGTGCCCACCGCGGTTTCGATCTTGGCCGTGATGGCCATCTTTCGGCGAAGCAAAGGCATGTCGGTTCTCCTGCTCGGGGTTGGTCTTTAACTGTTGTCTGGCTCAGCGCTTGGCGGCTTTGGCCGAAGCCTCGGCAGGCGCCGGGGGAACCCCACCATCAGCCGCTTTCGACTCAGCTGATGCCCCCGGCGCCGCGTCGGCAACCGTGTGTTCTTTGTGCTGGGTGCTGCCCGCGTCGTCGCGCACAGGCACGCCATCGGCGCCCACGATGTAGCTGCCGCCCTTGCCGATGGCAGCGATCAGGTCAGCGGTCTGGGTGTCGGCGTCTTGTTTCATCACAGGTAGTTCCAGGTTTTGAGTTCGAGGAGCGCGCTGTGGCACAGCACGCCGCAGAAGAGGACGGGGCCGTTGTCCAGCACCTGCAGCCCGTCCGTGGGCGCGTCAAATGGCGCCGGCTCCCAGGGCACACCGCCCGCGTCGGCCGTGGTGCGCACGGCATCGCGCAGCGCCTCCACCAGCTCGTCAAACACCAGCTCGCTGCCGGCGTCGTCGGCCAGGGCCATGTAGCCGCGCACGTGCCAGGTGTGCACTTCCATGCGCCGGCCCACGCCCAGGGTGCGTTCCATCGTCGCGGCGCGGCGCAGCCACCAGCCGCGCAGCTGGTCGGCGCCGTCGATGCGGCTGACGAACAGCGCCCGGAACCTGGCTTCCTCGCGCACGTAACGCTCGCGGTCGTGCACCTGGCCAATGCCTGGCACACCCGCCACCAGGGCGAACAGGGCTGCGCGGGTGGTGGCCAGCTCGCTCATGCCAGACCCTTCCGCGATCCATCCACCAGGTTCTGAGCGATGTCCTGCACAGCGTCGTGGAATATGAAGCTGACGGCGGCGTGCTGCGCCAGATAGGTCTTCTGGAACGGCTGCTGGGCTGGTGTTCCATCGCGCCGAATCTTCCGCGCCACACCCCAGGCCACCCGCTCGGCATCCTTGCCAGCCAGTCCCGTCTTGGCCTCGACCCACATCTGGATCGCTTCAACCGGCGGCATGTGCGGCTTGGTGCCGAATTCCACGGCCGCCGCAGCAATGCTCGCGCTGCCGACGACGCCCAGCACGCCAGCTGGCGTGCTGAATGCGTCAGAGAAGATGGTCTTGCGCGTGTCGCCGCTGGCGATAGGGAATGCATCGACAACCTGGGCTTCCAAGTGATCGGTCGCCTCAGTCATCGCCGCCAGAAAGCGCTCGCGGGTGAACTCGGGCGCGTTTCGAAACGCCTTGGCCAGGGTCACCAGCTCACTCACATCGAATCCAGCCGAGTACATGCTCACAGCCCCCACCCGTTGCTGCGCAGGCCTGCGCGCTGGCGGCCTGCCCAGCCGCTCGCGCTGGCGGCGGGCGTGCCCACAGGTGCAGCAGCGCCACCGTTGCCAGCACCTTGCGGGTCCACCTTGCCGATGCCGGCGTAGTAGGCCGCGCGGTAGTCCTTGGCGCGGATCGCATAGTTGCGGGCGCGGCTCTCGGTGTTGCTCCCGTCAGCGCCGATGCTGGTTTCCCGCTCGCCGCTGTAGTGCGCAGCCAGCTGCTTGCACAGCAGGTGCGCTGCGTAGCTGGCCACCGCCTCGCGGTTTTCGGCTGGGATCGTGTCCACGCCGGTGCTCAGCTGGTGCGGTGCCGAGAACACCACCCGAACCACGGCGCCGGCCGGCAGGGCGTCGGCTGTCATCAGCTGCTGGGCAGCCCCATCGGTGTAGACGGCCAGCTCCACCTGTTCCAGCGGCTGACGTCCGACCGGGTACTCCGCGGTCTTGATCCAGGCGCCATCAGCCCACCCATCGGGCAGCGGGCCGAAGTAGCCTTCGGCCACCCAGATCACGTCCTTGACCAGCTCGCGGGCAGCGTCGGCGCTGATGCGCAGACGCGCCAGCTCGATCGCGCGATCGCGGTCCACGCTGGTGAGCGTGCCGCTGGCGTCGCGCACCAGGCTGTCAACGAGGGTTTGGTAGTCGGCGAGGTCCACGGCGGTGAGGTATTTGGGTGGGGGGTTTGTCGGGACCATCTGGCTGGCATCAGCAAAATGGTCCTGAGAAACCCAGCCCCGAAGGGCTGAGTTAAAGGCGCTATCGATCAGGGCACCACGGCCTTGGTCGTGCCCTTCTCGCCGTCCACCAGCACCGTCCCGCTGTAGGTGTGCTTGATCTTGTAGGTGGTCTTGTCGTTGGTGAACATGCTGCCGACGTTGGGCATGTCCTGCACGAACAGCTCGGGCTCTTCCTGGCCGCGCAGGAAGCCGATCTCCAGCACCGGCAGCTCCATCGGGTCGGCCACCGTGCACCAGTCGTTCGCGTCGGTCCAGTACGCCACCGGAATCACTTCCGGGTTGATCGACTGGACATAGGTCTTGTCCAGGTTCTGGTTGCGCACGAACAGGTTGTAGGCCGCTTCCTGCAGCTCAAACGGCACCAGAACGCTCTTGGGACTCAGGCCCATGCGCTTGCCGCTGCCGGCGCGGGTCTGCTTGACCATCGCCAGGCGGTGGGCGGCAAAGCTGGTGGCGTCCAGCGCAGCCGTGAACAAGTTCGCGTGCGTCGCGTGGTACAGCGCCACCGTGTCGTAGATGGTCGGGTTGGTGCGGAAGAAGTCGAACACAAACTCGTACAGCGTGTTCGCGGCCGACAGGGCCAGCTCCTGCGGGATGCGGCGGATGGCCTGAACGTCGTCGTTCATGATCATTTCCAGCGTCACGTCTTCCGTGCCACCGCGCTTGGTCACCGCGTAGGTGGCCTTCGCGTCGCTCGGGCTGGCCAGCGCGGCGTAGCCACCAGCCTCGGCCACGGCCGGCAGGTTGCCGTAGCCGCCGATGCGCACACGCTCTTGAGTGCGGAAGTCATTGACCGAGGTGGTGGTCGCCACGCGGCGCCAGGACTGCAGATCCGTGCGGCCGGTGTAGATGGCCTGCATGCGGCGGGCAATCGAGTTGCCCAGCGCGTTGCTGAAGCTGCCAGAGTTCAGCGACTCGCGGAAGTCCTCGCCCAGGCTCTCGCGCAGGCGGCCCATGTCCACGTCGGCCAGCTGGCCGGTCACGTTGCGGTCGCCCGTGATCTCGATGTAGCACTCGCGGAACGAGCGCACCTGGCGGTGGTTCTTGTGCGCCGGGTCGAAGAAAGCGTCCAGCATGTCGCGAATGGCGGTCGGGCGGTCGGTCTCGCGGCTCATGCCCGGCACGAAGTCGGGCACGCGGACCGCGCCGCTCTCGGTGAAGCGGCCCAGGTAGGCGGCTTCGTCGGCGATGGCCTTGTCCACGTCCGCCTCGGTGAAGCGGGCGGTGGCGCTGAAGCGCTCGGCCAGCTTGTCCTTGGCGATCTGCGGCAGCTTGCTGCCGGCGATCTTGGCCGCGGCCACGTTGCGGGTCTGCAGCATGACCAGCTCGGCACGGGTGACCGGGGTGTCGTCGCCGGTGGCTTCGGTCATGCGCTGCTGGCCAGCGGGCGGCACCAGAGGGCCGCACACGGACTCGTGCAGGTTGACCACCTCGTCATCGGAGATGGTGTCGATGTTGATCGCGGCGTACTTGACCGCGTCCTTGGCCTTGATGGCTTCGAGCAGGCGTTTTTTCCACAGAGGCATGGTTTTCTCTCCAAGTTTTTGGGGTTCGGTTTCGGCGGCGGCTTCGGTCAGGCGATCCAGGCCGCCGCCAGCGCCCGGCTCGACAATCAAGTCGACGCTGTTCACCTTGGTGAACTTGGTGGCCTCGCGCAGACGTGCGCCGCCTTCGGTTCGCGTCTTGGTCTTGGCAAAGGCGTCGATGGACAGGCCCAGCAGGCCCTGCAGGCCGCGCTTGACGGCCTCGGTCATCTTGGTGACCACCGGGTCGGCGGGGTCGATGGCTTTGAACGTGCCCACCAGGCGGCCGGTGTCGGGCGTGGCGCCCTCCACAAACTTGACCTGGTAGATGCCACCGATCAGGTTGCGCACGTCCTTGCCCGCACCCTTGAGGTGCTCGGCGTCGCTCTTGGCGAAGACGCGCACGCCCTCGAACAGCGGCACCGCGTCCTGCAGGGCCTTGTCCGGGTAGAAGTTGCCGTTGCCACTGGCACCAGCGCGCACGATGGTCACGGCGATGGAGCCGTCTGCCGCCTCGGTGAATTGCGCCTCTTTAACTTCGGCGCCCGTGGCCACGGCCACGTATTGCTCGACCACCTCGGTCGGCCCGGTGAACACCACCTGGTCGACGTTGTTGACCGTGTTGATCGAGTAGCCGTACTGGAACTTGCGGCCCTGCACCTCCACCACCACGCGGTCCGCGTAGATGGCCTCGATGTAGACGTACCGGTCGTTCTCGGGCTTGCTCGGGTAGACCACGGCGCCGATCGCGCCGCGCACCAGGTCGATCAGCTGGCGGAAGTCGCGCTCGGGCGCAGCCTCCACGAAAGCCGCCTCGCCAGGCTGGGCGCGCTGCAGACCGCGCAGACCACCCCGGGCCTGCAGCAGCGCGATGAGTTGTGCGAGCTTCATCGGTCTGCGGCGATCAGGCGGCGACGTCAGCCGAGCTGAACTTCTGGCCGTCGGTGGTGACCACCACCACGTGGGTGCCGTGGTCCTTGAAGTCCAGGACCTCGGATTCCTTGACCGCGACCTGCTTGGTCTTGGTCTCGCCGGTGGGCTTGCCTTCCTTGTCCAGGACGGCTTCGGTCACCGGGCGGCGAACGGCCTTGGCCGCTTCAGCGGCAGTGAGTTTCTTGGGGGTTTGGGTCGGGTCTGCCATCTGAGTCACTCCAGTCGGTTGAGGGATCAACGATGGAGTGACTGTGCCGGGGCACGGTCAGAAAACTAATGCTGAAGCGCTTCAGCATGGCCCCGGTGCAGGGCTTTTTTCAGAGTAGCACAGGGGCAGGAAACGGCAAAGCCGAACCGGTTAAAGCGCCGGCACAATGCCAGCATGAAAGCCTCTGTCACCCTGCTGCGCCGCAAAGGCATGCGCCTGCGCCCGCACGAGCTGGAGCCAGCGATAGAGGGCGAGCTGAGCATGTACGACTGGCCCACCCAGAACAACTTTCACCGCCCGGTCCGCTGCATGGAAATCAAGGTACCCGTGGGCACCCTCATGCAGGCCAGGGCCGTGCTCTTCGACCCTGAACTGATCGCGGTGGCCGATGGCGACCTGGTGTTCCGCGGCATCGAGCTCGACACGGTCGACGGCCGCGTGTTCGAGCATGAGCAGATCTGGCGGGTGCTGCCAATCGCGTGATTGGTTAAAGCCTTTAACTTAGACTCTGGTCACCACGAAAAGGAGGCCCAGAGATGGGAAAAGCAAAGCTGGAAATACACCCAGACCCGTGTCCAAACCTACCTGTTGAATTAGGACCGCAACAGCGAGGTGTCGGGTCCTGGGTTCCGGATCAAAAGCACACCTTTCTGGCCGACTATGTTGGCGCTGCGAGAGGGGCAATGCAAAAGTGGGAGAACCGGGTGTTCATCGATCCTTTCTGCGGCCCCGGAAGGATTCAGGTCGAAGGCGAGAAGATCACACGGGATGGAGGCGCACTGGTCGCGTGGCATCGCTCTGTATGGGGAGGCGCACCGTTTTCTCACGTCTTTGTCGGGGATCTCGATGGCTCCCGATCCGAAGCTTGCGCAGCCCGCCTGACAGCCTCTGGCGCGAATGCAAAGGCATTTACTGGGCCAGCAAACGAAACCGTGGTGGAGATGATCAAGCATATTCCACCCAGATCCCTCTGTATCGCCTACATCGACCCTTACAACTTGGAATACCTGTCGATGGGGATCATCGAAGCCCTTTCGAAGCTGAAGGCTGTGGACTTCGCTGTTCACTTCAGCACAATGGATCTCCACCGAAATGTCGACTTCGAACTTGATCCCTCTCGCGCCAGATTCGATGATGCTGCTCCCGGTTGGCGCGACGCGCTGAAGCACTGCAGTAAATCTGCCTTACCGGTTGAGTTCTTCAAGTACTGGTGCGCGCAGATTGAGGCGCTTGGCCTTGGAATCAGCACCGCCATGCCGTTGGTGTTCAACAACTCTGGCCACCCCATATACAGGCTGGTGTTTTTTGCCAGACACGATCTACCCCACAAACTTTGGGGGGACGTGGCAAAGAGTCAGAACAAGGAACTCGACCTGTTTTGATCAGGCAGGAGCAGCGCTAACGCGAACCGGAAACCCATCCCAGCGACGGCCGGCCAGCTCCCGGCCGTTTCGCTTTTTGTCGCGGCGCACGCCGTCTGGCCCCCAAGCGCCCCACTGCTTGAAGAAGAAGGCCACGTTTTGGGCCAGCGCCTGGTGTCGCACGTTCTCGGCCCATGCCGGCTCCATTGGGCGAGCCTTGGCACCACTCTCCCCCCCGACGATCACCCAGTGGATGCCAGACAGGTCGACCTTGCCGATGTCTTCCAGGAGCGGCTCAACTGACAGGAAGCGCACCGCTGCCTTGACCTGGCGCAGTTGCTCGATGCGTGGCACACCGTACTTGCGGTCTTCCACCGAAACGCCTAGCCAAACATTGGTCGGGCAATCGCGCGAGGCGAAAAAAGAAGGAAGGCGATCCGCGCGCTTTGTGAGCACCTGGTAGGTGTGCTGCGGTGTGTCTTGGCACACCTGAAGCACTCGCTCGATGAACTGGTCGGGAACGTCCTCGTGGAACAGATCCGACATGGAGTTCACGAAGTAGGTGGTAGCAGCCTTGCGCTTGCGCGGCTGATCCAAGCGATCAGGGTGCAGGGTCAGCTTGAAGCCATCCTCGTATCCCGAAGCCCCCATCGCCTTGAGCCGCGCAGCCATCGTCTCTGCGTAGCAATGTTTACAGCCGGGCGAGATCTTGGTGCATCCGGTGACGGGGTTCCACGTGTGTTCAGTCCACTCAATGCTTGATTCGGCCATGACACACCCCTCTTCACCAGTTGAAACGTCGAGATTATGGGTGTGATAACTGACACCACAACAATCACCCTTCCAACCGCTCCACGATCTCGCGCAGCTGCTGCTCCAGGTGCTGGGCCTGGCCGGCGAAGCCCCAGTGGCCGGGCTGCTGGGCGGCGCGTTGCGCTTCGGCCTGGCGCGCGGCCTGCAGGCGGGCGATCAGGGCGTCGATGTTGCTGTTGGCGCTCTCGTAGGCCTGGGCTGCTGCGGTGGTGATCATGTCGGGCTCCGGTGGGTGCGTTGCGGTGTGGCACCAGTACCGCTCTGGTGGGCGCCACCAGTCAAGCGCGGCGTCATATCCAGACTGCCGCCGTCTGGCTTTAACTCAACAACCACCACCCAACCCGGCCGATTCCCGATCTGCAGACCGGCCGGCCAGCGCCCGAATGCCCCTGCGGCTTGCGTTAAAGCATGTTTAAAGCGGGTCGGCGGCGAAGCCGGCGGGGTTATGGCGTGGAGGCCGTCCAAGCGCCCACAGGCCCGGTTTTCTGAACCGGCTTTAACTGCCCAGCCGACCCTTGCGAGGGTCCAGGGCCTTCTCCAGGTTGCTGAACGGCTTGGCACCGGGGTTGGCCATGAACCGTGCCAACCGCGCGTTGTATGGAATCGCCACACACCCGCAGTTGATCGTCTCGCCCGGTGGCGCGGCCGGGTCGTGCGGGTACATGAGCTGGATCGGACCCTCACCCGTCTGCAGGGTGAAGGGTTGGCCAGCGTCCACCACCTGGCCATCGGCCGCGTCGTGGTTGGCGCGGCTGTGCAGCTTGCCGCTGCGGCGCCATTGCTTCTGCAGGCCCGGCACGCGGGCCGCGGCCTGGGTCAGGCGCTGGTCGCTGGCCATCGCAAAGGCCCGGCTCACTTCGGTGCGCACGATCGTGGTGGCACGGCGCGGCGTGTCGGCTCCCAGCAGGGTCTGCACCCGCTTGATGGCGTCAAACGGGCTCTGCCCGCCAATGGTGACCAGGCTGAGCTGGCGGCCGATGGCGGTGGCCGCCTCGGTGCCCACGTCCTTCAGGCGCAGGCTCACGAAGCTGCGCAGCTGCACCAGCACCGTGGCTTCGAGCAGGGGCAGCTGCGCCTCCACGTTGATGCCGGCCGCGGCCAGTGGCTTGTCGATGAAGTCCTCGCCCTGCTGCCAGGCGGTGCGGATGCCGGCGTCGGCCGCGCCGGCCGCGCGCCCGGTGGCGCCCTGCAGCACGGCGTCCAGCTGCGCCAGGATCTGCGGCAGGCGCCACAGGTTGAAGTCGCTGGGCTGGGCTGCCAGCAGCTGCGCCACGTCGCCGCGCAGGGCCTTGAGCTGGGCCAGCACCGCCTGCTCTGTGCTCAGCAGGTTGCGGCCACGCTCGGCCAGGCGCTCGAGCAGCGCCGCCTGGAAGGCCTTCTGCTCTGGGGTCATCAAGCCTCGGCGCAGGGCAGCAGCGCCGACATGATGTGCTTGAGGCCGGTGCTGCCCGTTGCCCTGGCCACCAGCTTGTAGGAGGCACCGGCCACCCGACCCTGCACGCGCTGCAGCACGTCTGTGCCCACCACCTGGGCAACCCCCACCAGCACCAGGGCGGGCGACGCGTCCTCGCCGCTGGCAACTGCACAGGTCACCGTGGCGGCTGAAACGGTCTCGGCGGCTTCAAGCTCGGTGGCGAACGGGAACACCACGATCTTGATCTCGCCCTCGCCGCCGCTGGTGTAGATGGTGCTCAGCTCTTTCATTTAACTCGCCCTCCAGGCGCGGTGTTCGGGTTTCACGCGCCAGGCGCGGTTGGTTCGCGGCGCGCGCCAGGTGCGCGCCTCGGGCGCAGCCAGCATGCCCCGCACGTACTGATTGAGTGGCCCCAGCACCTGCAGCGCCGCCCCGCCCGTGGCCGCCACCTGGCCACCAGCCGCCAGCGTCACCGCACCGGCCAGCACCGCCGACCCGCCAGCCTGCGCCAGCGCAGCGGCACTCAGCCGCACCGACAACCGCAGCGCCCCCGCCGCCACGGCCTGCGCCAGCGCCGCAGCGCTCAGCGGCACATCCACCCACAGCGAAGCCCCGGCCGTGGCCTGCGCGCCACCCGCCGCAGCCAGAGCCTGCGAGGCACCCACCTGCAGGGCTGCCGATCCACCGGCCTGGGCCAACCCCGCAGCGGCCAGCGGCACACCGTGCGCCAGCCCAGCCGTGGCCAGCGCCTGCGCCACCCCCGCGGCCGACAGGTTGACCACCAGCGACAGCACCGCCCCGCCCGAGGCCTGCGCCTGCGCACCGGCCGCCAGCTCAACACCGCTCGATGTGGACAGGGTGGCTGACCCGCTGGCCTGGCCA
>JACCEA011227679.1_pt1 | contig 20197 bp, 17 predicted proteins | sample 7449851 | NCBI WGS metagenome assembly JACCEA01 (sample SAMN15323453, study PRJNA562643) | freshwater metagenome | isolation source: river surface water | place: USA:Blue River Watershed | collected 2017-08-18
AGTGGAATTACAGAAAGCGTGCGAAGTGCCTTGTTACAACGCAGCAGTAGTTTTATGGCTGCCGATAAAGTTCTACGCTCGAGTATTGCGCACAACCCAAAAATATTGGCTGTAGCAACTGAGTTGCAGCTTAAAACCGCTCTACAGATGCAGTTTAACACCATGGCATTTGCCGGTGATGTCATGCAGCTTGTCAGTGTTAAAGCGGTATCTGCGAATTATCCTTTACGCGGAGAGCTTGAACTCAGTGCCAACGGCCAGCGAGTGGCCATGGTACCTGGATTTATCTTTGTTGAACCCAGAGTTTTGCAATTATTAAACCTAAAAGTAGGGGATGCGTTGTCATTAGGTGCTGCCGAACTTAAGATTGGCGGTACTATTGTGAAAGAACCTGACGCGCCGACCAGCTCTTTTACTGGTCAAGCCCGAATTCTGATGCACATCGACGATGTTGCTGCGACTCAGGTTGTGCAGCCGGGTAGTCAAATTGGTTATCGCTATTTATTTGCAGGTGCACCAGCCGCTTTAGCCCAATTGCAAAAAACCATTGAACCAGATTTGACGGCGAATGATCGCTGGCAACAGGTTGATAGAAGCACCGCAATTGGTGGGGCGTTAGATCGCGCCGAGAAATTTTTATTGCTTGCAGGTTTATTAGGGATCTTGCTTGCCGCCTGTGCTTCTGCCGTTGCCGCGACTCGTTATAGTGAACGCCATCGGATGGCTGTCGCAGTCATTAAAGCGTTGGGTCTCACTGAACAACAAACTAAACGATTGTTTATGAGCCAGTTACTTTTTATTACCTTGTTAAGTATGTTCGTTGGTTTAGTACTTGGTCAGATCGCTTGTACTGCGGCGCAGTTTTTGATTGTGAAATGGGTTCCTGACTTTACGCCAGTCTTTAGTGTGCGTCCTTTGTTGCTGGGTATTGCTACCGCATTAATTTGCTCTTTATTGTTTGCATTACGCCCAGTCCTACGTTTAGCAGAAATACCTGCATTAGCTGTGCTCCGCCAAGGTTTGCCTGAAATGCGCTTAGACTGGTTCCATTTGCTTACTGGGGCATCTGCGGTGTTTTTGCTGATGTGGGTCTTTAGCAAAGATTTTGTCACTTCAGGTTTATTGTTTTTAGGCTGTTCGCTATTTGCGATAACTTTGATGGGTATTGCAGCATTCCTTGTGAAAGTGATGAAACCTGTCGCTGCAGGGCAAAGTAGTGCACTGAAACTAGCGCTTGCTAATCTGCGACGTCGCTTGTGGTCGAATAGCTTTCAATTGATCACATTTAGTTTGGCTATCTTTCTGACCTTATTGTTGTATTACATTCGCAGCGAGTTAATTGAGCAATGGCAAGCGCAAGTACCAAGCAATGCGCCTAATCAATTTATGGTGAATATCACTGAATTGGAAAAGCCAGTGTTGGCGGAGTCTTTTGCAAAAGCAGGCCTGACACTTGGAGAGTTTTATCCAATGATTTCAGGTAGAATTTTGTCTGTTAATGGTGAAGCTTTAAACGAACCTGTCAGAGGCATGGATAGTGATGCTGCCGAAAATAAATCAGAAAATGACAATCAACGGCAAGGGTTTGGCCGTGAACTTAATCTGACTTGGCTGTCAACATTACCTGAGAACAATCGCTTAGTAGAAGGACGTTGGTTTACTGAAACAACAGCGGGTGAGGTCTCTGTCGAAGAGCGTTCAGCACAACGAATGAAGCTTAAAATTGGCGACACTCTCACTATTTCGATTGGCGGTCAGCAAATTTCAGCCAAAGTGACAAGTTTTCGCAAAGTTGATTGGAATAGTCTGCAACCGAATTTCTTTGTGATCTTAAGCCCTGATCTGATGCAGAATTTTCCGGCCACTTATTTGACGGCGGCCTATGTTCCAACTGAAAGTGCTGATCTGTTAAATCAAATTGCGCGTCAATTTCCGACTGTATCGGTCATTTCAGTTGCGGCTATTTTAAATCAAATTAATGAGATCATCGCGCAAGTATCAATTGCTCTGACTGTGATCATGGTTCTCGTGTTCGCCGCGGCGGTTTTGGTGTTAGTGGCACAAGTCCAAGCGAGCTTAGACCAACGTGAGCAGGAAATTGCGATCCTCAGAACCTTAGGTGCGTCACAGCAATATTTAACCAAAGCAATTGTCTATGAGTATTTGGTGTTAGGTTTATTAGCAGGTGGTTTTGCCACATTATTGGTTGAATCACTACTGTCGGTGTTGCAAGTGAAGTTGTTTGCTTTGCCATTCTCTTTACATCCGATGTTGTGGTGGATGGGGCCAAGCCTTGGTGCTGTGATTATTGTTGCCCTTGCAATGCTCCAGTTGCGTAGTCTTTTATCAATGCCATCAGCCGTGTTGTTAAGACGTGCCTTACATGCTTAAGACTTTATTGCTGAACAAATCAATATAAAAACCACTCTGGAAAATAGTTCCAGAGTGGTTTTCACAATTGAGAACAGCTGTCAGAAAGTCTGTTTAAAGTTTTAAATCGGCGAAAGCTGCACGCAGTTGATTGAACTTAAACTGGAACCCTGCTTGCAGTAACCGTTTGGGATAGACATTTTGCCCAAACAATAACAGGTCTGCCATTTCACCAAATAAAAATCTCAGCACAAATGCAGGGGTTGTGAAAGGGGTCGATTTACCCAGTTGCTCCCCTAAAAGACGAGTAAATTGGCTATTCGATACGGCATTCGGCGCTGTTGCATTAAATACACCAGAAAGTTCTTCTTTTTCCAGAATAAAATCAATAGCAGCCACCAAATCAGCAAGATGGATCCAAGACATCATTTGACCGCCAGAAGCTAGCTTACCGCCCACGCCAAAACGAAACGCAGGTAGCATCTTGGCTAAGGCGCCACCCTTTGCGGCAAGCACAATCCCGATCCGAAGAATACAGACACGGGTATGTTCAGAGCGGCAACGATTGGCTAGATTTTCCCATTTTGCACAGACGTCATGACTGAATTCAGGATAAAAGCTAGTGAAATCTTCATCAATTCGCTCATCAGACTGCCGCCCATAAAAGCCAATCGCCGATGCATTAATTAATACTTTCGGTGGCGTTTTAGCCGCCAAAATGAGACTAGCTAGTTGTTCGGTGAGCTGCCAACGGCTTTCGCAAATCAACTGTTTGCGCCGTTCAGTCCAACGACCATCTGCAATCGGTTCACCGGCCAGATTAACAACAGCGTCGATCATGTTTAAGTCAATTTTTGTGAGATTATCGCTGTATTCAACTCGATCACCGAACTGCTTTTGCGCTTTGGACAGGTTTCTGGTCAAAACCGTCAGTTGGTGTTTATCTTGCCACAAATGGACCAACGCAGAACCGACTAAACCCGTAGCACCTGTAATCAGAATTTTCATCGCCAGTCTCCCCAAAATGAAATAGTTTATGCAGATACAGCGAAACCGGTAAAATGCTGATGGTTGCAGCTAACCCAGCATTATTGTTTATGTGTTGATAGCGTTAGAGATACTGAATCTGCAAATCTTAGCGCATGTGGTTTATCAATTTCGACTTCAGCAAAAATAACTGAGCTATGAGCAGAAGCGATTTGTAAAACGTCTGAAGTCAATTTTTCCAGCAATAAAAACCGATTGTTTTCTACAAGCTGAATTATCTCCTTCGTGATGGTGCGATAATTCAGGGCAGTTGAAACATTATCCGTTACTGCAGCTTCAGCAGCTTTGTATTCGATATGGACATTAATCACGACATCTTGCTTGTTTTGCATTTCTTCATCTTTAAAACCAATATAGGTTCTTAAACGCAAATTTTTGATGCGGATAATTGCATTATTTAATTGCATACTTTCCTCAAGTCAATTGGTATACAACAGCAGTTACGAGCAAGGAAACAGGCTAGATCATCAATACTCTATCTTACTCAGTAATTCAATTTGTTGATCCAATTGATCAATCATACATTTTTTATAAGCCGAAGCACCGGCATTGCTATCTGGAACTAAGGCTAAATATTGCCAACGGCAATGATCTGTTGAGTATTGTTTATAAGTCTGACGAGAGCGTTTAAATACGGCTAAGGGGTCCTTTCTACCCGTAGATTCGGCAATTTCTTGCAGTTTAATCAGGTGGTTATTTTCCCAAGTTAAAAGGTCTCTCTGCTTATTTTCAATCAATTGATCAAGACAGCGTGAATATTCGATTCTAAATTGTTTTTTTTCTTCGCAGATTTCTGTTGCGCTGAGTGAAAATGTGAACAAAAGTAGCGATAAGTATTTAATACTTTTCATGATTTCTGCGATTTCCCTGATTCATTTTAAATGATTCTAGTACTGATGTTGTGGAAACAGCAACCGGAAAATCGCTCCTCCTAATGGGCTCGTACCAATACTCAATTCACCTTCATAGGATTGGCATAATTCATCAACAATCGATAGACCGACGCCATGGCCATCTTGGTAAGTATCTAAACGAATGCCTCGACTGAGTAGTTCTTTGGTTTTATTCGCGGGAACGCCAGGGCCATCATCATGCACTTCGATTTGTAAGGGCTTTTGGCTAATCTCAAGTTTTACTTGGTGTCGACACGCTTTACAGGCGTTATCCATTAAATTACCGAGCATCTCCATCAAGTCTGTTTCATCGCCGCGAAACATGCTGTTGTTGGGAATTTGCACAGTGATTTGAATATTTTTATCACGATAAATTTTCGATAACGCATTTTGGAGTTGTTCAACGACAGGTGCTATCGCAATTTGTTTTTGCCAAACATCTTGGCCTGAGCTACTGGCTCGCTTTAACTGGTGCTCAATCATCGCAGTAATGCGATCTATTTGCTGCCGCAGTTCGGGTTGCTCAGCCATGGCCGACGTTTTAAGTACAGCCACAGGCGTTTTTAATGCATGGGCCAGATCGCTCAGATGATGACGATATCGCTGTTTTTGGCGATTTTGGCTGGCAAGCAATAAGTTCAAGTCTTCTTTGATGGCATGAAGCTCTTGCGGATAGACTCTGTCTAAATGTTGCTGTTGACCGCTCTCCACCAACCTAATTTCTTGATCCAAAGAGGAAAGTGGCTGAGTTGTCCAATAATAAGCGAGCAGCATCACAAGGATTAACACAAAAGCGATGCCAATAAACCAACGACTCAGTGTTTTTCTAAAACTAGCAACTGGCGCTGCTAACAGCTTGTCGTCTTGCAAAATATGAATAGTGAGTGGCATGCTGCGTTCACCCATATCAAAAAGAAAAGCAAAGGATAGGGTCCAATAAGTTTGCTCTCCGAATTCTAAGGCAACAAACTCATGTTTACCGGGCAACATATCGTAAATCGGTAATTCAAAATTTTGGTTGAGTGAAGAGTCAGATTGCCAAAGTAGTTTCTCACCACTGACAATATAAGCACTAGTTCCTGAATCAGCTCGAAGAAAGTCGGCCGGTAAAATGCTGTTATTAATTTCTAACACATCATTTTTTGAACTCAATTCCGATAAGAATGAATACAGGTGAACTTCTAGTTTTTGCTCTGTGCTTGTTATTAGTTGGGCCAAAAAAGCACGTTCGATGGCCAAAAAAGACATCGGCAGAATAATTAACAACAACACCAAGCCGACAATTGCTTGGCGTAGTTTTAAAGAAAGTTGCATTTAGCTGACTGCCAAATTGAACCGATAACCACGCCCCCGTAAGGTTTCTAACGGTTGCAGCGTACCATCGGGGTCAAGTTTTTTCCGCAGACGTAATACAAAAACCTCGATGACATTGCTATCTAAATCAAAGTCTTGATCGTAAATGTGCTCGGTTAATTCAGTTTTTGAAATGACTTTAGTCGGGTTGAGCATGAAATACTCAAGCACTTTATACTCGTAAGCGGTAAGAGGCACTTCCTCACCATGGCACCATACTTGTTGCGTGCGGCTATTAAGCACTAAAGGACCGGCATTTAAGGTAGGATCAGGCTGGCCGGCTGCACGACGGATCAGTGCATTGCAACGCGCTAATAATTCTTCCACATGAAAAGGCTTGGTGATGTAATCATCTGCACCTGCGTCTAAGCCCTGAACTTTTTCTTGCCAGCTACCGCGTGCAGTCAAGACGATAATAGGAGTTTTGATGTCTTGTTGTCGAGCTTTGCGGATCACTGATAAGCCATCCAATTTTGGTAAGCCAAGGTCAATAATCGCCAGATCGTAAGGGTATTCACTGATTTTAAAGAAACCATCAACGCCATCATGGGACAAATCGACGGAGAATTGTTGTTGCAGTAAATGATTTTTGATCTGTTCTGCTAATAACATTTCGTCTTCAATAACGAGAACTCGCATGGGAAATCCTTTTAAACGATGAAGCCTGTTTTATACAGGCTTCGTAGTTAAATATCTAGGTGCTGTTAGCGCTTGATTGAAGGGTCGACATAGACCGGCATGGATGGACCAGGATCTCTATCCATGACAACATTATATTCTTTGCCATTTAACTGATAAGTCACTTGATAGCCATCTAGCACACTTTCATAACTAATTTCATCGCCAGCACGGTAGCAAACAGTTTCTAAGTGCACGACATCTTTACCATTTTGTTTGCCAATGTCGTTACCAATCGCACCACCAATCACCGCACCTGCAACCATGCCAACATTTTTATTGGAGCGACCACTGCCAACTGCATGACCCAAAGCACCGCCAATCACAGCGCCAACAACAGTAGATGCGGCAGAGTCCGCTTCACGTTTAACAACTTGTCGTTCTTCACACACTTGTTTTGGCTTGCGAATTTCAACAGTTTTGTAAACAGGGACTGTTTTAGTGACGGTTGCTTGGACATAGTTTTTTCGTGAGTAATTATGATTCGCACAAGCTGTCATCAAAATGACCGGAACCAAAACGAGTAATTTTTTCATAAGTACACTCCCATAAATGACTAAAAACAAATTAGCCGTTCCAAGATTAATTTTAGCTGAATCCGTGACTTAACAAAAATACACAAATAAAGTTAAATAAAAGATATAAAAATGTAAATTATTGACTATGGTTAATGTGAGCATGCTACTGCACTCTCAGTTGCATGTTCACGTCAGCGCGTTTCAAAACGCGGTTTTTATCATGATCCCAGTTACAAGGAAAGCACTATGAACATGAAATCAATTATTTTTTCACTCATTTGTACTTGCGGCGCTTTTGGATTGCATGCTGCAGTCAATAACCCTGATACACCTGCTAAAACCTCTGCTGTCGCAGCAAAAGCAACAGCGCAACAATTAGTTTCGATTAATAAAGCCTCTCAACAACAATTGGAGGCGATTCCAGGGATTGGAGCCAAAAAAGCTCAGGCAATTTTGGATTATATTAAAGATAAGGGGCCGATCAAAAATCAGCAACAACTGACGGAAGTCAAAGGTATTGGTGAGAAAATGGCAGCGAAAATTGCCAATTTTGTCAGCTTTAGCTAAAGCGGTTTGTAGTCTGGTTGATGGTAGTTGCTGGGGGGCGCTACTTTTCAACGAGGCTTCAAGATACAAACAATGCCGGCCTGAACCGGCATTGTTACCTAACAAATGATTTAGTCAGTGGGCTTTAAACTATCGCCTGCATGATGAGTTGTTCTAAAAAGGCAAAATCGTCTGCAAGGTTGTGCGTAAAGGTTTAAAGCGAGAAACCCAATAATTAATTGAACAAACTACTCGCCAAGCGCTTTCATTTGTTCATTTGCCCATTGCACTGCTTCGTGATATGCATCAGGCACGTTGGCATTTGCAAGACCAAACTTGTCAATCAACGCGTTTGCAGCTTTCCACTGGGCTTGTTCGTAACATTTCACTAATTCTAAATATTCTGTCAGCAAGCCTGGTTCACCCACTAAGGCGTCTTTAATATCTTTAGCTAGAGGCAGTTTAGTTAACACCGACGACATAGGTTCATCGAGGATTGCGTCCATCAAGGACATCATGCCAGTTAAAAACGCCTTGGCAGTATCAGTTTTGCGGTGTAAACCCGCGATCCCTTCAGCAAAGCGAGCGCGGGTCATGGCTAAACGCATCAGTTCCGCTGGTTTTTCAGTGCTGACTTGAGCCGTAAACAATACTGATAAAAACTTCTTCAGTTCTAATTGCCCCAGAACTATTAAAGCCTGCTTGATGGTTTCAATTTCTGAGCGTCGTTTAAAAATGGCAGAATTACTGTACCGCAATAATTTATAAGACAGATTGACGTCTCTCTCAAAAATATGAGTAATTTTAGCGAGATCCATTTCAGCTTTTGAGGTTTCATACAATAACTCAGCCAACGTCATTTGCGCTGGAGATAAGCTTTTGGTCTGCAGCATTTCCGGTTTAGAGAAAAAATAGCCTTGGAAATAGCTGAATCCCATATTCATCGCTTGTTGGAATTCTTCGATAGTTTCGACTTTTTCGGCCAAAAGTTTGATATTTGGGAAGGACGCAGTTGCTAATAAAATTTCTTGAATAGTTTCATTGGTAGTTTCACGGAAATCAACTTTGATAATGTCGATGAATGGGTAGAAATGGCGCCACACTGGTTGATGGATATAATCATCGAGCGCGATGGTATAACCTAATTCTTTGAGTTGCTGAACTTCTGTCAATAAACGTTTTCCAGGTTGCACCGTCTCTAAGATTTCAACAACTACCTGATCTTTTGGCAGCATTGAAGGATATTTTTTTAATAACGTATCTAAGGTGAAATTGATAAAACCTGGTTTATCGCCAAGGAAATCATCCAAACCAAAATTGAACTGGCTGCCTGCAATCATCCGAGAGGTTGCTTCATCGCCATCAATATCCGGAAACACGTTCTCAACACCATCGCGAAATAATAACTCATAGGCAAACAAGTTTTTATCACGATCGAGAATAGGTTGGCGGGCGGCATAGAAATACATAAAAAAGAAAATCCTCAAAGAATTAGCTCTGTGCAATGTAGCAAACAAATCTCTAAGATGGCTATTGAAATTTGGTAGAAAATGCATTTACCACCAATCTAGGGACTGAGAAATTAGCGGCTAGAAACTTCAAATTAACAAGCCGCTAAAAATAGCTAACGATGCCTACAAAACAATAAAAAAGGGACTCGAAAGTCCCTTCAGGCAAGTCCATTTGTCAAAGTCTTATGCGAAATGACTTCGTATCCGGAGTGGATCACTCGGATTGCTTCAAACGATTTTCCATTTCATTGAACTCTTGCATCAAGGATGCATTCGGGGCAGGGGTTAGTAGACTGACTACAACAATAGCGGCAGCAGCAAAAATAACTCCTGGCACCATGGCATAAATGAAGTCATTGAGTTGAGTACCAGCAATGGTCAATGGGCTATAAACCCAAATCAAAACTGTGAACGCACCTGTTAACATACCCGCCAAAGCGCCTTGTCGAGTCATTCGACGCCAGTACAAGCTCATTAATACGACAGGGCCAAAAGCTGCACCAAAGCCAGCCCAAGCATCACTCACTAAGCTTAAAATTGAACTAGTTCTATCGAGTGCGATCACCACAGCAACGATAGCGACCACGAACACGGCAAGCCGTCCCATCAGCACTAAATGCGCATCAGTCGCTGTTTTATTGAAAAACGTCTTATAAAAATCTTGAGTAAGCGCGCTTGAGGTCACCAACAGTTGGCTGGATATTGTACTCATGACCGCAGCTAACAAAGCAGCCAGTAAAAAACCTGTGACGAATGGATGAAACAACACTTGTGATAACACAATAAAAATCGTTTCAGCATCAGCAAGTTGCATTTGGGTTTGTTGGACATATGCAATCCCGACAAAACCTGTTGCCACTGCTCCTAAAAGTGAAATAATCATCCAGCTCATGCCGATCCGACGGGCGGTTGGAAAATCTTTTACCGAACGAATGGCCATGAACCGTACAATAATATGGGGCTGCCCAAAATAGCCTAAACCCCACGCCATCAGAGAAATAATGCCAAGCACGCTGGTGCCCGTGAAGATATCCAGATGATTCGGGTTTAAGTTGGCGACTATGTCGAGCGTCGGTGTTATGCCGCCAACGACATCAAGTGTGACAACAGGCACTATCACCAAGGCCAGAAACATAATGATCCCCTGTACAAAATCAGTCATGCTGACCGCAAGAAAACCACCTAACAAGGTGTAAAGGATCACGACGGTGACAGTAAGGCTAATGCCGTAGAGGTAATCTAACTGGAACACACTTTCAAAAAGTTTGCCCCCAGCAACGACTCCGGATGCGGTGTACAGTGTAAAAAATACCACGATGACAACGGCCGAAATGAGTCGCAGCATCCTTGTGGTATCGCCAAAGCGATGTTCGAAATAATCGGGCAGGGTAATGGAGTCTTTCGCGACTTCGGTGTAAATCCGAAAGCGTGGGGCTAAAAACAAATAATTTGCCCAAGCGCCTAAGACTAAACCGACGGCAATCCAAATTTGCGAAATACCTGACAGGTAAAGCGCCCCAGGTAAGCCCATTAATAACCAGCCGCTCATATCTGAAGCGCCTGCGGATAAAGCGGTAATCGCAGGGCCTAGCTTACGACCTCCTAACATGTAATCCGATAAATTGCTGCTCGATTGGCGATAGGCATAAACCCCAATTGCCAACATCAGTAGAAAATAAATTGCTAGCGCAAAAATAGACCCGGTTTCCAAAGTACAACCTCATGAATAATTTTAATTTTAGGTATGGTCGGAGGGGCTTATCGCATCTAACAATAAGCCAAGTGTGCATGCTAACAATGGAAAAGGTTTTGAGCTAGCGCTTTTCCATCAATCAACTCACTGATGCTACCAGTGACTAGGAATGCGCAAATTGGATCTGTTTCACTAATTTTTGCATAAACGGTTGGAGTTGTTGCAGGTGGCTAGCTACGACAACCACATCTGCTTTAGCAAGTTGGGTTGTGAGGCCAGCAAAATCTTGATCCGCGAATTCACCTGAACCTTGTAATTCGTGATGTTTAGGTAACACAAAAACCGTAAACAACCCCTCTTCGGTATCGAAGACTAAATGCAGCGAACGAGTTCCTTCAAAATCACAGAAACGTGCGTATCGAACGGTGCCTGAAGCTTCCTGCAAATGACCTCCGAATTCAGCCAGTAATTCATTCACAGCTGGTAGAGGAAGACTTTCATTCGATTGAAAAGCCCGAACTTCATGCCGAATATGGGCTAGTGCATGTTCGCCAAGATTAACACTATATTGCTGTTGCTGAAGCCCCCAGAAACTCATCAGACTGACTAACGCAATACTGGCAGCGAGTGCAAAACGTCGATAATTCGGCTGTTTTTTCTGAAACAACAGGCGATCTGCCAATCCTGGTGGTACAGGCACTTGCAACGCTTTATAAAGTTCACCATCCAATTGTTGCAATTCACGCTGCAACTTTTCAGTTTGTTCTGACGGGTTGACCAGCACTTGTTTTGGATCAGCAAATAAGCGACGACGTAATTCTAATTCATCCATGGTGAGCTCCAGTGAATGGTTGTGCAGTTAAACGATCCCGTAATTGTTGCCGAGCGCGGAACAATCTTGTATTCACGGTGTTTAAATTGAGTTCGAGAGTGCTGGCAATTTCCTCACCGGTCATGCCAAACAATAATTGCAATACTAAGGGTTCGCGATATTCGAGGCTTAATGCATTCATCAATTTATGGATTTGCGATTCCCCAGCCAAGTGCTCAGGATTTAACCCTTCGTCGTCTACCAGTTCCTCGGAAAGTTGTTCAATTTCAAATTGTTTCCGTTCAAAACGCCTGGCATTTTCGCGCCTTAAGATGGTAATAAGCCATGATTTTGCTGCGTTTGCATCAAGCAGACTGTCTAAGCTTTTCCAAGCTCGCAGGTAAGTTTCCTGCACCAGATCTTCAGCGGTGGCCGAATTTCGACAAAGCCAAAAGGCATATCGATAGAGATCAGCATGGTACAAACTGATCAATGCAGCATAACGGTGGTGGCTCATGTCATAACCTCAGATGATGTCAAAGTATAAAGACCGGCCAAAGCTGAAAATCCATTCAGCAAAAAAATAATTTTTAAGTGTTTTCTTCATCGCCCTTGGCTGAGTGCGCCAAGAGCAGAGAAAAAGCGCTTTCCTTGAGGCTATTCAGGGTAGAGTGGCTTCAATGGATCCGCATGCGAGACGATTTGTTGATGTTGATATTTCGCCCAAAGCTCAAATAAAGCTTGGCCTTGCCAAGGCGTCACGTTTGCTTGATAGCGACGATGACATAATTGAAAAATGGCTTGCTTCAGATCGCCATCAGGGAGCTGGTGTAACAATTCATTGAGAGTCCGAATGCTCGCATGGATTTGTTGATTGCCCCAGCGCAGCAACAAAGTTTTCGCCAATTCTTCGTCATTGGCAAGGCAAGCTGCTTTAAGCTTGTGACGATTAAACTTGATTGCAAACATGTCATCTTTGCTCGCCATTACGACGACATTATTCGATTGTTTACTCAGTGAATTCACTTTTTGCCAAAGCAAAAAAGCGAGCGTTAACAACGCGATACCTAATGCAGTGAGCGTGCTGAAAGTTATTTGCCAACTTGGCAACCACCAACTTGCCCCATTCATTGTTGTGACAGGGGATTGGGCTTCAGCAGTGGCCGAAATTGCAGGCGTTTCATTCGCGGTTGGTTGATCTGAGTTAGGTAACACTTTGAATTGTTTTTTACTGAGCGTTGTACTGGTAATTTCTCTTGTTTGCGTATTAAACCAAGGGACAGTGATTTCGGGGAGCACTAATTCTCCAGCTTTATTGGGCATAATCGCAAAGGTGAATATTTTTTGCGCCACAATCCGGCCATTTCTTTCTGCCTTTTTTGCTTGGGGCTGTTCGGGGTAAACTTTAAAACCGTCGCCGTTCGGCATTTTCAAATCCGGCAGTTGGTTCTCCATCAAATCAAGAGCGGTCAAGGTGATAGTTCGTGTTACCGGTTCTCCTTGCATCAATTCATTGCCAGTAACTGACCATTCCTCCGTTAACGCTATTAAATCAGATACCAGCCAATCGCCAGTAAAGTCTGTCGGAATTGGTTCTACTTTAAAACTGATGATTTCGCCTTCTGCAGAAACGGTTTTTTGTTTGGCATAGTAATCATAGGTGTCGTTGGTCCGTTCGATCATCTCACCTTTGAAGAACGGCGCTTCAATCTTAAACTCACCACTTTGTTGCGGCGTGATGCTGTAACGACGGGTAATTGTCTGATAGCGCTCACCATTGACTAACTCGCTGCTTTCCGCATCTTTGCCCACTTGTTCAATTGAACAACCCGCAATATTAGGTGCTGTGAGCGCGCCAGACTTTAAATCGCCTTTGAAGAAAATCTTAACTTCGTAATAAGCCATTTGTTGCACATAGAGGCTAGATTGACTGAGAGAGTTTTTGACAAACAATTCGGGTTGTTCACCGCTGGACAATTGCGGTTTTTCCAACACATTCACAGTGATTGCCTGACTTGCTGCGGCATCAATTTGAAAAGCAGGGATCACAATTTCGCCAGTTCTTTTTGGGTAAAGGGCCAATTGCCAGGTGGTACTTTGGCTGGTTTGGCCATTAATGATCTGCATACTCTGGCTAATTGCAGGCCCATTAACCCGAAAATCTTTATCGAGCACTGAGAAATCAATCGCATCACGCGCAAGTTTTTCATCCGCTTGCAGCTGCAATAAAATTTCTTCTCCATACATCACCGGATTTTTATCGATTTGCGCCGTGAGTCGAGTGACTGCCCAGCTTGGCAAACTCAATAAACTGAAAGCCAAACTCAACAAGGCTATCCATCTTTGACTTACCATTCTTCAATAACTCCCTGCGGTATGGTTTGGTGTTGGCGTTTTTGGTACTCAATATACATTTTGTTGCGAAGTAACACAGATGGGTCGTCTTGAACTTTTCGCATCAAACTTTCAAGCTGTTGGCTTTGCTCAGGGCTAGCTTGGGGCCATGCTTCATTAATAGCTTTTTGTTGCCCAGTTTTTTGTTCGGCTTGTTGCTGTTGTTCTGCCTTTTGCAAGTCTGCATTTTGTTGCTTGGCTTTTTGCTCTTGCTTTGTTTGTTCCGAGCCTTGTTCGTTCTGATTGCTGTCGCTTTTCGCGTTTTGTTCGGCTTCAGACTGCTCTTCTGACGAATTCTGCTCTGAGCCATCAGCTTGTTGTTGATTCTGCTGCTGATTTTCTTGCTGCTTGTTTTGCTGATTTTGTTCGCCGTTGGCAGATGGAGATTGCTGCTGTTGCTGGCCGTCAGAATTCTGGTCGTTTTGCTGTTGCTGTTGCTGTTGCTGTTGCTGGAGCTTTTTGAGTGCTTCAATATTTTCTTTCGCACCCACAATATTGGCATCTTTTGCTAGCGCTTGCTCATAAGCACTGATGGCTTCTGCAAACTTCTGCTGCTGCGCCAGACTATTGCCAAGGTTAAAACTGCCTGCTGCCGATTGATCCTGACGGAATAAAGCTTCTGCTTCTTGAAAGCGACCATCGCGATAAGCGGAATTTCCTTGCCACAAGGGGTCTTGGAATTTTTGTTGGGCTCGTTGAAAATTCCCTTGTTCATAGGCTTGTTTGGCTTGTTGCTGCGGGCTTAAATACAGATCTTGCCAGTCCGCAGCTTGACTTGGTTTTGGCACGAGCACCAACAGTAACATCAGCGGAAATAGTTGCTTTTTGTATGCGAGTAATAAAAGTGGCAGGGTGAACCAAACTAAATACACACCGGCATCTTGCCATTGATCGCCATCCAGTTGACTTTGTGCCGTGGTGGTATCGGCAAGTTGCAACGGGGGTAACTGGAGCAGGGTATCCAAGTCGGAGTTATCGACGCTATAGCGAACAAATTTGCCGCCGCTGACCTCTGCCAACTGTTTTAACTGGCTAAACGGGACTTTCGGGATCACAATGGCTCCGCGTTGATCTTTCAGCAATTCGCCATTTTCTAATTGAATAGGCGCACCATCGGCAGTGCCGAAGGCTAAAAATGAAACGCGATGGGCATAATTATCGAGCTCAGTGCGCAGTCGAGTGAAATCTCGACTGGCAAAGCCATCAGTCATGACAATAACGTCACCGCGCAGGTAGCCAGCTTGGCGCAATAACTTATCGGCTTGCACTAAAGCTGCACTGAGGTCAGAGCCTTGCACAGGCATGATCTCGGGTTTTAAGTCGGGCAATAACAAACTGATATTATTATGATCTGGCGTCAGCGGCGAAATAATGAACGCGTCTCCAGCAAATGAAACTAACGCCAGCTCGCCCTCTTTTAATTGCTTGGTAAAATCGAGCGCTTTAAAACGAGCTTGGGCTAATCGATTGGGCTTTAAATCAGTTGCCCGCATCGACAGTGACATATCCATGACCAACACTGTGGCTTTCTTCAAGGTATAAGCCGGTTGCGGTTGCTTTTCAAATGCAGGGCCTGCTGCGGCAATCACCAATAAACTCAACAAAACCGCCAACAACCCATGAAGCTTGCGATTTGCGAAATGTTGGGTTGAAACCAGTTGGGGTTGCAAATGCGGAGCAATAATTTGACTCCAGCCGCCAGCATCCTGTTTACGCTGACTCAACCAATAGCAAAGCAACCAGATGATAGGGAGCAGCGCTAAAAAGCCTGGTCGGATCCAATGTAATTCAGCGATCATAACGACCTCGCTTCAAACCATGCGTTTGCACGAATTGCACAATGAGTAATAAAACAAAGAAGGCAAAAGCGAGCAACAGCGGCCAATGCAGTAAACTCTGTTGCGGCCTGAATGTTTGCGGATCACGTGCAATAGGCTCGAGTTGGTCGAGTAATTGATAAATTTCTGCCAATTGTTGCGGATCTTTTGCCCGAAAATAGCGACCGCCTGTGCTTGTCGCCAATTCAGTTAATAGCTTTTCATCAAGATCACTGGATGGATTGACAATTTGTGGACCAAAAATCCCTTGTTGCAATAATTCTTCAGCACCAACGCCCACGGTATAAATTTTTACACCAGCCGCTTTGGCAAGTTCTAGTGCCTCTAGTGGCTGGATGTTGCCCGACGTATTGGCGCCATCACTCAGTAGAATCAGCACCTTGTTGGAACTTTCATAGGTATTAAAGCGTTTGACCGCAAGTCCAACCGCCTCACCAATCGACGTCCGTTGACCGACTAAGCCATGAACGGCTTCATCTAACATCTGTTGTACAGTTAACAAATCAAAGGTTAATGGGGTTTGTTGGTAGGCCGCATCGGCAAACAATATTAAACCCAAGCGGTCGCCTTGACGTTTGATGATAAATTCGCGCAATACACGCTTGACGGTATCTAAGCGGTTAAAGTTTTGCCCTTCAATCACCATGTCATTGATATTCATTGAGGCTGATAAATCGACTGCCAACATCATGTCACGACCTTTGACAGGAATACTCACTGGTTCACCTAACCAACGCGGTTGCGCAGCACTCGTCACTAAGCAAAGCCAAATCAGTGCCAGAACAATCACACGCCAAGCCAACTTGGGGCTGCTTGGTTTTGCATGTTGAAGGTTTTGCGCCGTTTGCGCCAATGGAACAAACACCAATGCTGCACTTTGGTTGGCCTGTGCATTATTTTGTCGGTGCCACCACAACAAAGGGACAACCAAGCCAATAAAGACCCATGGATAGCCAAACTCAAACATCTAAGGCTCCCAATTTGATAGCTTTTAGCCAATTGATGGCGAACGTCTTAAAGGCATCCACTTGTTGCGGATCTGCCTGTTGCTGATAAAGCAATTCGTTTAAGTTCGGCAGTTCCACGGGCTGTTTTTTCTGCAAGCCACATAAAAAATCTTGCCAAGGTTGGCCACTATAACTGAGCGCAGGATGATTTGGATTGTAACTACGGATAAAGCGCTTCAGTAGCAGGTTAATTTGCGCCGCTGATGGCGATGGCATGGCCTCGAGCTCTTTCAGAGCCGCGCGGCGTGGCGCGTTTTTTAACCAGTGCCGATACCATTGAGTCACAACCCAAATCAGCAGCGCCAACAGTAAACCGATGCACAGAAAGTGCATTGGAGTTAGATAAAACTGCTCAGCCAGTGGTGGTTCTTTAATATCGACTAAATTCAAAGCGGGCGCTTTATTCATGATGTCCCTCGCTGAGCTGCAAGGTCAGGGGGCGCGCCGCACTAAACTTTGCCAAATGTAAGCCAAGCCGCTGAATGGCCGATTGGTAAAATTGTTGTGCTTGCAGTTGTTGCTGTTCAAAGGCTTGCCATAGCTGCTGATCTGCCAGTTCGATTGGAAAATTGGCATCCCCGTTTGAGACTAAGGCGGAACCGAAGCTAGGCCTTGGTGCTTGCAATTCCAGCGGATCAATGATTTGGCACAAGCGGATTTCATTGTGCATTTTAATCGCTTGCAGATGACGTAAACACTGTTCATCAAGCTTTGCGAAATCAGAGATAACAAACACTAAACTGCCGGGTTTTGCCAATCGACGCAACTGGCCCAAAGCATTAGCCAGCGTGTGTGTTTGTGCAGCAGTTTTGGCAATTTCAGCATCAACAGTTGCTGGGCTTTGCATCGGATTGCTGTTGCTGGTGTTTGTATTCATGGTTTGACTTGGACTGCGCTGACTGAACTGATTGAGTTTTATCAGTTGATGCAAGTATCGCAATACTGCGGTGTGACGCCCCGCGGGCTTTAATTCAATCGTTTGTTGATCATTAAACAAAATGCCGCCCAATTTATCGCCAGCTTTTTTGGCATGCCACGCAATCATCGCGGCAAGATGGGCTGCTTGCACTGATTTCAATAAGAACTCAGAGCCAAACTGCATCGTTTGCGACAGATCGGTCAATATAAATACGGGCCGCTCTTTCTCTTCGCGAAACAGCTTGGTGTGGACCTTGCCAGTTCGTGCCGTCACTCGCCAATCAATAGCGCGCACATCATCACCGGCTTGATAATGACGCACCTCATCGAACTCCATGCCGCGGCCTTTAGTTTTTGCCAAATAACTCCCAGCCAATTTACTTTGGATGGTTTGCCGAGGTGCCAAATCAAGCAAATGGGTGAAGCGCTGGTAACGCATCAGCTGCGTTAAATCCAGTTGCACGCCATTGCTGTGATGCTCTTGCAACCAGCTGGCAATGAGCTGCATGTTTTCTTTAGCAAACATGGTCATTCATCATGGGACTGGCACAAGTGTCAGTATTTTCGAGAGAACTTGATCGGCACTGACACCTTGAGCCTCGGCTTCATAACTGAGAACCAAGCGATGGCGCAGCACATTGTGAAAAACGGCTTGTACATCATCCGGCGTGACAAATTCTCTGCCATTGAGCCATGCCTTGGCTCTGGCACAGCGGTCTAGCGCTATAGTTGCGCGGGGGCTTGCACCGTAGCTGAGCCAGTGTGCAAGTTGACTGTCGTAAAGCGCAGGTTTGCGTGTCGCCATCACCAACTGCACTATATATTCTTCAAGTTCCGCCGCCATATGAATTTGTAAGAGGGCTTTGCGCGCAGCGAAAATATCCGCCTGACTAATCCGTTCAGGCATTTCAGCTTGTTGGTTGAAAGCTTCTTGTCGAGTCAGTTGCAGAATTTTTAATTCGGTTTGTGCATCAGGATAATCCACTTTGAGATGCAGCAAAAAGCGGTCAAGCTGCGCCTCAGGCAATGGATAAGTTCCCTCTTGTTCAAGCGGGTTTTGTGTTGCCATCACTAAAAACAGTTCAGGCAGCTTGTAACTATGACGACCCACAGTAATTTGTTTTTCAGCCATGGCTTCTAATAATGCTGACTGTACCTTCGCCGGGGCCCGGTTAATTTCATCGGCCAGAATAATATGATGAAACAATGGTCCGCTTTGGAATTCGAATTTACCGGTTTCAGGGCGGAAGATATCGGTACCGGTTAAATCGGCGGGTAATAAATCAGGAGTAAATTGCACCCGATGGAAGCTGCCTTCAACCCCTGATGCCAATGCATTGACTGCGCGGGTTTTGGCTAAACCAGGCGGTCCTTCGACTAACAGATGGCCATTGGCTAATAAGGCTAATAAAATTCCCTCTGTTAAAGCGGGTTGTCCTAACACTTGACTGTCTAAGTAACTTTTTAACCGGTTAAATGCACTCACAGTACGACTCTTCTTATGTTATTTATCTGAATTAACAGGCTATTTAGTATGCGTGTTTCCTGAAAAACAGCTAGTCTTTGACCTGGACTCTGATATATGGTTCACCAGATATTAAAACAAGTGTTTTAATTTGTCTGATCTCTCGTTACAATCGAAAAAAACACAGGTCAGACCTGTATCGAATTAACAGCATGAGGATCCCTATGGCCACGCCAATTAAACTTACTACTCGTCAAGGTGACCGTATCGCCATCGTTCGCGGTCTGCGTACCCCATTTGCCAAACAAGCAACTGAATTCCATGGTGTTTCAGCTTTAGAGCTTGGCAAGCTGGTTGTCAATGAATTATTAATTCGCAGCGCACTTGACCCCAAATTAATTGATCAAGTGGTTTATGGTCAAGTTGTCCAGATGCCAGAAGCACCAAATATTGCGCGTGAAATCGTGTTAGGTACCGGAATGAATGTGCACACCGATGCCTTCAGTGTGACGAGAGCCTGTGCCACAAGCTTCCAATCAGTGGTCAGTGTCGCTGAAAGTATGATGGCTGGGATCACCAATATCGGCATCGCTGGCGGCGCGGATTCAAGCTCAGTTTTACCAATTGGTGTTAGCAAGGCATTGGCGCGTGCGTTAGTTGACGTCAATAAAGCCAAAACCTTCGGTCAAAAATTAGCAATTTTCCGCCGTTTGGGCCTTAAAGATTTATTACCAGTTCCACCAGCCGTTGCTGAATACACGACAGGCTTATCGATGGGGGATACTGCAGAGCAAATGGCGAAAACGCATCAAATTAGTCGTGCCGATCAAGATGCCTTAGCCCATCGTTCTCACACCTTAGCTGCCAAGGCTTGGCAAGATGGCTTGATGAAGGATGAAGTGATGGTTGCGCACGTTGAGCCCTACAACAAATACCTTGAGATTGATAACAATATTCGGATGGAGTCTAAATTAGATTCGTACGCGAAATTAAAACCGGTATTTGACCGTACTTACGGTTCTGTGACTGCCGCCAATGCGACGCCACTGACCGATGGCGCTTCAGCAGTGTTAATGATGCCAGAAAGCCAAGCGAAAGCATTAGGGTATGAAGTGCTTGGTTATATTCGCAGTTATGCTTTTGCCGCAATCGATG
>JACCEA010616630.1_pt1 | contig 20188 bp, 21 predicted proteins | sample 7449851 | NCBI WGS metagenome assembly JACCEA01 (sample SAMN15323453, study PRJNA562643) | freshwater metagenome | isolation source: river surface water | place: USA:Blue River Watershed | collected 2017-08-18
ATGGCACTTTGTTTGATGTCTATTCCATCGGGGCATTGGCTGAGCAGCTCTACCCCGGTCAAGGTGCAGCCATCTCGGTGCTGTGGCGCGACAAGCAAATTGACTACACGCGGCTCATCACGATGTCCGACCCGCACCGCACAGTAGGTAGCTGCTACTACCAATCGTTTTGGGACATCACGCGCAGTGCCTTGCTTTACACACTTGAGCGATTCAAGCTCGATGCAAAGTCCGAACACATCGATGCCCTGATGGGGCAATACGCCAAGCTGACACCATTTGCTGAGAACCTGGGCGTTTTAAAGAGCCTGAAAGAGCGCGGCATCACCACCGCCATTCTGTCGAACGGCAGCATGGACATGCTGAGCACCGCGGTGTCGAGCGCGGGCATGACAGACTTGATTGACCACGTCATTTCGGTCGACCCGATTCGCTTGTTCAAAACCTCGCCAGAAGCCTATGGCCTAGTGCAACAAACCATCAAAGCTGAAAAGCAAGACATTTTGTTTGTCTCCAGCAATGGCTGGGATGCGTTGGGGGCCACTTGGTTTGGTTTCACCACGCTGTGGGTCAATCGCCAACAGCTCCCCTTTGAAGCCATTGGTCCCAAGCCTACCTATACAGGACACGACTTAACGCGCGTGTTGGACGTGTTCCACCCCTGATGGACAGCCTGCGCATCGACAAGTGGCTGTGGGCCGCACGCTTTTACAAAACACGCAGCTTGGCCTGCGATGAGGTGACCAAGCACCGCGTGCAAATCAACGGCCAAGACGTCAAACCTGCACGCGAAGTGAAAGTAGGCGACATGCTCACCGTGCGCCAAGGCAACATCACCAAAACCATTCAAGTCAAAGGCATCAGCGCCGCACGCGGCCCCGCGCCCGTGGCGCAACAGCTTTACGAAGAAACGGCCGAGAGCATCGCTTTACGCACCAAATTAGCCGAACAAAACCGATTGGCGTTTGAGCCCGCACACAGCATTGAGCACGGCCGCCCCACCAAGCGCGACCGCCGTCAAATCGAACATGCATGGAATGAGCGCTGGAGCGCGAGTGCGGACAACTGAACCAGATTGGCTTGGGCGCAGTCGAACCAACTGGGACGATGCTCAAAACATGTATGTGGGGCTGGTGAGCTAACCACAGTGAATGATCAAATCAAAGGCCTGAGCGCCTGAGCCGTTTGCTGCAACAAGGGCAACCAACGCTCTACCAAATCTGAGGCTGGTGCTTTGGTGCCTGAGCGCACCAAGTTGAGTGCCGCCACTGTCTCGCCTCTGGCATTGCGCAAAGGTACGGCCAGTGCGTCCACACCGAGCTCATGCTCTTGACTGGCCAAGCTGTAATCTTGTTTGGCAACTTCACTGAGTTTGCGCTTGAGTTCGCGGCTCTGCGTGGGCGTGTGCGCAGTCAAGCGGCTCAGCTTATTGATTGCCATCCATGCTTGAAATTGATCCTTGCTCAAATTGGCCAGTAACACCTGTCCAGTAGAGGTGGCGTGCGCGGGTAAGCGCGTGCCCACATGTAGCCCGTAAGCCAAAACATTGTGGCTGGCTTTGGCAGGCAACAAATCAGGCCCCTGCCAGATGCCACGCGCCACGATGATCACGGCATCGTTTTGAAGTACAGCCACCGAACAAGACAACTGCGTCGCCAAACTCAGCTGATGCAAAGTCGGCTGCACCGCGCGTGGCAAGCGTGCGCCAGACAAGTAACTCCCCGCAAAGCCAAGCACTTTGGCAGACAGCCAGTAATATTGACCATCTGTTTCGAGGTACCCCAAATGGGCCAGCGTGAGCAAATGCCGACGAGCAGCGGCACGCGTCAACCCCGTACGCTCGGCAGTCAATGTGGCGTTGAGACGCTGGCGCTCCGTGTCAAAACTCTCCAACACAGCCATGCCTCGCGCCATGCCTTCAATCCAATCGGCTTTGTTGAGTTGATTTGCCATAGATGTCGTTTGCGCGATGATCGTGCAAGGATTCTAATCACCGCTCAGCAAGCACTTCCCGACTTTGCGCCAGATCAAATGCGCCATTAATCTCTCGTCAATTCAAAACATGAGGAGTGAGATATGCGAACACAAGTAGCGATTGTCGGCGCGGGCCCTTCGGGCTTACTCTTGGGTCAGTTATTGCACAAAGCTGGCGTCGATGCCGTCATCATTGAACGGCAAAGCCCAGGCTATGTGCTGGGCCGCATCCGCGCAGGCGTGCTGGAGCAAGTGACGATGGATGTACTGGCACAAGCTGGCGTTGACCAACGCATGAACAAAGAAGGCTTGGTCCACACCGGCTTTGATTTGTTGTTCAAGGGCGAGCGTCACCGCATTGACTTAGCAGGTCTGACTGGCGGTCAAAAAGTCATGGTCTATGGCCAAACTGAAGTCACGCGCGACTTGATGGATGCACGCCATGCTGCAGGTCTGACGACTATTTATAAAGCTGACGACGTACTGATTCACGGCTTTGATACTGACAAGCCCAGCGTGAGCTACAGCAAAGACGGCCAGCGTCACACCATCAGCTGTGACTTCATCGCCGGATGCGATGGCTTTCACGGCGTTTGCCGAGCCAGCGTGCCCAAGCATTCGATCAAAGAATTTGAAAAGGTGTACCCATTCGGTTGGTTGGGTGTGCTCTCAGACACCCCGCCTGTGCACGAAGAACTCATATACGCCAACAGCCCACGCGGCTTTGCGCTGTGCTCGCAACGCAGTCACACACGCAGCCGCTATTACTTGCAGGTACCCTTGACCGACCAAGTTGAGCAATGGTCAGACGATGCGTTCTGGACCGAACTGCGTAACCGCCTTGACCCTGAAGCACGCGACAGTTTGATAACAGGTCCCAGCATCGAAAAAAGTATCGCCCCACTGCGCAGCTTCGTGACCGAACCCATGCGCTTTGGCACCCTCTTCTTGGCCGGCGATGCTGCTCACATCGTCCCACCTACGGGAGCAAAAGGCCTGAATCTAGCGGCCACTGATGTGAAATATTTGTCGGATGCACTTATTGAGGCTTGTATTGAGAAATCGCATGCAGGCATTGATCACTACTCCACGCGCTGCCTCGCCCGTATTTGGCGCGCAGAGCGCTTCTCGTGGTGGTTCACCAGTTTGATGCACCTCTTCCCTGAGCAAGGCGACATTGGACAAAAGCTCCAAGAAGCCGAACTGGACTATTTGATCCACAGCAAAGCAGGCTCGCAAACCATGGCCGAAAACTACGTGGGTTTGCCACTCAACTTCGGCCACTGAACCACCTCCTTGCTTGGGGCGATCACTTCGGCGGTCGCCCTTTTTCTTTTTTGACATAGCCCGATACGACTTATGCTAATTTTGAATATCTGATAGATTGATATCCTTGTTTTTTGAAGTTCAACTCTGGCCAAAATAGCGTCAGAAAAATACATCAACAGGAGACCACATGACTCAAGGTCATAGACCCTCTTCCAGTGTGAATCGAGCGCTGGAGCGCTTGTGCGATGCAAGCGCCACGATTGGCGGCTTGGTACTGGTTGCTATTGCTAGCGTGACGGTAGTCAGCGTGATTGGGCGTGCTTTTTTTGCACACCCTATCTTGGGGGACGTCGAATTAGTTCAACTGGGATGCGCTGTAGTGGTCGCATCGTTCTTGCCCTACACCCAATTTCGCCGTGCCAACATCATTGTGGATTTCTTCACGGCCAATGCCTCGACACACCGTCAAAACCAACTCGACGGATTGGGTACTTTTCTTTATACGGTTGTGATGTCGCTGGTCGCTTGGCGTGTTGCCGTGGGTGGCATTGACATTAAGGCCGCGCAAGAGACATCGATGTTGATGGCGTTGCCGCTTTGGATACCTTACATGTTGATGGTGCCTGGCTTGGTGCTGTGTGCTGTGATTGGCCTGGTTCAAACACTGCAGCATCTCGGTTTAATTGCGAAGGAAAACGTATGAGCACAATGAGTATTGGCTTAGCCATGTTTGGCGGCATGTTGACGCTCATGGCAGTTCGGGTTCCTATTGCGATTTCGATGTTTGTGCCTGGTGCGCTTGGCTATATGGCATTAGCTGGCTGGTTGCCGCTGATGTCTCACCTCAAAGGTGCGGTGTACAGCCGCGTGTCGATTTACGACTTGTCGGTCATTCCTTTGTTCATGCTGATGGGTGCTTTTGCCGTACACGGTGGTTTGTCCAAAGCCTTATTTGACTTTGCGAACGCCTTGCTCGGTCGCTTCAAAGGCGGCATGGCGATGGCCGGTGTGTTGGCCTGCGCGGCTTTCGGCTCCATCTCGGGCTCGACCGTGGCGACCACGGCCACCATTGCACAAGTGGCCTATCCCGAAATGCGTCGCATCAACTACTCGGGCCGACTAGCCACCGCGGCCTTGGCTACCGGCGGCACAATGGGCGTGTTGTTGCCCCCGTCTGTCACATTGATGGTCTACGCCATCCTGACGGAGCAAAACATTACCAAGATGTTCTTGGCAGCCTACATTCCTGCGCTGCTGGCAGCGGTGGGCTACCTGATTGCCATTGCGGTGATCGTGCGCTTGCATCCCGATCAAGCCCCTCAAGCCAAAGCCGCAACGGCCAGTGAAGTTCTAAGCAGCGCCATGAATGTGTGGCCCATCGCTGCCATTTTCTTGGTGGTGTTTGGTGGTATTTACGGCGGCGTATTCACGGCCACCGAGGGCGCAGCCATTGGCAACGTGCTCACGTTCTCCATCACTTTACTGCGTGGAGAGATGACGTTTGACAAACTGGTGGCATCGATTCGCACCACCGCGCAAACCAGTGGCATGATCTTTTTGATCTTTATTGGCGCGGACATGATCAACGCCTCGTTAGCCTTGTCTCAGTTGCCAGCGCAGTTGGCTGACATGGTGGGCCACTTGCAAATCACCCCCACTGTGGTGATGGCGGGCATCATGATTTTCTACATCATCTTGGGATGTGTGATGGATGAGATGTCCATGATCTTGCTCACTGTCCCTACCTTGTTTCCTGTCATCTTGGGCATGGACTTCTTCGGGTTAAACCCCTCGGACAAAGCCTTGTGGTTTGGTATCCTGATTCTCACCGTGTGTGAAATTGGCATGATCTTCCCACCTGTAGGCTTGAACGTGTACATCATGAATGGCCTAGCTAAAGATGTGCCTATGGTCGAGACCTACAAGGGCGTCGTGCCATTTCTCATCACCGACGGCATTCGCTTGTCGTTGCTGATTGCGTTCCCCGCCATTTCCTTGTGGCTGGTGCATACCTTGACTTAAGTTTTTAACTGGAGACAAAAAATGAAAACTCGTTTTCTAAAAGTTGCAGCTGCTGCCGCATTCACTGTGGCAGCTCTGAGCCCCGCCGCTATGGCGCAAGAAGTGACACTTAAGGTACACCACTTTCTGCCTGCCTCATCATTTGCGCAAACCCTGTTAATTCAACCTTGGTGTGACCGCATCGCCAAAGAGTCAAACAACAAGATGAAGTGTCAGATCTATCCATCGATGCAACTCGGCGGCTCCCCCCCCCAGTTGTTTGAGCAAGCCCGCGACGGCGTAGCCGATGTGATTTGGACCTTGCCTGGCTACACCGCAGGTCGCTTCCCCTCGATCGAAGTATTTGAATTACCTTTCATGATGCAAAGCCCAGAGGCCACCAGCAAAGCTTTGTGGGACTATGTAGACCAACACGCCAAAGCCGAGTTCAAAGACGTCAAGCCTTTGGCTTTCCACGTGCACGGCGATGGTGTATTCCACATGACCAACAAGCCCATCCGCACAGCGGCAGACTTGAAAGGCCTCAAACTACGCGCACCTACACGCACAACCAACAAGTTCATTGCTTTGCTGGGTGCAACTCCTGTGAGCATGCCGGTCCCTCAAGTAGGTGACGCCTTATCCAAAGGTGTGATTGATGGTGCTGTGGTGCCTTACGAAGTGGTGCCTGCCGTGAAGATTCAAGAGCTGGTGAAATTCCACTCAGAGACCGATCCTGCCGAACCCGCGTTCTACACCGCCACCTTCATCTTCGCGATGAACCAAGCCAAGTACGACGCCCTGTCACCTGAACTCAAGAAAGTGATTGACCGCAACAGCGGCCAGGCTTTGTCAGGCATGGCCGGCAAGGCGTTCTTGCAAGCTGACGTGGAAGGCAAAAAGCTCACCACCAAAAACACCACCAATGTGATTCCAAAAGCCGAACTGGAAAACTGGAAAAAAATTGGCCAGCCTCTGACCGACGCTTGGGTGGCTGACATGAACGCCAAGGGCCAAAACGGCAAGCAAATGCTCGACAGCGCCAAGGCCTTGATTGCCAAGCACGCAGCTAGCAAATAAGTTTCAAAGTACTTAACAAAACGCCTGATGTTTTTCATCAGGCGTTTTTGTTTTAAGCAAACTCTTCAGTATCAACCTCAGAGGCATTGAGCGCGTTGTACCTAGGCCCCTTGACAGTCTGTGGGTTAATGAGCGCTTCTAGGCGCTGCATCTGTTCAGCCGACAACACCACATCGACTGAAGCCATGTTATCTTCGAGGTGACGAATGTTTTGCGTCCCGGGAATAGGAATGAGCTTATCGTCTTTGTGCAGTAACCAAGCTAAGGCTAATTGTGCCGGCGTACAGCCCACCTCGTTGGCGATGGCCTGATACGCATCGAGCAACGATAAATTGGCTGCATAGGTATCGAGCGAGAAACGGGGCATAGCTCGACGAATGTCGTTGACGGCCAAGGTATTCACGTCGCGCAATGTGCCGCACAAGAAACCACGTGCCACAGGGCTGAACGCCACAAACGTGGCACCCAGCTCTTGGCAGGCTTGCAGAACTGCAATTTCAGGGTTACGCGTCCACAGCGAGTATTCGGTTTGCACCGCCGCAATGGGGTGTACAGCGTGCGCTTTTCGTAGCGTGGTGGCAGAGACTTCGCTCAAACCAATCTCACGGATCTTGCCTGCACGCACGAGGTCACTCAGAGCACCCACACTGTCTTCGATGGGCACTTGTTTGTCCCAGCGGTGCAGGTAGTACAGATCAATCACATCGGTGCCCAAACGCGACAAGCTGTCTTCACAGTTTTTGCGCAAGGTTTCGGGGCGACCATCAATCACACGCTTCACGCCATCGGGGAACGACACACCGGCCATGCCGCCTTTGCTGCACAAGGTGATCTCGTTGCGGTGCGCTTTGAGTGCGCGGCCCACCAACAACTCGTTGGTGCCAAAGCCATACAGGGCTGCGGTGTCAAACATGGTCACACCAAGGTCTAAGGCGCGGTGAATGAGTGCCTCGCCCACTTCAGGCGCAGGAGGGGCGCCATAAGCGTGGCTGAGGTTCATGCAGCCAAGACCAATGGCTGAAACTTTGTAGGGACCGAGTTGGCGTTGTTTCATAGTCAAGCGTGTGTGCGTGTCCAAGCTGGCAATGGCGCTGAGCGGTGCAGCACGTTGTCGTGCAACCATGTGGCGCTCTTGCGTGCGCGTTCAGCCACGGTGGCCAAGGGGAGTTGTTGGTAGTCGTCGTTAAACACTTCAAAGCTGTAGTCGCCGCGATAGCCAATGCGATCCAAGCGCAGAACCAAGTCAGCCAAGGCTTCGCTGTGCACGCCCTCGCCTGGGAACACACGGAAGGTGCGTGCAGTGGTCATGCGGTCTTCAAAGGAGGGTGTTTCGTGCCACATGAAATCCGACAACTGAACCAAGAAAATTTTCTCAGGGTCGAGGTCTTCAATCGCATCGAGCGGTGTGTTAGCGGCAAAGATGTGGAATGAGTCGATGCCAATGCCAAGGTTGGGGCAATCGGCGCGGCACACCACATCCCAAGAGGTGGTGAACTCGTTGACCGTGCGGCCCCATGACAAACCTTCGTAAGCCACTTTGATGCCCAATGGCAAGGCCAACATGGCTAGCTTTTTCAAATCGCGGGCAATGTGGTCGAGGTCATTGGTGGCGTGACGTGAGGTGGATGAACACGCGAGCAACACTTTGCTGCCCGTGGCCACACACATCTCCAACATCGATTTGGCGATGTCGACTTTGTAGCCGTGCAAGTGGCCCGACAAACCTTCAAAGTCGCGCAGCACCTGAAAACCTGTGGGGCGCAAACCACTGGCCTGCACCGCCGCCACTGCCGCAGGCACGCCGCCGGGGTGGGTGACCAAGTCACGCGCCATGAGCATGACTTGCGAGAAGCCTGCGTCTTTCATGGCCGACAGCTTGGCCTCTAAAGAGCCCGCCATCGTGATGGTGTCCATGCCGAAGCCGTCGAGTAAGTTCATGGCGTGGCCTCTTGTTAATCTTTGTGAACCAGCTCAAACGACACCGAGCCCAAAGCGCTGCGTGTGAGCGCGCCGCGGTCTTCGGGGTGCAACTGGGTGGATTCGACAAACTCCACGCCTCCTGCTTTGAGCGCTGCAACAGCCGCGCCGACATCTGCAGCCCCCAAACCAATGCGTTGCAAGCACTCGGGCGATTCGTCGGTGTCCATCCAAGGATCGGGCTCGATGAGTTGCCACAAAAAGTTCCCGCAGGGGCTCCTCATCAACTTGCCCTTGGGCAAGATGCCAAAGCGTTGGTCATCGGGCACAAAGCTGAAATCGAACATATGTTCAAAGTAAGCCAACCAGTCGGCACTGCGGCCCGCACCGATGTACTGCACCACGCCGAAATAGCTCATGCCCGCTGTGGCGGCTGGGTGTTGATCAACGGTAGGAATGGGCTTGAAATCGATATCGTAAATCGAGAACTCTTGCCAACGGTCCACAAAGTAAAAGCGGCTGCCGCCGGGGCCATGGATAGCGGGAATGTGCAACTCCATCGCTTGCGCTTGGCTGTTCACATTCCAGGCACCGAGGTCCATGCAACGGGTATGCGCTTGCAAGGCATCTCGCACGCGAAAGGCCACAGCAGAAATAACGGGTTGACCATCGGTGGTCGCACTCACCCGCGCGTCATCAGGACTAGCGTTGACCACCAAGTTCATGCCGCCTTGGCGATACAAAGTCACTTCGCGCGAACGGTGCCTCGCTACGGGACGAAAGCCCATATTCTCGAGCACTTGACCCAAGGCTTGGGGGCGGCTGGTGGCGTATTCGATGAACTCAATGCCCTCTAAACCCAAACGGTTGGGCATGTCTGGCACGGACTCGCGGTGTGTGGTTGTCAAGGTCATCAAACACTCCAAAAAAATTAGTCGCTCAACACTCAATAACTTAACTGCGCCACGTCACGCAACACATCGGCGGTGGTGGTGGGCAAATCAAAGTATTCCAAATAGGCGGGAATTTGTTCAAACAACATGTCTGAGCCCACTTGCACGCGGCAACCACGGTTTTTGGCGGCTTGCAAGAAAGCAGTCATTTCGGTTTTCATCACCACTTCGCCCACAAAGGCGTCGGGCGATATGCGCGACACATCCATCGGCAGAGGGTCGCCCTCGTTCATGCCCATGGGGGTGGCGTTGACCACGAGGTCATGCTCAGCCGGGTCGTTCGAACCGGTGCGCACATCAATCTGTGGGTAGTTTTGTTTCAAGCGCTGGCCCAAGGCCTCGGCAGAGGCGGTGTTCACATCAAACAAGCTGATGGCGGCAATGCCAGCGCCCGCGAGAGACGCCGCAATCGCGCAGCCCACGCCGCCCGAGCCCACCACCAACACACGCTTGCCCGCGAGGTCAAAGCCCTTGCGTTGCACGCCGCGCACAAAACCTGCGCCATCGAACATATCGCCAACCAAGCGACCATCAGCGAGTTTTTTGACGGCGTTGCAAGCACCGGCCACGCGCACCGTGGCAGTCACTTCGTCAAGCAAACCCACCGTAACCACTTTATGAGGCATGGTGATGAGCGCGCCGCAAATGTTGGTCAGGCTGAACACCGACTTCAAGAACACCGGATAGTCCGGCGTTTGACACCCCATAGGGACGACCACCGCATTGATGCCCGCACTTGCGAAGTACGGGTTGTAGATCATGGGCGACTTGAATGTGTGCGTGGGGTAACCGATGTGGGCAATCAACTGCGTGTTGCCATTGATAGAAATACCAAGTTTGCTCATGATTTATTACGCTGATTTCACAGCAGACACTGCAGCACGTAAAGCCAGTTCATAGCTGTCTGCACCGAATCCACAAATTTGACCGCGCACGATTTCGGAAAATACCGACACATGACGGAACGCCTCGCGTGCATGCACATTCGACATGTGCAGCTCGACGATGGGGCAGGTCAAAATCGCCAAGGCATCGCGAATGCCATAGCTGTAGTGCGTCCAAGCGCCTGCATTAATGAGCACCGCGCTCACGTTGTCTGTGAATGCACGATGGATGCGTTCACACATCTCGCCTTCGAAATTGGTTTGGAAACATTCCACCTCTGCACCCAGCTCTTTGCCGAGGGCTTGGAGTCGCTCGTCAATTTGTGCAAGCGTGGTCGTGCCGTAATGCTTGGGATCGCGTTTGCCAAACATGTTCAGGTTGACGCCATTGAGAACCAAAACTTTCATAGCAAGGCCTTTATTTCAACGAAAAAACTTCGCCGCTTGGAGGCGGCGAAGTTTTGCGAAGTCAATTACTTCGACTTTTTACCGGCTGCGGCTGAACGCACTTTGTCGATTTCAGCTTGCAACTCTTTCACCACATCTTGCCCCACGTTGACACCGTGCTTCGCTGTCACAGGACGCATTTTGTCGCGCAAGATAGCCAATTCAGATTCAGGTAGTTGCGTCACTTGCATACCATTCTTCTTCAAGTTAGCCAACAAGCTGGCTTCCAAATTACGCGCAGTTTCGCGTTGGAACTTGGCTGACTCAGTGGCAGCATCAGCCACCACTTTTTTCTCAGCTGTGCTCAAGGTATCCCAGAACTTTTTACTGATGATCACAGACTGAGGGTTGTATTGGTGAGCGGTCAACACCATATGCTTTTGTACTTCGTACATCTTGGCACTGTTGATCGTAGGAATAGGATTTTCTTGGCCATCCACAGCACCTTGCTCCAGCGCCGCATACAGCTCTGGAAATGGCAGCGGTGTTGGGTTGGCACCCAAAGCTCTAACCCAATCGACGTTGATCGGATTAGGAATCACGCGCAATTTCAAACCTTCAACATCGGACACTTTATTGATGGCACGCTTACTGTTGGTGATGTGACGAAAGCCCAGCTCATAGTAAGCCAGACCGATCAAGCCTTTTTCTTCCAATTTGGCATGCATCTTCTTACCGAAAGCACCGTCTACCACAGCATCTGCCTCTTTGGTACTGGCGAACATGAAGGGGAAGTCATAAATGGCGAATTCTTTGACTTGGCTGGCAAAGATGCCCGAGTTCATAGACGCCATTTCCAATGAGCCGCCTTGAATGGCTGACACGTTAGCTTGGTCGCTACCTAAAGTACCGCCTGGGAACAAGTTGACCTTGAGCTTGCCGCCAGAGTTTTTCTCGACGATCTCTTTGAATTTCTCCATACCTTGCACGATGGGATGACCCGCCGCGTTCTGGTTGGCAAACTTAATAGTTTTCACTTGTGCCGAAGCAATGCCCATGGCGGCCATGGCCACAGTGGCGATCACGGTCTTGATAAATACACGTTTCATGTCAGTGTCTCCTAGAGAATTTTGCGGTCGTACGCGAATCAAGGAAACCACTGTCAGGCGTACCCGGACTGACAGTGGAAAGAATCAATAAAACCAGCGAGCAGGCACCATCACTAATTGAGGGAAGGCCACCATCGCAAACATGATGATGAACTGCGCCACCATAAACGGCATCACACCTCTCGTGACCTCATCCATGCTGACCTTACCTACCCCGGCCACAGCATTGAGAACAGTGCCGACTGGAGGAGTGATCAAACCAATTGCATTGTTGATGATGAACAACACGCCAAAGTAAACGGGGTCGATGCCAGCCGCTTTCACCACAGGCATAAGCACGGGCGTGAGCAAGAGAATGGTTGGCGTCATATCTAGGGCTGTACCCACCACCATGGTGATAACCATGATGGCTAACATCAGTAACCGTGGACTATCCAGCAGCGGTTGTAACAAAACGATCAGCTCGGCAGGCAAATTGGCCACTGTGATCAACCAAGCAGACACCATCGCAGCTGCCACTAGGAACATCACAATCGCACTGGTTTTGGCAGAAGCCACAAACAAGGGGTACAAGCTCTTTAAGTTGAGTTCTTTGTAGACAGAGGTTGAGATGAGCAATGCGTATACAGCAGCCACCACTGCAGCCTCTGTGGGCGTGAACACACCGAACTTCAAACCAAACACCACGATCAGTGGCAACACCAATGCCCAAGTAGCTTCGCGGAGTGCCTCGCGAATTTCTCCAAACGATTTGCGCGGAGGCACTGTCACAGCCTCTTGACGAGCCAACCACCACCAAGTGATCCACAACGACGCACCCAGCAAGATGCCGGGCACGATACCGGCCATGAACAGTTTCGAAATTGACACATTGCCAGCCACACCAAAAATCACAAAACCAATGCTGGGTGGAATCACGGGGGCAATGATGCCGGCAGAGGCAATCAAACCCGCAGAGCGAGCGCGGTCATGACCTGCAGCCACCATCATGGGCAACAGCAATGACGCCAAAGCAGCCGCATCAGCCACAGCCGAGCCAGACAGTGCTGCCATGATCACAGCGGCCATGATGGTCACATAGCCCAAACCACCTTTGATATGACCCACACAAGCCATTGCGAAGTTCACGATGCGACGTGACAAACCACCCGCGTTCATGATTTCACCAGCAAGCATGAAGAACGGCACTGCCAATAGTGGGAAGCTGTTAGAGCCTTCGATCAAGTTTTGCGCCAAGATTTGCGCATCAAACATGTTCATATGCCACATCAGCGCAGCGCCGCACAGCAATAAAGAAAAAGCGATGGGAATACCCAACGCCATAGAGCCCATCAAAGAAAAGAGGAATACAGCAATCGTCATGGTCTTATTTCTGGGGTTCAGTGGTTGTCGCCGTGAGGGGCTTCTTCAGACTCTTGAATCATCACCAAGTCTTCATCGCGCACATGGCCTATCAGCAGACGAATGAACTCCACACCCAAAATCAAGCCCCCCAATACTGCAAACAAAATGCCGGGCAAGTAAATCCAAGCCATTGAGGCTTCCATCACAGCACTGGTGCTGTCCAAGTTGATGATGGCCTGCTCATAAGCACCCTTGAACAAAAGCCAGCATGCGAACAGCATCAGTGTGTAAGACACACCCAAACACATTTTCTTGCCGAATGGGCCAAGACGACTTACCAACATGTCTGTCCCTAAATGTCCGTGCTCTTTCAGCGCCACGATAGCGCCCAAAAAAGTCATCCACACGAATGCCCAGCGTGACAACTCCTCCGACAATGTGATGCCAGAGTTCATGGCGTAACGCAAAAACACGTTGCCAAACACTAAAACCACCATCAATGCGAGACAAAAGGCAATCGCTGCTTCGAGCACGCGGCAGCTGCGATCCAAAATTAGATTAAACATGGTGGCAATCCTCTGTAAATATCCGCCAATACAAAATGTACAAAACAGTTACTTTATATTTTGCTAGTAGAAACCCTCATTTAAATCAACCATAACCAACTAACTGCTATGACAAATTTGAATGGCTAACGAAACGCAGCACCATGTCCACCACGCTTTGGCGTCGCGTAGCCAGCGCCTTGGTTGTCTGTCCGTCGCGCTTAAAAATCAAATCAAAGGTGTACCGGTTGGACACGTTGAAAAACGTTAACGCCGAAATCGAGGCATGGATGTCGATGGGGTCGAGCCCTTTACGAAACACGCCCTCTTTCACGCCGCGTTTGTAGAGGTCGGCAATGGATTGAATGGCAGACACGTTCAAATCCTGAATCAGCTTGCTTCGGGCCAAATAGCTGCCACGTTGGATGTTCTCGTTCATCACCAAGCGGATGAAATCTTGGTTGCTGTGGTGGTGGTCGAAGGTAAAGCCCACGAGCACCTTGAGCGCGTCCACCGGTGACAAGTCGGCCAAATGCAATTCGGCCTCTGTTGCACGAATGCGGCGATACGCATCTTCAAGCACAGCGAGGTACAAACCCTCTTTGCTACCGTAGTAGTAATAGATCATGCGCTTGCTGGTGTGCGTGGCTTCAGCGATAGCATCGATACGCCCCCCTGCCAAGCCCTTGGCCGCAAACTCTTGTGTCGCCACAGCCAAGATACCCGCCATCGTCCGCTCCGGGTCATTGGTGCGTTTGGGTGAGTTGCGAACAGAATGTACTGTTTGGTTCATTCGTAAAGTATAGGGGGCAACGCATCACGCCCTGCGTCCAGAAGAACCCTAATTCACGCCAAAGTCAGAGCAAGCCGGCTTCTTGCGGAGCAAACGAGGGTTACACAGTAACTGCAGCCGTGGTGGTGTGCGCGCCCCCCAAAAACAAGCGCTCCATTTGTGGGTCGGCCAAAATTTCAGCCGCTGATTTGTGCAGAACCAACCGCCCAGATTCAAGCGCAATCGCATCATCTGAATACTTCAGCGCACTCTTCACGTTTTGCTCCACCATGAGCACGGTGGTGCCTTGGTCTGCGAGCTTACGCAAAAGTTTGAACACGTCTTGCACCACCATCGGTGACAAACCAATCGACGGCTCATCAATCAGTAACACTCTGGGGCGCAGCAGCAACGCACGACCAATTTCGAGTTGCTTTTGCTCACCGCCTGAGAGCGATGAAGCCAACGAATGCATGCGCTCTTTGACGCGCGGGAAGAACTCCAACACTTCGGGTATGCGCTCATGCGTGGTCTTCATGCCCAGCGTGATGCCGCCTAGCTCCAAGTTTTCATACACCGAGAGTTGTCCAAACAAATTGCGACCTTGCGGTACAAAAGCAATGCCGCGTGCCAGCAAATCTTTTTGTGTCGCGCCAGTGATGTCGTCACCATCCAAACGAATTTGGCCTTGACGCGGCGTGAGCAAACCAAACAAGGTTTTCAACACGGTAGATTTACCTGCACCATTGGGGCCGATCAACAAGGTGATGGAGCCCTTGGGCACCGAGAACGACAGGTTGTTCAAGATCATGAAATCTTTGTAGCCCGCCACCACATCGTCAAATTCAATACATGGGTGTGTCATGGTCAATTCCCCAAATAAGCGTCAAGCACTTGTTTATTCGCACGAATCTCTTCGGGCGTGCCAATGGCCATCACCTTGCCTTCGACCATCACCATGATGCGATGGCACAAGTCCATCACAAAGTCCATGTTGTGTTCAATCACCACAAAGCTGCCCTTGCGAGTTTGGTTGAGTTCTTTGAGCAAGGTGCTGATGCCACCCACCAACGAGGGGTTCACACCCGCGCAAGGTTCGTCGAGCAACACCAAATCAGGCTCGCTCATGAAGGCCATGGCAATGTCCACCAGCTTTTGTTGTCCGTAGCTCAACTCGCCTGCTTTTTTGTCAGCCACATGCTTGATGTGGAACTGGTCAATCAAAGCATCGGCCTTGTTACCCAAGTTGGAGTCGCTAGGCGCAAACATGCGGCTGAACATCGTGCCTTGGTGCTCTTGCGCGGCCACGATCAAGTTGTCGCGCACCGTCATCTTGCCAAACACCTGCAAAGTTTGGAAGGTGCGGCCCACGCCACGGCGGTTGAGCTCCAAGGGGCCCAACTGGGTGACGTCTTCGCCGTTGAGTTCAATCTTGCCGGTGTCGGGCCTGATTTGGCCCAACATGCTGTTGAACAAGGTAGTCTTACCTGAACCGTTGGGACCAATGACGCCAAAGATTTCGCCAGGGCGCACCTCAAAGGACACGCCACCCACCGCTTGAATCGCGCCATAGGCTTTTTTCAAGTCGGTGACTTTGAGAACGGGATGATTGGCAGACATCGTCATGCTTTAACTCCTGATTGCGCAGCAGCAGCACGAGCGGCCGATGCTTCACGCGACTGGCGCTTCGCACGCATACGGTCGGGAATGCTCAATAAGCCATCGGGCAAGTAAATCATCAGCATCACCACAGCAGCGCCGAACACAAACAAATACCAAGCCTGCGCAAAACGCAACCACTCGGGCAAGATCACGCCCACGGCAGCACCGAGCAACGGGCCCAAGAAATAGCCAGGGCCACCGACCACCACCATGAGGTACATCATGATGGACGCTTCCACCGTAAACGGAGCGGGATCGATGAACTGAACCAAGGATCCAAACAAGGCCCCCGCCACGCCGGCATATGCGGCACCAATGGCAAAGCTCAACAAGGTGTAACCACGGATGTCCACCCCCAAGCTCTCAGCACGGATAGGGTTGTCACGCAAAGCCGTAAATGCTTTGCCCCAGGGTGAGTGCAGCAAGCCCCACAAGAGCAAGCCCAACACCACCGCCACCGCCAAGACCAAGTAGTAGTAAGCCAAGTTGCCATCAAAACTGATGCCAAACGCTTCAGGACGTGCAATGTTGTTGATGCCAAACGTGCCGCCTGTAAGCCACTCTTCGTTGCGCATCACCAACCACACCGCCGTGTTAAAGCCCAAAGTGGCAAAAGCCAAGTAAATGGTTTGCACGCGCAGCGCTGGAAAGCCCAGGACCAAGCCCACCACAAAGCAGCCCAAGGCCGCCACGGGCAAACCCAACCAGAAGCTATAGCCTGCTTGCATCAGGATGGCCACGGTGTAGGCACCGATACCAAAGAATGCCGCATGCCCCAATGACTTTTGACCTGCATAGCCAATGGTGAGGTTCAAGCCCATCGTGGCAATCACGTAAATCAACCAATAGGTGAACAAATAAATGCCGTGGTTTTTGAGCAGTGTGGGCACAAAAATACAGGCCAACAGCCCCAAGACGCCAGCCAAGAATGTGAGCTTCTTCATACTTTGCGCTCCACTTTTTTACCGAGCAAGCCCTGTGGCTTGAACAAAATCACGACCATAAAAATGATCAGCGCTACCGCGTCCTTGTACGCGGGCGAAATGTAGGCGGCCGCCAAGTTTTCACACACGCCAACAATCACGCCGCCCAACAACGCACCGCGAGAGTTGTTGAAGCCACCGATGATGGCGGCAAAGAAGGCCTTGGTACCCAGGGCGGCCCCCATATCGAACTTCGCCAAATAGGTGGGCGTCACCAAAATCGCTGCCGCTGCAGCCAGCACCGCGTTGATGGCAAAGGTGTAAAAAATCATGCGCGGCACATTGATGCCCAACACCGAGGCACTTTCGGTGTTTTGCGCCACAGCTTGCATGGCGCGACCAGTAACGGTTTTGGCCAAAAAGGCTTGTGTGGCCAAGACTAAAACCATTGCAAACACAAAGGTGCCAACGTCTGTGGCAGAAATGGTCACGCCTGCGAGGTTGTAGACCTGGTCGGGAAACAAATTAGGAAATGGATGAGGTTCTGCGCTGTAACCCGCACGCACCGCATTACGCATGGCAATAGACAAACCAATGGTCGCCACCACGATCGGCATCATGCCAAACTTAAAGAGTGGATCAACCAAACCTCGCTTAAACATCCAGCCCAGCACAAAGACCGACAACACACAGCTCGCAACAAAGCTCAACACCAACGGAAAGCCCGCCGCCATAAAACCCAGCATCATGAAGGCAGGCAACATCACAAATTCGCCTTGTGCGAAGTTGATCGTGCCCGATGCCTGCCAAAGCAGCGTGAAGCCCAACGCGGCCAGCGCATAAATGCTGCCGGTAGCTAGGCCACTGAAAAAGAGTTGTAGAAAGTCGGTCATAGTTTTTTGAAAACAAAAACCCCACCGCATCGGCTTTTGGCCGATGCGTTCGAGTCAATTACAAAAGAAAGAATTACTTCTTGGCGCTCAAAGGAGGCAAGGTTGCTGCCACCACTTGGCGACCGTTCTTCACTTCAACCAAGAAGCTTTCGCGGTCGAGGTCGCCTTTGGCGTCAAAACTGACATCGAAAATCACACCAGGATGTTTTTTGGCGCTGATCTCAATGCCGTGCAAAGCTTGCGCTACAGCTTTGCGGTCGAGCTTGCCAACCTTCTCTATGGCTGCTTTCAACACATACACCCCTGTGTAGCCCTTAATACCGTTGTGGTCAGAAATACTGCCGTAGGCTTGATAGTACTTGGCCTTGAACTTGAGCATGTTCTCGTTGGGGGCGTCCACGGTCAAACCCACGTGAGCCATCGCACCGTTGGCGGCGTCACCTGCCAACTCGATCACTTTCTGGCCGACCAAAGTGGTCTCACCAATCACAGGCTTGTTCCAGCCTTGCTTTTTCAACTCACGCAACAAGCGGGCTGATTCTTCTTCGTTGGTGTAAGCAAAGATTGCATCAGCATTGCTTTGCTTGGCTTTCAGCACCGCGGCGGAGAAGTCCACTTGGCCAGCGTCAGTTGAAATGTCAGCCACGATTTTGGTGGGACCGTCTGCCAACAATTTGGTCAAGGTGTCGCGACCGCCTTTACCGAAGTCGTTGTTCACATAAATCACGGCCAATGTTTTGGCTTTGGTGTTGATGAACTTGGCCAACTTGGGGAATGAGGTGCTTTGACCAAACGCGGTACGGAACACATAGGGGTTGCCTTGTGCAGTGATGGCAGCAGCTTCGCCACCGGTGAAGTTCGGCACTTCGCCGCGCTTAGATTCGGCCATGGACACCATGATGGAGCCAGAGTACACAGGGCCGTAAATGGCAAACACGCCGTCGTCCACCGCTTTTTGGGTCAAGCCCTTGGCCACGCCAGGGTTGGTTTGTGTATCAACGGTGTAGTTCTCAATCTTTTTGCCCAAGATGCCGCCGTTGTCGTTGATTTCTTTCACGGCCAACTCCACACCGTTTTTGAACACGGTGCCAGCTGTGGTGCCAGGACCAGAAAGCTCAACGATATTGGCAATTTTGATGGTTTGCTGGGCTTGCGCCATGCCTGCCACGCCAAGAATGGCAGCAGCGGCAACGAGCTTGAGGGTCATACGTTTTGTCATGGTTGTCTCCTAAAGGAAGGGTGAGGCCTGAGAATCAGGCAAGGGTTACAGGGCAACGCGTTCTCGTCCAACCTGTCTGGTGCAGGAATTTAGGCTGAAAACAGCGTTTTCTTGAAAAAACTTTTGAATTTTGCGCGATTAACGAACATTTTTGCGCGATCATCGAACCCTCCAAGGGTTTCCACTGGACAGACTGATGACCGCTGCTTACAAGGGCGTCGAAACCGAAGCGCCCCACACACTCGACAAACGCGACTGGATTGCAGGTTTGGAAAAAGGCTTGACCTTGATTCAAACCTTCGACGAAGCACACTCGCGCCAAACTGCCAGCCAAGCGGGACAACGCTGCGGCCTCACGCGCACCGCCGCTCGGCGTTACTTGCTGACCTTGCAGCATTTGGGCTTTGTGGCGGGAGACGGCAAATTGTTTTGGCTCACCCCCAAAGTCATGCGCTTGGGCCAGTCGTATTTGGAATCGGCGCGCTTGCCACGTTTGGTTCAGCCCTCGTTGCAGCGGGTGGCGATGGGAACGCAAGAAATTTCGTTTGTCGGTGTGCTCGACGGTTACGACATCGTCTACATCGCCCGCAACGGGCAAAACCGCAGCATGAACACCAGCTTCGCGCTGGGCGCGCGCGTGCCGGCGCACACCACCGCATCGGGCATGTTGCTCATTGCGTTGCTGGGACAGGCTGAAGTGGATGCGTGGCTGGATACCTCGCCCCTGCGCACCTTCACTTCGCACACCATCACCGATGTGAAAGAAATGCGTCGGCAAATGCAACAGATTCGTCAACAAGACTGGTGCTTTTCCGAGCAACAACTCGACATGGCGTACCGAGGCGTGTCGGTACCGTTGCGCGACCACAAAGGCACGGTGATTGCCGCACTGAGCGTGAGCATGCCCATGCAGCAAGAAACGTCCGAGCAAGCCGTCAAGCGCGTGCTGCCCCTGCTGCGCGAAACCGCGCATGGGCTGATGCCGCTGCTGTGACGTCGCCTGCATCTCAGGCGTCTCCCAATAGTTTTTTGCTCGCCTCCAGCGCCAGCTTGGCCCAAGCCTTGTCGCCAATGGGTTGCGAGCGTTCGAGGTTGACGATTTCCACGCTCACGGGCAAGTCTTGCGGCAAGGTGGCAAACAAACCTTGGAGGTCGATGTTGCCTTCACCCGGCAACAAGCGCTCTTGGCGTGCGGTGTGAATGAGCTCATCGGTCGTGAAATTCAAACCTGCGGTGGCATCGCACATCTGCGCGTA
>JACCEA011079638.1_pt1 | contig 20177 bp, 23 predicted proteins | sample 7449851 | NCBI WGS metagenome assembly JACCEA01 (sample SAMN15323453, study PRJNA562643) | freshwater metagenome | isolation source: river surface water | place: USA:Blue River Watershed | collected 2017-08-18
CCCTTTGGCATTCAATAATATCAGAATTAGGTAAGAATGTAAATAACTCTTTTTCTTCTTTTGTTAAAAGGAAGGGATTCATTTTTTTAATAATTAATTTATTTATTTAAATAATCAATTTTTGTTAATTTGATTATTTTGACAAATCAAAAATTTGATTCATATCAAAATAATTTCCAGATGTTAGTTCTGGTTTTTGAGAATATCCACGACTTCTTAAAAACTCACGAACATCCCATAACAAATGTTTTATTTTTATTCCACGTCCATATGAACGCCATGTTTCCAATAATGCCCATGATAATGCACCACATGGACGCCAGTTTTCATCAGCAGTATCGGCTGCTGTTTGTGTATCCATACAACCACTTAAAAATATTACATTACCATTTAATTTTTTATAATGATTGTTTTCAGAATATGCGATTTTTTGGGATGAAAGTGATTCCCACTTATAACGCAAATCAACTGCTGTCCCACTATGACAGGCATCCAGAACAATAAAACATTTTGAACCTGCTGGAATTTTTTCAGCAATATATGAACGAATTACATCATCTGTTATAATTTCCATTGTTCCATTAAAAGGATATATACACGAATCGTATCCTGATACTTCATCCCCATTTGTATCACGTACTTGTCCTCCATGTCCGCTGTATTGAAAAAAAACATTTTCACCTGGTCTTAGATCTTTTACAAGCCAATCAAACGCTGCTATAATATTTTTACGACTTGGTTTTTCCTCAGTAAAATCTGTAATAACTTTATATTCGTTACAATTTGGAAAAAATGTTTCTAACTGACTTTTCATATTTAGAACATCATTCACACACCCAGCCAATTCATATCGTGAATTTATATAATTTATACCAACAAGAAGAGCACGTTTTAATCCAGGCACACTTAATCTTACATTTGGTTTTGGAGCAGGCTTTGTTAATGGTCTTATGTTTGGTCTTATTGGTGAAGGTGACAATGGCCGTATAGTTGGTTTTGAAGAAGCAGAAGAGGCTCTTGGAGGCACTGAAGTTGCTCGCGATAATGAGCGTGTTGTTGGTCTTATTACATTAGAAGTTACATTTATATCAGATTGTGTCATTACAGTACTTGATACAGGTGGTGTTTTTGATACTGGTCGTCTTAATACTGTACTTGATACTGGTCGTATGTTTACACTTGATAATGGTCGTATAACTGGTTTTACATGTGGTCTCGGAGATGCGTTCATATAAATTATAGTGAGATTTTAAACGCAAAAAATAAAATATTAAACTGTTCGAATTATAGTGACATTTTCTTTAAAAATATATTCTTTTATACTATGAGGAGAAAGAACAACAATTGGTTTATTTATATTTTTTAATCGAAATAGCAATAGGGGTGTTTTTGTTTTACTTAAAAAAAATATTTGGTTTTTTTGAAGTATAAAACAATTCAAATAGTCTTCATGAGGTTCAATTTCAAACCCTAAATCATGTAATTTATATATCATCATATTTGCCCACTCTTTTTCAGATTTACCTGGAAGTTCTTCTGTAATTTTTTTATAAAGTGAATACATAAATCTATAAAACTCAATATTTTCATCTTCAATATCTTCATATTGAATAACATCTAACTCAGAGTAAAACTGTAGTTTGTGTTTGCTATTTTTATTTTGAATCGCGCGCCAACTCATATACATATAAACATATCATGTATTTATATAGTAATAGGATGAGTTATCTCTCAATTCCAATCGAAGACCGAAAAGCGTTTTGTGACGAGTTTAAAACAGTTGATCATTACACACACACTTTTATTTCAAGAAAGCCTCTACGAAGTTTGATGGACACTATGAATATAGCAGAATTTGAAACTGCTATTGAACTCGCAGTGGAAGCAGTCAAAGGAGCAAAGAACTCCATGAATACCGTTCAATTTAATGATGTGCTTACTGTACAATTAAAAAAGCAAGAAGAAAAACACATAAAAGAGTTGGAACAAATTTTGAAAAAAGAAGGACTTGAAAAGGAAAACATGCGTTCTTCTTTGGTAAGTGCGATGACTGAAAAAGATTTGGAACTACGCGAACTTAAAGCTTCGCTGAGTGCTTCAGATGTTATGATTCAGAAACTACGAGAACAGTTAAAGGGATCTGAATCAATGTTTCGTGAATCGCTCGATGATATTGTGAAACAAAAAGAAATACAATACGAAAAGGAAATGGAACGTTTGGTGGGTACGCACAAACAAATGATGGAAGTCATTGAAGCATCTGCGAATCAACGTGTGGAAAGCTTGCGAACTGTTTATCAAGAGCAAGAGGATAAGTTGCGAAAACAATTGGAACGAACTCTTGTATCATCTGAAAAAGGAAAAGTTGGGGAACGTGAGTTCGATGAATTGGTTGCCCAACATACAACTTGGGGAGAGCTAGCAAATACAGCAAAGACTTCTTATGGCACAGATCGTTCTGGTAAGATTCGTGGATGCGACGTATTGTTTGAATTGAAGAACTACAGCAACGAAGTTCCTTCTGCGGAAGTGGAGAAGTTTGAACGCGATATGGAAGAACATCACGATGTACCTTTTGGCGTATTCATATCGTATAAAACGGGTATTCGTGGAAAAAAAGCAGATGGGTTCATGACAATGAAATGGACTCCCCGTTCGCAACTCCTATTGTTCATCAATAACTTTTACAGTCATATTCCCGAGGATACATTAAAAGTCATTGATGTATTGGCTGATATTGCCTGGACAGTCTATAAATCCGCTCGTGATAAACCAACAGACTCCGATCTTTGTATTCAACTCCAAGGTCGTATTCAACAGGCCAAAGTGTTTGTGGAAAAGGAAATTAAACGTATGGAATTGTTTATGGTAAGTCTTCAACACGACAAAAAATTCTTGATTGAAACTATTACAAGACAAAACGCCACATATATGTATAACATTTCTCAATGCGCACAAGCCTTGAATTGTATGTTGGATATTTTGCTCACAACTTCAAAAGAAAAACCGTTAGAGGAAATCGTTGAAACGCTCCCAGAACCACCTATGTCTAATGCCACCGAAGAAGTTAGAGTAGAAGAAAAGAAACCAAAAAAACGTACGAAGAAAAGTGTTGTAACTATTTAGAATGGCGATGTCAAGATGTAAAAAATTTACATTTTCAGATGAACCACCGTCTGCTCCTTCACCTGGAAATTTAAATAAATTAGTTACAATTGGAAATCAATTGAGTACAACCAATAGTCAATCTACAGTTGAATCACTCAAATCAGCAAATCTGTTAAATTACAAAAAACCAACCAATGTATTTTTAAAATCTTTTGATGAAGCATTTTTAGTAGCAAAAGAATGTTTGGAAATGATGAAACCAAAAACACTACCCTTTTACAATCCTGATTCTGTTTTTGTTCAATTTAAATTACCAAAGGAAGTTAAGGCACCTTTATGGGAATTATCTGTAGAAGCCGCAGAACGTACTTTACGATACATTTTTGAAGAACTTCATCACACCTGTTACATGCTTTGTGTAAAAGGGGTGTATTTAGAGCTGTACAAGTTGGAACCAAGTGGATTACCTGAACATGTACAGGAACAAGTGGATGAAGCAATTCAAAATGACCCACTCTTTAAAAAAATGTTTCGTGGAAAAGATATGCGTTTGATGGGTTGTATATTAAAAGAACGTCGAGAAGAATCCACAATTTCTGAAGAATATTTGCGATGGATATCTGAACTAGAGAAAAACTATATTTTTCCAGATGGAGTCTTTATTTTAAATTTAACAGACGCTGTGTTGATTCCAAATGATTTTAACAAAGGAACTTTATTACCTGTCTTAGGTGGTTCTGGTCACGTGAGTTGTTTAGATATTACAATGCCAAACTATGACGATGTACGTATTCGTATGGGATATAACAACGATTTGAAAACGCAAAAAGATATTTTGTTTCCACCGTATGAAACTGATTGGAATAAAAAGATACCCAAAGCCGTATTTCGTGGTGGGCCAACTGGTTGTGGAACAACATCTGAAACAAATCCGCGTTTGCGCTTAGCTGAAATGCGAAATGATGAAATGGATGTTGGTATCACTTGGAAGAAAGAAGGAAATACAAAAATCCGTGGTGCTAATGCTCGTATTGATCCTGTGCGAGGGATATCCATGGTTGAATCTGATGTACCTCCTGTTGGTTTTATGACAATGAAAGACCAGAGTAAGCATAAGTATTTAATTCATATTGATGGTAACGTTGCGGCATATCGCCTTTTACAAACAATGCTGACTGGATCTTTAATTTTAAAAGTCAATGGTCCTTACACATTGTGGATAGATCATATGTTACAGGAAGGTGTTCATTATATTGGTGTCAAAGAGAGTTTATCCAATCTCGAGAAAAAGATACGTTGGTGTAAGCGTCACGATGAAGAATGTAGAATTATTGCGAAAAATGCTTTTGAATTTGCCAAAGATGTGTTGTACAAAAACTTTATGGATATTGCCTTTTGTAATTTGTTATGGTCTGTATCGAAACAACCAACAGTAAATACAAAAGTCAATTCGCCTATAAAATATACTCTTATGAATCAACCTCCCACACCATTTTATGTACCAAACACAAATGCGCCAATGGTTGAAGTCAAAAATTCTCCAAAGAAAACCAAGAAAAATAAGAAAAACAAAAACAGTAAGACAAAAAAGTCGAAAAAGACAAAAGACCTTAACGAATAGAGTAAAAGGAGTGTAGATGGAACTTTACATTATTTTTCACAAATTGTTATTTGCGAGAAATACTGAAGATTTTACAATAGACGAACTAAAAAATTGGATTCGTTGGTATGCCGTGAATGAAGATATTCCAAAAGAAATTCCTGATTGGGTTCCAAAGGAATGTTTAATAGAAGAATACAAACTTCGTAAATATGATCCTGACCAACAACGTAATAAAAGCTATCAAAATAGTTGCTTCTTTCACTTATACTGGAACCGAGACCAAATTAAAAGTAAATATGTTGGGTTTGGTCAATATGATATGAAAATAATGGCAGAGTCCATACGTAACTGTATAACCCTTATGAATGAAAAAGATAATTATTGTTTTATAATGTTTCCATATGAATTTATTCATATTTGTAATCCAGTTCCTTTACAGCGTTGGAATACATTTTTTCTTGAACATTATAATAAATACTATAAAACAAATCATTCTTTTGAAGAAATAGCAAATCTTCCTCTAGCACTTCTTCATACATTTATTTTACCTACACCCTTTTACTTCGATATGATGAAATTTATTGAATATGTTCATCCTTACATTTGGGAAATGATTGGCTATTGTTCAGATATTTACGCAGGTACAATGGAGCGTGTATTTGCTATTTGTATAAACTTTGCGTTAATAGACCATAAGTTTGATGATATTTTTTATGTGAAAGGGTTTGAACATAACGAGTCTCAACATATGGGTGATACTGACCGTGGAATTAAAAAAGGAGAAGAAGCCTAAGTCTTTTCTATATAAAATGTAAAAGGATGGATACGCGAATTTCGTGGGTAGAGTATTTTAGTGAATTGGCACGTCTTGTATCCAAACGCTCACCTTGCCATCGTCTTCATGTAGGATGTGTTGTTGTAAAAGATAAACATATTGTCAGTACTGGTTACAACGGATTTTTGCCTGGAGCAGAACATATCTCAATTGTGGTTGATGGTCATGAACAAGCAACAGTACATGCTGAACAAAATTGTATTGCCGATTGTGCTCGACGTGGTGTATCAATGGATGGAGCAGATGTCTATATAACACACTATCCTTGTATCAATTGTTTTAAAGGATTAGTTGCATCAGGCGTTAAAGGGATTTATTACTTGGAGAATTATCGAAATTCTCCTATTGTTGAAGCATTGGCTTCGAATAGTTTGGTTGTATTAAAACATATTTCATAAGCAAAAGAAGACATGGAAGAGTTAGAGGGAGGTTCATTGGATATCAAGGACGCTGCAAACAGCGGCCCTGATATCGAAACACTTACGAAAGAACTAAATGAAATTAAGAGAAAGTTTAGAATTATTAAAACGCCATCAATGAAAACAACCTTTTTACAAAAACAAATGGCTTGGTTTCAAACACATTTTAATATTCCATTGGATTTTGCTGGAGCATGCCGTGTAATTGAACAACTTTTTAATGTAGGTGATATTAAACCTTTTTTACGGACATCTGGAATGGTTATGGGAACAAATGGAGAACAACCCATTTATATTTTTGACGGTGGAGAATGTTGAATATAGTAGAATGAACCGTGTAAAAAAAGCACTGTTTGGAGAAGTAAATTATCCCATAAAATTATTAAATGTAGAAAAAAAGTATATATCAACAAATATTGATCATACAGAACCTAAATTTAGATATCTTGGAAAATTTGATAAAACGCCCGACGTTATTTTTTCTTTTTCAATTTACACAAGGGAAGTAGAACTAGAATATCAATATCAATTAGGATTACACTCTTATGCAAAAGCCATTGAATCAAATTCGAATTGGAAAATGGTAATTTATACTGATCAATACACGTATGATACTTGTTTTATAAAAGATGACATTTTAAATAAAAATAATTCAAATATTATTTTTTATATTTGTGATTGGGAGAGTTACAATGAACCAGAAGACCCAAGACAATTAGATGGCGCAGTTCTTCGTGTAATGCGTTATCGTGCCATTTTTGATTTTAAAGATTCAATTGTATGTGTTCGTGATGCCGATACAGTTTTTTATACTGAAGATACAAGAAAAGAAATTACAGAATATGTTGATAAAGAACAATTTATAAAAATAATTAGCGATTGGGAAACTCATTTTTTGACAAAATTTAAGGAAACAACTAAAGAATATTGTTTTAGTTCATTCCCAATGTACTATAAAGAGTGGCATACAAATATATTTAATTATAAAAGCACTATTTTTCAAGGTGTTTTAGCTGGTCTTTTAACTGTAAAAACAAATAAAAAAAGAAATGAAGATCTTTGGAATGAATCACTCGATTTTATTAAAAGTCATTCTTGGAAAATTAAAAATAAAAATAATACAACCAAACTAAAATTTATCAACCGAAACGTGAATCCAAATCGTGTTGGAATGGACGAACAAATATTAATTTTTATTTGGATTCCACAACTGCTTGACAAATCATTTTTCTTTTTTGTCGATTTAGAAAAAGGGTTTGGAACTAAAGGAAAAGTTACACCTGAAAATCCAAATCCTTTTTATGAATTAGAAAAATATGCTGGAACACAAATGTTAAGGTTAAAATCATTTAAATTATGGGATACTAAATTAATTGATAAAGTGTTTGAAGATAAAACGTATGAAACAATATTGCGTAATCTTTTTATAGAAAAAAGTAATGTATATAAAGAGTTAATAAATTCAGAAAATTTTCATAAAACACAAAATGGTTTTATAAAAGAAAAAGAAACTTCATTTTACAGATTTCAAAATGTAAGCAATCAGAGTAAAAAAAGCATTATGGAAGAAGTTGATGGAGGAACTCGCAAACGGAAACAAAAGTCTAAACGCACTCGCAAACGGAAACAAAAGTCTAAACGCACTCGCAAACAAAAAATAAGAAATGTCTGACTACGTTTATTTAGAATGTGTAAAAGTAAAGTCTAAGTTGCGTGTGCGTATTGTATCACCTGGATATTACAATGATGCCAATTGTATGTTTCCTCGCGACATTCGTGTGGCAGGTCGCAGATATCGTGTTTCTCCTTGGAATGTTAGTCTAATCACCACCCGTGGAAAGTATTATTATTCAGTCAAAAGTGGTATTGAAGTTCTTCCTGATATATTAGAACCATCCCAAATTAAAGTATTTGAAGATGCCTCAACTGATGAATGCGCAATTTGTATGTGTGAAAAGAAATCTGTTATAGTAAATCCCTGCGGTCATTACTATATGTGTGTTGGCTGTTCGCATTCTGTAACAAAATGTCCTATTTGTCGTGGTGATATTAGTGGCTTTTTGAAAAAGGAGGATATGGCTGCCCCTGAGTAAGAATAAATTCACTCTGCGTTATTTGAAAAAAATTGATTTTTTTGTTGATTGATATGTAAGCAACATACAAAAATGATTGAATTTCCAGATTTAATAAACTGTACAAAGTTCCCTTATCCAGAAGGAATTCATTTTGAATTCAAAGTATCATTGAACGCAGTAGATGCCAAAAGCCGAACAAAACTAGCAGAAACTATCTGTGCCTTTCTCAATACAGATGGTGGTTACTTGATTGTAGGTGTTCGTGATTCAGACCGTGCTTTGTTGGGCGTTCCAATCAATAAAACATTGGATGAATTCATGCTACGCGTTGATAATATCTATCACAGCAACCATATTGTTCATGAAGATGGAACAACAATTTCTCCTGGAACAGTCACAGCAATGACTGTTCCAGTAGGCAATAAACATTTGTGTGTTGTGAAAGTATGTCCTGAACCAGATCAAAAGTACCGTTTGAATTCAGGCGAAATATATTACAGACTTTCTGCTTCTAACTTTCGTCTTCTTGCAACAACTGATACGATTACATTGCGCGTAAGTGAATACACTAATCATGTCTTTAACAAAACACGCGAAATTAAAGACGATTACCAAAAACTTGTCAAATACACTGTTGAAGTAGAAAAGAAGTACTGTAATCTTCAACAATCAAAAGAACAAATGAGCGATGATTACAAAGAACTTATGAAGAAATATGAAAATGTGTCAAATGGAAATTTGTTTCTAAAGAAAATGCTTGAAAATGAAAAAAAATCAACTCAAATGCTCTTTGATTTGATTTTACAACAAAAAAAAGAAAAAGAAGAAGAGTTGTATGGAAAGAAAGTTGATGAAAAAGATAGTTGGGATAATGTACGAGCAATGTGTTGCTTGTTGGCTTAGGCAAATAACTTTTTTTACAAAGTAAAACTTCTTAAAAAAAGAATGGGGGACACAGGGAATCGAACCCTGGACTTCTTCGTCCCAAACGAAGAATCATACCACTAGACCATGTCCCCTTTTACATATTACCATGTGTAAAAGGGGGTTTAACAATATTTTAAACCATTACACTCACTGAGGGGATTGAACCCTCGACCAATCGGTTAAAAGCCGAACGCTCTACCAGCTGAGCTAAGCGAGTATTCACTCGCCTTCGCTGGGAAGCTAAGCGAGTTATATATTCTATATCATGTCTCTTTAAACCTTAATCTTCATCAAACGCAGTACGGAACGTAATATATGTATCGATACCAGATTCTTTAATACGAAGTGTTAAAGGTTGTTTAAAACAGTATGTTGTGCGAAAGTTATTTGAAGATTCGCCAACTGTAAAATTATCAGATGTTGGAGCTTGGGTTGAAACTTCAGCAACACCAGCATCGGTCATGTGATTTACATCTGCTAATTGAACTTTAACAACAACACCTTGGATATACACATCAATTGGAGAACCAGCATCAATTGTATCATAACGCCAAGCGCGAATATAATTTTTAAAATTATCCCCAATAGCACGAACAACACGAGGACCACCCATTTGACGAACGGCATAGTCACATTCATCCGTTGGAGCATTACCAGATATATCAATCATTTGAGCTTGAAAATCATCAATTAAATTGATCTCTAAGATTCCATTTGACCATGTAAAAGGGAATAACATATCGTGGCCTAGTAAAGAACTAATATAGGAAGGGCCATCAACAAGAGTGAATTTTGTCAAGGCAGACTTTATTTGGGCATATTGACGTACAATGGAACTCATTCTATAGTAGGCATAAAAAAACTATTTGATAATTAGGTTTGGGCAATTATTGTTTTGGCCTGTGAAAGTTCAATGCCATGTGTTATATAAGACGCACGTCTATGCGCGTAATCGGATTGAATATATTCCATACATGTTTGTTCTTCACGAATATTTTTCATCATTGTTCGGAAAATACTGATATCAACATTACAGTTTTCTGTTGGAAGTTGTGTGAGAGGCCACCATTCCACTTTATCAATTTCGTTTGTATCAGTAATGTTAAGATCGGGGTTTCCTTCAATTGCGAAGACGTAATAATACGCCGCATGGAGTTTGTGATAGCTCACATATTTTTCTGGAGCAAGAATACCAGCTTCTTCTTTCAATTCACGAACCGCACATTGAAAACCAGTTTCATTTTTTTCTACATGGCCTTTCGGAAAGGACCACTTTCCTCCTCTGCGCCCACGGACGAGCAAAACTTCCCCTTTGTCATTTATACAAATAGCCCCATACACCTTCATGTAATTTGGCTTGTAACTTTGAAAACTTTTTGGCATGTTGCTTTTCGCAATTGGCATACTGGCGTGTTGTTGCTACGGAAAAATAAAGCGGATTAAATCAATTTTTTATTATAAAAAATAAAAAATTATCGAGCTTTACTTTACCAAACGATGATCTGGATACATTTTTTCAAACACATTTTTTGGAAGAAATTTCGGTATTTCTAAAATATCGTATTCATATTGGGCTTGATTATCATAATTATGAATAATTATGATATTAGAAGTACCTTTCTTACATGTCCATTGTTTTTTCCCAATTTGTTGAACACACGTTACATATTCTGTAGAAAGATTATTTGTAAATTTTTCGAAACTCCAAAATGCTGTAAAAGATTGTTCAATATTATTTAATATACCTGCCATATTGTTTTGACATAATTAAATTTTTAATTTAAAAAATCAATTTTAATTTAAAAAGTAGTGTGATATTGAGTTATAAGAGAAAATTGATTTTTTTTATTTTATCTTTTTTTAAGTAAATTAAAATGGGAAATAAAATTACAAAAGTTTATAAAAAAATAGATTTGTACTTTTTACGAAAGTTTGATAAAAAATATAAAACAAATGAAAGAAATATTCAGGAATGGATAAATACAGGAGATAATTCAAAAATTCTTACTTTATATTCAACAACTTTTCGTCATATATGGATTCCTGTTCATGTAAAAAGAATTGAAATAATTCATAAACCATCCTTCTTTCAAAAATCATTCAAGTTTCCAAAAATAAGTACAGAATATAAGACACAATTAATTTTAAAACAAGAATGCTCAAAATATAATTATTCTGTAACAATTCCAAAAATTCCTGAAAATGTTATGGTGATTGGTTTTATAAATGTTCAAATAAACAAATGGCCAGAATTTCCAAATAGTCTTCGAACGGTTGTTATTTTAGATTCAATTGCCCCACCATTAACAAAATATTCTCCAAACATTCGTAGTTTAAACATAATAAATTCTGATGTTAAAATTCAAGATCCATTTCCAAATTCATTAACTGACCTTACTGTAAGACAAAATGTAAATAAAAAATGTTTACCCAATTCACTTCCTCCAAATCTTGAAATTCTTCATTTAGAGGGTGTTGATATTCAAAGTTTACCTGAATTACCAAACTCTTTACGCTTTCTTATTTGTAAGTTTACAATGCTCACTTCACTTCCACAATTACCAGCCGCATTAGATTCTCTTATTTGTAACTTCACTATGTTAGAAACATTACCAATTCTTCCTTCAAATCTTCAAACGCTTGATTGTAGTTATTCACCTATAAAATCATTTCCATTATTACCACCAAATTTAAAGGGGTTATGTATTTCGTATTGCAAAATAACAAATATACCAACTTTACCAAAAATGTTAAAATTTCTTGAATGTGTTGGTCTTTTATTACAAGAATTTCCAACTTTGCCATCCTCAATTACATTGGCTTCATTACCAGATAATGATTTTCAACAAGTAAAAAAAAGATTTATTCATTTTCATTACCAAGAAAACTACTTGGGATATAATAGAGTTCATTCATATAATATTCATAAGATATGTACATATATGAATCCACAAGAATATTCAACTTTATGGCAAAATAAATTTGAAGCAAGAAAAAAAAGAAGAACAAATCGCCGTTGTCGAATTGTAAAAGAAGAGTTGATGGAAAAAACATGGCATCCTAATCGTTATAAAAAATGGTGTTTGGATGAAGAAGAAAAAAAGTTTATAAGTCAAGATCGAACTGTAAAAGAGTGGATTGAGTTTGTTTTCTAGGCAAAAGCTTTTTCCTGTTCTTTTATTTTTTTTGCCAATTCAGGAATACACTCATCCACCTCTGACCCTTCATAAAGAAACTCGTCATACATCTCAAACAAGTCATCGTATTGTAAATTATATTTTTGTAAAAGGGAGATACATTCTTTGGCAATTTCATCAATTGATTTGCCTTCATTAGCGGATTCATTCGCTTTGTCCAACATGGAAGCTCGTAGAACTCCCATCGCTTCTATATCAATCCGTTTCCCATTCAGAAAACGTTTGTGTTTTTCCCTTTTACTGTACCTGCCATACCAAGAAGGAAAGGGAACAAAGGGAACGTAAGGTTTTGTTTGTTTCAATTTACTCACTGTAGCGACTAACATCGATAGCTTTCCTGTAGTATGTCTGGTGATATCCGTTGTAGATAATTGATCCAACGCTTTCATAGCTGAATCTAAATCAAAAGTCGCCTTAGGAATTCCATCTTGAATCAAATGGCTAACAAAATCTGTTTCAATCTCGGCGAATGCCATACGGGTGTCAAAAGGGATTTGAGTATTATAAAGTTTAGAAGCACAATGCCATGCGTCTTTATTCAAAGTTTCATCTTTCGTTGAAGCTGTATGAAAACCAGAATTGAGTGTCAAAAGGATATGTCGTAAATCTTGATTGTGTTCTTCTGCGACCTTCTGTAATTTTTCTTTGGTTTGTTTGGGATATTTTTTTAGAAGAAACTTTGTAATCGCAGACACAGATGGTTTATTGACTTTGAGTTGTAAATCAGCAGATAACTTATCACGCCCAATGACTAAAAGATGTGTTAAAAGGGGTTGGTTGAGGAGTTTGGGAGCTTTTTCGGCATTGTCCATAATAACTACCTTCTTAGAAATGTAAGAGGGTGTGTATAAGATATCTGGAAGTTCATCTGTGAATGATTCAATCACTTTATAATTCATCGCTTTGAAGAATTCTTCGACAAAATACGTTTTTCCGATTCCCGTTGGACCGAATATGGCTGCCATAGAAGGTGGTTTGGACAACCATTTATGAAGAATAATTGCCTCGTCTTCAAATCCGAGAATATGGGGGAATATGGGAACGGCTCCAAGATCCTTCGGGGGTTGTATAGGTTTTTCCTTTTGCTTTTTCTTTTCAGGTTTTGTGATTTCTAGTTTGACTTTTTCCTTTTTTTCTTTTTTCTCCTTTGGTGGTTTTGTTTTTGTTTCAACGGATATGGAAGGGGTTGGTTCGACAATTGGTTGGGGTTTTAAAAGTTCAAGTAACTCTGCCTTTTTCTTTCCGCTGTATCCTTTGATACCTTTTTCTTTACAAAGAGTCTGTAACTCCTTCAAAGTTTTGTTTGTGAGGTCTTCCATTTATTTTGTTAGAGAGGTTAGAAATGTCAAGTTGGTCAATGTACGAACCCGTACAAAGTGTTGTTGAACAAGCTCCTTCGATGGTGCCAAATCAATTTTACGCAGGAGGTAATACATTACCTTCCAATCCTCATCAAGCATCTGCGCCTCCTAAGCAATACCCAGAGGAAACAAAAAATGTTCCAGTGCCTCTAAAGAAAGTTGAAGGGAGTAAAATGGCGGATGTTTCGGACTGGTATGAAACCAGCGATTGGATCTTTATTGGGGTTGCCGTATTAATCGTCGATTTAGCTGTTTTGTTCCTCATTCGTTTTTTCCCAGACTTTTTTGGGCGTAGTATTAATGTCTGGTACAATCGTTTCAAGTTAGAAGCGGTATTGTCCGACGTCTTGATAATCATGTTAGGTTTCGGTATTGCCCGTTATATCTATACCGAATACGTATATCCCAACTATGATTGGAATCCTATGTACTTTACTGGTTTAACAGTTGTTGTACAAGTCATTCATGACATCTTATTTTACTTTGGTGTCATCAAAAACGTCCAACCAGGCTCCAACGCAATGATGGATGTGTTCCGTGACTATGCCAACTCAGGTGGTGCTAAAGTGGTGGCTGCTGACTCAGCGATGATGGCGGGAAGTAGTTTCTTGAGTATGATGTTAAAAGTAACACCAGCCCCTTGGGTAGCCATGATAGGTATGTTGGCAGTCTATACTCTTCCTTACATATTGGAACAACGTAATGATTTTAGCGGGGTGAGTTAATAAAAATTGAAAAAAAATAATACAAAAACAAAGACAACAATGAATACTACAATTAATACAGTTTATCATTACATTGTATCAAATGGAGTACATAGTATTGTTCTTTTGAAGAATAAAGAAGTTATCCAGTAGTTATTTGGAGATCTTTCATTTCTTCCTCAAATAGAAAAGAAAAATAAGACAAGTGATACAAAAAAGCTGAAAGAGTTTGAAGATGAATGGGGGCGAAATATAACCAAACTACGCCGTTCTGATTTAAAACTTGATAAACAATGGACGACATGTTTTGGTCAGCACATTTGTGAAGAACTATACACCTTGCTTGGACACACAGTGACTAAGCCTGAACGTAAAAATCACTATGAGCCTGACAGAGAAACCAACCAATTTATTGTGGAAGCCAAAACAGAAACATTCTTTACAACTGGAACTGCTGGTGAAAAAATTCTAGGTTGTCCTTTCAAATACGCAGAAGTACCAAAGTTGTTTGGCAAACCTCTGCGCATTCTTTGTATGGGAGGAGCTGAAAAAGCAGCAAGAGAAGAATACGGAAATCTTCCAGGTCTTAAAATGAGTGAGGACAAAAAAGAGTTTATCGATTTCTTCAAAGCAAAACAAATTGAATTCGTGGGTGCAACAGATTTACTTCTTACACTTTGCAAATCAGCACCTCATTTGTCTTTGACTCAGGATTCTTCGAATGAATAGCGCGACGACATAGAATTGTTTTGGTGTCAAAGGGGTGTGGAAATGCCTCGCGAACCATTTGGACATCCGCATTGCTCATCACCATCTTTCCCTTCAAACTTTTACAAAGGTCAAATAGTTTTTTATGGTTGTCCAAATCGAATCCGTCAGCTGTGTAACCAACAAACGATTTTTCATTCTCAGGAGCATACGGTGGATCTAAATACGTGAAATCACCCTCTTTTACTCTTGTTAAGGAATCTGTAAAAGAGGATACGCTAAAGATAACGGGTTGAATAAGTTCTGATATGATACGAATATGGTCTTCATCCAAAATGCCAGGTTTTTTGTAATGTCCAAAAGGAACATTGAATCCATGAGGACCTTCACGATACACACCGCGAAAACACGTTTTATTCATAAACAGCATCATAGCCGAAGTAAGAGGGGTTGTTCTATCTGTTTGTATATTGAATTGCGACCGAATCCAGTAATAATACGATTCTTGGGATGTTTTTGCCTCGTTGATATTTACGGGTTTTCTATTCACTTCTGTTCCTGAAATGGTTCCAAATTCATCAGCGATTCGTTTGACTTCGCGAATAAGCTCTTCAGGCTTTGCTTGAATATTTTTGTACAAAGAAATCAAATTCACATTCAAATCGCTTGCGTAAATATTCCCTTTGACTTTGATATGCCCAGCTTTTTTTTGTGAAAGAAAAGCAAGTAAAACACTTCCACCACCAACAAAAGGTTCGTGGTAGTTTTCCATTTCTTTTGGAAACAGCGCGATAACTTCGTCAATGATTTGTGTTTTTCCACCGACCCATTTGAGAAATGGTTTAATAATTGTACAATGCTCCATACTTGTAATGCTTTTGCTTATTTTTTTAGATACGTGAAATCAGTTTTATTAAAAAAATAAAATTGAAAAAGTTTGCTTTCAAAAAACAAAAGCAACAAAATGAAATTTCTATACGTCGATTGTGAAACGAACGGACTGCCTTTGAACTACAAAGCGCCTTTTACAAATGTTACAAACTGGCCACATGCGGTACAAATCACCTTTCAGCTAAAGGAGGATGGTAGTGTAGTGAAGCATGTGAATGCGATTATCAAACCACGGCCAAATATGGTGTGGCATGAAGAAACAGCAGAAAAGTTTCATGGAATTAGTCAAAAAATGGCGGAACGTGAGGGTCGTGATGTGTATGAAGTACTGACGGAGTTAAGGGAGTGTATTTCGGTTGCCGACGTCGTGATCGCTCATAACATCAACTTTGACAAAACCATTTTGCTTTGCGAGGCTGTACGACTGTACCAAGAAAAAAGGATTGATGAACCAGCTGACAAATGGCTATGGCCTTCTGAAACTCCAATGCTATGTACTATGGAGAGTACAACGGACCTTGTCAAGTCTCCTCCTTTTAAAAATGGGAAATACAAGTGGCCTCGTCTAGAAGAACTCCACGACTTTCTCTTCAAAACGAAGTTTGACAAACCTCTACATGATAGCAACAACGATGTTGCGTGTATGATAAAGTGTCACGAAGAGCTGATGAGCAAAAAACTTCTTATTTAAAAAAATTATTTGTCAAAAGGATTTTTTAGAAAGTGAATTTTTTTACAAACAAAGTAAAGAAACAGAGAAGTAGATTCAACGCTAGAGACAGAAGAATAATTGTTTGATATTGTGTAAAAGGGAGTGTTTTCATCATGTAGGTTCCGCGGAGTTCGTAACCTTGTTTTTTGTAGTAATCGCGAACACCAATTCCAGAAATCACTGCGATCTGTTCTGTGTCGTATCGTTGGGCAATTTGCTCGGCAATACGAAGCAGTGTCTTTCCAATACCCATGTGTTGGGCTCCTTGACCCTTTTGACCCGATCCAACGGTCTTCACACGGCCATACACGTGTAGTTCGCGAATCATAGCAGTTTTTCCTTTGAGTTCTGGCAAAATACTGTTTTGAAGAGTTGTACAAATACGAAGACGAATGAATCCAAGAAGCAGGTCGCGTTTGGGTCTAGGAATTTCTGCGCAAATGTAAAATTCGTTTGCTTGGGAGGCAGTCAAAGGGTGGATAGTGTAGCGAATATCGTTTGGGTCAAAGGATTCGTTGGAAAGTTCGCAGCAGCGAATACACTGGCAATAAATCCCCCTTTTTTCTGCCTCGTCTGTTACAATTTGGGCCAGATTGGATTTGATGCTGTTGCTGGTATATCCCAAACGGTCTTCAGTAGCAGTTTGAAAGTCGCGTTGCATACGATTGACACGCACCCACTTTGGTGTAATCTGTTGGCGGTAAATCAAAACCTCTTTCAGATCTTTGGCATCAGGTGTTCGTTCCGCATACGGAGTCCATTTTCCTTCTTGTTTCCACTGTTTAATTTTGGTGAAATCCACATCCAAACAAGGGTAATCTTTCAGATAATCTGGAACGAGGTCAGGATCCGTTTGGAGAACTTTCTTATAACATTCCATGTCGCCTTCAGGAGTCGCACCAGGCAAGTCGGTCATGATATGGATTTCCACTTTGAATCCATATTCTTTCAAAAGTTGAATAGCTTGTTTGGATTGCTTGATGCCATGTCCGCGATTGACTCTGCGAAGGAGAGCATCATCCGTATGCTGTACTCCCATTTCCACCCGTGTCACACCGTATTTGCGAAAGCGAATCACTTCATCGAGTGTAATGGAGTCAGGACGAGTTTCTACACCTAAGCCAACCACATGAACTGCTGATGTGACATTGATAGATTGTTCTTCTTCCAGACTTTGTTTGGGTCGGTCGCGATTTGTGTAATAGGTGTTGGCTCCATAGTACAAATCGCGAATGAAGACATCGGCAAGACTGTGATCGTAAGAACTGAAGGTGCCACCGAGAACACGAAACTCTAGTTTATCGATGGGATGTCCATTGGCTTCCAGTGCCTTCAAGCGAATATAGACTTGTTGAACTGTATCAAAATTCACTTGGAGTGCCCTCTTGAAAACGTCTTCGTTACTAAGATAACTGCGAGGCATACCAGGCTCGTTGGGACAAAAGTGGCAATTGTACTTACAGCTGAATTCGTTAGGGGGGAGACTCACACTGATATTGAGAATACCACTGTGACTACGAACAGCTTTTTGAATAAAATGATCTTGGAGAAAGAGGTTGGGTTGGATGGAGTTCTTTGCCAGGAGTTCTTTGTACGTTGCTACAATCGCACGCTTGGACGGCATGAGCTTGAAGCGCTTGGACAAGGTGCGCAGTGTTTCATCAACGTTGGTTTCGTTAATGTCTTGCTTTGCCAGTTGTTGTACAAAGACGTGGAGAGATTTGTTAAAGGTGGGTTGTTCGAGTTCCATGATGTTGCTTAAAAAAAATGAATTCCTGGGAATCAATTTTAGGGAGGCAACAAAATGGCTGTCGCAGACGTGTATAACAAAATCGCAAAGGAGTTTGATAGGACGCGTAGAACAGTTTGGACGCACGTCGCAAACTTTCTTGATTCTGTTGAAAAAGATTCTTTGCTTTTGGACAATGGCTGTGGAAATGGAAAGAATATGTTGTATCGAAAGGATTTGCTTTGTGTAGGTATTGATATTTCCAAAGGTCAAGTGGAGGTGTGCCGTGAGAAAAAGCTAAAGGTAGTGGAAGGGAGTATGGTTTATTTGCCGTTTGAAGACAACACATTTGACGTGATACTCTGTACCGCGAGTTATCATCATCTCCAAAAAGATGCGGAACGGCGAGAAGCGCTTGCGGAAATGTATCGGTGTTTGAAGCCAAAGGGGAGAGTTTTGCTCACCGTGTGGTCTTCTGAATCAAATACATCTGAAGATACGATGGTTCCTTGGAAGCTTCCTGACGGATCTGTTGAACAGCGCTACTACCGAAAATACGGGCAAGGCGATTTGGAAGATGAAGTGAAACGGTTAGAACCGAGGTTTCATGTGTCAGAAGAAGGGTTTGAAAAAGGAAATTGGTTTGTTGTGATGACGAAATAAATTTTTTAACATAAGTAGAATGGCTGCCGTTATTGGACAAGGAATTCAGGGTCAGGTTGTTGCAAATGTAAATGATACACATGTTTTTAAAATAACATCTCAATCTACAGCTAAAAAAGAAGAAGAAGCCGCAAAAATTTTAGCCACAATTGACCCCGAACAAAAATATACATTGTATGGAACAAATTTTGAACCAATGAACAGTAAAAAAGTGCGAATTACTATGAATCATGGTGGGACAGATTTGGATCAGTTCATGAGCATTGAATACATGTTGCGAATGGAAACACCAAGATGTTCTTTAAAAGATGACAAAGTAGAAAAATATACAAAAGTCGCACAATTATTTCAACCACATATTCTAAATATAATTAAATCATTTGACAATCTTTTAAAATGGATACCAACAATGCATAACCAAAAAATGGCTCACCAAGATTTACAGCCTTCCAATTTACTTTGGGATGGTCAAAATTTACATATGATTGATTGGGGGTATGCCACGTTTGACGCAAGTGATAAAGAAAAAAAAGATGATATTGAAGCATTAAAAGAAATAAAAAACGAATTTGTAGAACATTCTACTTATATTTTAAGAAAACTTGGATTGATGAACGGAGGAGGAAAAAGAAAAACAGTTAAAAAACATAAACAGAAAACAAGAAAAACAAAAAAACAAAAAAAATTTGATTTAAATAAAAATTAAAATAAATAAGTACGCAATATGGAAAAATCTTCAGTAAAGTATTTAGCCAAATTCACTTACAGCTATATACAACAATTGTATTAGCTATTGGGGCAAAATTGCTTTTGTAATCAATCGATTTATAAATGAGGTTCTCATTTGTGAATCATATACAGTGAATCATGTGTCAAAAGAGGGTACGAAGATGTATTCGTATCCGTTGAAAGAACTAACTCCTGAATTGACTTGGGTAAGCAAACAAAAATATCTTACTCTTTGAAAGATATTTACAGGTTGATTGAGTAAAAGTTTTTTACTTTTTAAAATTGAAATTGCAATTCTGTCAAATCGGGCTAAAACAAAACTTTGTTATAAGTATAGAATGGTGAAATACACGTGTGAAAACTGTCATAAGGAATTTGAAAACAAATCTCATTGGGAAAGTCACAAGCAACGGAAACGTCCTTGTAAAAAGGATCCTGTAGTGGCTCGTTTGGAATCCAAAGTCAAAACTCTTCAAGAACCCAAAGAAGTTGTGGAAGAACCCAAACGAATGCTAA
>JACCEA012369207.1_pt1 | contig 20161 bp, 26 predicted proteins | sample 7449851 | NCBI WGS metagenome assembly JACCEA01 (sample SAMN15323453, study PRJNA562643) | freshwater metagenome | isolation source: river surface water | place: USA:Blue River Watershed | collected 2017-08-18
AGACAAGCAGAATGATAGAGGTCTAGTAAAGTCTCAGCTTCAGGAGATAAAACAGGTTTCATAGGAATCCTTAATCTTTTCGATAAGCAGAATAGAATAAATCAAAACGTACAATAATACGTTCTTCATCTTCTAGTAAAGGGAATACGGAATGGCAAGCGCCATGTGGGAATATGATAATTTTACCTTTAGAAGGTAAAGACCAATTTATAATTTCATCTTTATTGGCTTGTCTAGTCCAATCAGATGTATCACGATCTTTAAATGGTGTTTTATTCTGCCCATCATTAATGAAAGCAGTAGCACCTGATTTATTAGTACTTAAATAAAGTACACCAGAATAAAGAGTACGAACTAAAGGATCTTCTTTATTATAGTGAGAAGCATCGTAGTGAGGTACATGCCAACTATCTTTAGTGTATTTCATATATCTAAATACAGGAGAAATACCAAAGAAGTTCCAAACATTATATCCTTCTGGATTTTGAGATTGCCAATCACATTGACTAAGCTCATTGAATTTTAATTGACCTGGAATATAAGGAGACAATTCTTCTGTTAGATATTGAGCAAAACTATTATCATAGTTTGTTAATCGAACAGAACCTTTTCCTAAAGATTCAGCTTCTTGTTTACCAGAAGTACTTACTGGATAGAATTGATCTTGACCAAATGTATTTAAAGTTGCCATTAAAAGATTACAAACATCTTCAGAAAGAGTGTAATCTAAATAAGGTTTTGGGCTGATAACAGAGTAATTAACAAAGTTATCAGGCATAGTTTCTTTATTAAATTTAGGATAAATAATTTCATTAATCATAAGAGAACCTATTACTGATGGGTTGTATATTTAAACTCATCAAGTATTTTTTGAGGGAATTCATTATCATTCCAATTTAATATCCTAAGATGATCATCAGAAACATAAGATAAAGTAGGATAACTTGGATGATCGCCATAACGGAGAACGTCAGATTTTAATACAGCAACAGAACCTAAAGGTTTAATACCTAAAAAGATACATAAACCTAGACGACCTTTATTACTTATATAAAGTAATTTATCGCCTTCTCTAGGAGTTACTTTTTTACCTGAGTATCCTAAATTAATTTGAGTACTATGATTAACAAGAACATCAATCTTCTTGCCTTTATAGTCTATTTTATAAGTATCAGACATTGACAGGATACATCTTAAAAAATGGAAGAGTGTCATCTGTATCATCAGAGACATAAGCATCAGAAAGAACTAAAGTGTCATATAACTTAGCAATTTCTACAGTAACATCAGGAATATTTTCATTAAAAGAAGAAAAGATTACATTAATGTTATCTAAAGAACTGATATAATATTCAGTTCCACTAAAAACAAATAAACAACCTAATACAGATTTAAGGTACTGTTGGGTTAAGAGCATCGTCAAGATCCTTGTATGCTTTTTTAATATCTGTTTGAACTTGTAATCTTAATTCTTGAATACCAGTAGCTACTGTATTTTTCAAATCTGAATTAAGTTGATCAAATTCAATTGGTGTATTTAATTTCTTATTAAGAGCTTCAACTTCTTTATTTGAAAGACCAGTAGTATCTTTATAGATTATACGAGCAGCAAATAAAAGAGGAACAAAAAACAAGAATAGAATAGGGATTGTGTACATATTAAATCTCTAAAAAAAGATTTTTCTGCCTATTAGATAGCCGATACAAAAGAGAGCTAAATAACAGACAGATAATCTAACAATATTGTAAGAAAACAAATCATTACTAAACAACATCTCTAACGATACAAATAGACAGACGATCAATAACATATAAAATATTAAAAGATCGACGTAAAAAAGAAGAGGATAAATAGTTAATAAGGATTCATTTAAATAGTTCATTACTTACTTCGAAGGAATTTGCATTAAAGTTTTAGAGTCAGAAGTAACAACTGTGTCAGGTAATTTACCATCCCATTTGTTAATCCAAGCCATACGTAATTCTTGCTCAGTAATAGCTTGACCAACTACTTGATTGTTTTGAGCTTGAAGCTTAGACAATGTAGCTTGTTTCTCTGCTTGTAAAATCTTACTATCTAAAGTAGAGATTTCAGAGTTAGCTTGGTTACGAGCGTCAATAGATGCTTTAACTGAACTAGAATAATCTAACACAGTGCTAAAGCTTTGAAGTGTAAAACCACGTTCTTTAAATAAGGCTGTAATTTGTTTACGAGCTTCTTCATTGAACTTAGTATTACCACCTGTACTCATTAATTCAGTAGAAGTTGTACGCCCAATAATATCACGAACAATATCTGTAACTGCAGGATTTAATGAAAGATTTTCAACTTCTTTCAAGTCATTTCCTTCACTAAAGATCTTGCTATATTCACGAACAACAGTTGTAGCTTGTGAACGATCAATACGATAAGAGTAACGAGGAGTAACTGAGAATTCAGTACCATCAGAAGATTTGTTTACGATTGGAGCTTCAAACTGACTACGTTGTTCTGTAGAAGTTAATTTATAAAGAGTAGTACCAGGTGAAATGGTATTTACACGACCAGCTGCAATAGAATAATCTTTGTCTGGATTTTTACCATAGTTTTCTACAAGTACACCAATTTCATTAGGTTGTACACGTTCACATCCTGTAAATAAAACAGGGATTGCTACAGCAGCAGCGATAAGTAATGATTTAAGATTCAATTTTGTGTCCTTTTTTCTTAAAGTAAAGATAGGCTGGAAGACCTATCGAAGCGAGTACAAGGCCAAATGAAGGATAAATATGTCCAGCATTAAATAAAGAAGCACTAGTACAATAAACAGCAACATAAGCTATAACTATAGCAGCTATTTTAATCATTTGTTTTTTATATCTCAAGTTGATTGGCTTTTTCTTTGAAGGTCTAGAATAAATTCTTTTGCTTCATCAAAAGCTAATTGTTGTCTTTCATGGTTAAATATAGGAAGCTGCCAGTGATGTTTGACAGGTAGGAAATACATTTGTCTGATAGAACCTTCTCTGGTATACATATAAGAAGTTTTACCAGACACAGAATCACCTAAGTACCATCCAAAGATTAACCATCCTTTATCTGCAGCGTATAAGATTGGATCGCCACAAGATAGAACATTACGTTCAACATCTGTTAAAGTCCCTTTAATATTGACTTTAAAATTTTTAATATTAAGGATCATTTTAATACTCTGATTAGAATGTATATTTGTTTTCTTCTTTTGCAGGTACGAAAACACGAGCTTCAATAGGAGCTTGATATTTACCTGCCCAGAAAGCATAAATTAAACTATTTTTATATTTAATATAAGCTACTGGATTTTCAGAATGAAACCAAGGAATATTTTTATAACTATCTCCAATCTGTTCAATTCCAAGAGTCTTGATTGTTTTAACTAAAGTGTAATGATCTTTAATTATTTTGAGAAAGTCACGAGCTTCTTGAAGATCACCAAAAGTATAATTGATGTCATCAATTCTTTTAGTAACTTGAAGAGGAGCCACATAGGAGTAAATTACTTCTATTTTATGCATATAAGTCGAATCCTAATTCTTCTGCAATTTGTATATTAATTTTCTGTAATGTTTTAAGAAGAACATCTGTATTTAGAGTGTCTTCCCATTGATATTTAATAACTAAATTTTGAGGAGTATGTAGAATATGAGTAGGATATCTAGGGTCAACCACACTTAAAGAATTTTTAGAAACAGAACAACCTAAAAAATAAGTTTTCTTAACTGATCTATTTGTACCTACAATCAATACTTTATCACCAAACCTTAAAGATTTGCCATCAGTATCTGATAGATTATTATCTAACAAGAGTTTAAAACCATTAAATTTAATTTGATTCATTTCTTTTCTCTTTAAACTATTTTAGTAGCAAAGCCACTTTCTAACGCTTCGTCAGAAGAAATATAATAATCTGTTTGTAGTTTATAAATCTTTGACAATTTAGGACGTTTCCAATTAGTACGTTCTAAAATATAGTTATCAATTTGTTCTTGTAATTCTTTAGAGATTTCAATTCTATCTGAACTGTTTTTAAGAGTACCATACCCTCCTGTAGAGAGTTGATGATACATCAGAGAAGCATGTCGACTCATATGTCTTTCATGTCCTGCAAGGAAAACAGTAAGTGCCATAGAGAAGGCATACCCATTAACACGAGTAATAACTTTAGTTTTACTTTGTTCTATTGCAGCTATCAATGCAAATCCATCACGAACTGCACCGCCACCAGATTGAATTTCTAAAATAATTGGTTTTCGAGTTGGTACAGAATTATGAGAACTAATAAATTTTCTTTCTTCCTCGTCATCATCCTCATTAATAGTAATGATATCTCGGATAGTATCAACCACACTTACATCATCAATTTCGTCATATAAAATGATAACTCTTGATCTTAGTTTTAAATCAGTTTGTCCATTTAAAACAGGTTCTTTTGAAGTGGATAAGCTCATTGTTAATATCTTTTTAATAAGTTCTATAAAGACTTTTCACAATCTTTTTCTGTAAATAAAAAAGGACACCTCACTAGAAGATGTCCTTTATTTGTTAATTACACGTTTGCAGAGAAACCTTGTAATTTAGGAAGACGGTTAGCATCTACATCAACGCCCCATTTACCTACTTCACGAAGAACTTCATATTTACAAACACGAATCTTCTCTCCATTGTAGTCATTTGGAATAGCTACAATATCATCGATATGGATTTTAACTTGCATTACTGGATCGCCAGTACCAGAGAATGAACGTAAGTAACCCCATGAACATACGTGGAATCCATATGAACAGTGGCTATCATCGTTGTCATCTACTTGGTTACGTGCCATTTCTAACACTTGACCTGGTGAGTTATCAAAACGACCAGAGTGTTTGTCACGGTAATTAGGACGAACCACTTTCCATGCTAATACATGACCATCTTCGTCAATTTGTAAGTCGTTATGTTGTAAGAACAAGAATAAACGATTAGCAACTTTGAACGAGCTAGATGATTGAATAAGAGTAAGGAAGCGAGACCATGCTTCTAATGCATTAACTGCATGAGGATCTTTAAGGAACTTTTCTAACAAGAAGTCAGCGAAAGTATCGTTAATTGCTTTACCTTTATACAGTACTGTATTACCTGTAATTTCAAGATCACCATTAGACCAAGATTTTACAAGATTAGCATTACTATGCAATTCTACAATTTCATCATAAGTTTCTTCAGTTACCTTTTGGTTTTCAAGGAACAGAGGAGTCTTAACAATTTCAGATAAGAATTTATTTGCTTTAGCAAAGTTTAAGTTGCTATCAGTAAATACGATAGTTTTGCTTAGACCACGTTTTTTATTTTTAAAAATAAAAGTAGTAGATGTAGAAAGTTTAATGGCTTGTAATTTATATTTCATATTTAAATAACCTAGATTAAGTTTGTTAGTTTAGGAATAACTTGCACAATTACAAGTTATATCCAAATTTGTTGAAAAGAGCTTTAGTGGTTGTATCGGTATACAAAGTTAAATGATTATAATCTTTTAGCCAAGAAGATTTTTTAATAACTAAACCGTTTACTAATATCTCAAACAATTCCTCACGGAATTTTTCTACATTCGCAAGATTGTAGTTATAGTCAATACGAGAACTTCCAGAGTTAGCAATTACTTTAGAAATAATAGCTTCTTTTTCAGATAACAAGTATTTCAAATAAATATTTGAAGTATCAGTATAATCTTTCTCAACCGAAGTTAAGAAATTTAAAATCAGAGTTTTAAGAGCTGCTTTATCTACTCTCCAAGAACCTGCAGAGAAAAAGTTCTGCAATACACTTGCTAGGATAGAAATAATACAATTCTTATATGTAACATTAGAAGGATCTTTTATTAAGAACTGTTCTAAAGTAGGAACAGTAATTTCATAAGGATCATCTTCTGTATAAAATTCAACACCAGCTTTAGTAAGATTATCTTTTACTTTTTCAAGGACGGCTTCACTAACTTTTAAAATACAAGTGTTAGTTAAACATGCAGATACTTCTACTTTATTAAGGGTACTAAATGATGATTGGCTTTTAATTGGAACACTACTAGTAGCAGTTAAGAAGACTTTATCATAATCTTCTACATATTCCGAGCCCACAGGAATTGTTTTCCCTTTTGCATCTAATAACTTATTAACACGATAAGATTTATCTGTACTATTTACATTAGTCCAAATATACTTATCAACTGCTTTATTTAGTTCTGAATACTTATCTTCAATTTTAACAAGACGAGTACCTACTAAATAGTCGTTAGGGACAATAGTTGTTTTATTAGCTGCACGAAGTTTTTTAACTTCATCTTTTAGATCTTCTAGATCAATATCAGGTACTACAACACTTGTTGTATTTCCAACTAGATTTAAATTGTCAGATAAAATAGTAGTTAAATATTCTGTGATTTCTTTTTGTTTTAAACAATCATTTTTAATTTGAACAACTAATACTTTACTTAGATTTAATTTAGGATATTTAAGTCTATAGTAATCATAAAGATCTGTTAATCGAACACCAAACGGAAGTTTAGAAGGCATAACAACATATGCAGTATCTTCCATAATAGTAGGAGTAACAAGTGAAGTTCCGTTAGAATTTACAAGATTAAAACGAATCAATGATTTATTAATATGATAAGTAAAACGTTGTAAATAGCTTTGCATAGGAGTATACAAATCAATGTTGCCAAAGAAATCTTGAACAGTCATTGTTTTGTAATTAGGGTTATTATCTTTAACGAAATCAGTATACTTAGAAACTAATTTTAAATCATTAATAGATAATGCATTAATAGTTGATTTAATGTTCCAAATAATTTGACTGTTATTTGAATATGTTTTTAATTGTTCTTGGAACTTAAAAGCACCTACATTAAAATCAAAAGGAATCTTTTTATATTCTTTTTCAATATCTGCTTTACCAGAATTAAAGACTTGATTAATAATACGAGCATTATCAGCTGTAGTATTAACTTCTTCACGAGACATTGGAATATCTAATTGACCAATAGGTACATTAATAGTTAAAACAAAGTCACGAATATTACGGATAAAGTTATTTAAGAAAGAAGTATCAATGTTAGAGTTATAACGATATACAACTACACCAACACGGATATAAATTTCAGGATTACCATAACGACTGTTGTAGCTATTATTACTTCCTTGATTTTTTGCATTAGCATCCTTAGTAAATAAAGTTACATTAGGAGTATCTAAAACTTCTTTCCAAGTAATAGTAGTTGCAGTTACATCTGTCATTTTATCATAATCAACTGTAGCATCTGTAACAATCATAATTTGATCTTTAAAACCAAATAATTGACGATTAGCAGATTGCTTAACATGAGATGTTAAATTATGAAGAGGAATCTTAGAAGAAGAACCTAATGGTACTGTAATTGTAATACCATTCTCTTTATCTACTTTATCAGATCCTTGGAAAATTGGAGTTGGAATTTGACCACGTTCTTTAATCCACATATAGTCATATTGAATTCCGTCTTTTACAGAAGATAAGAAGAAAGAATCTACAAGAGCTAATGGAGATTTAGAACCTAATCCAAAGCCACCCATTGCATCATTAGTCTCCCCTTTAGAAGAAGAGAATAGACAATTTAAATATTTGTCAATTTCTTTATCATCTAATCCTGTACCAAAGTCACGGATAATTAAATTACTATTAATGATACTAGGTAATTGTACTACAACTTTTTTATTTGTTTTAGCAGCCATATTAGCTTCTAATGCATTCGTACATAATTCACGAATTGTAGAACCTAAAGGATCTGAATATAAGTTGCTTAATAGTAATTCGTAAGATTGAGCATTCAAGTTCATACGCATAGAGTTAGACGTATCTACTCCACCAATAACTTCTGCTTTCTCTTGTCCACCTTTATTAATAATCATATTTTTTACTTTTTGTATAAGTTTAAATTGGAAGGAAGATTTAACATCACATTAAATCCACTTATTAAAGCTTGAGGGAGATAACTCCCCCTAGCTAGTTAGTTAAGAATTTCATACTTAACTTTAGTAATACCTCTACCTATCATTCCTAACTGCTCAGCAGCTCCTTTGGAAAGGTCTAAAGAACGTCCAGGTTTAAAAGGTCCTCTATCATTCACACGTACTACTACAGACTTACCTGTCATTGCACATGTTACTTTCAGTTTAGTTCCAAAAGGAAGAGATTTGTGAGCAGCAGTTAAACTATGCATATTAAATCTTTCACCATTAGCAGTCTTTCTTCCGTGGAATCCAGGACCATACCATGATGCTTGAACTGTTTTAGAGTTATTGATACTACTCTTATTACTTTGTTCTACTTGTGTATCAGCTAATACATTAGTACTGAGACCTAAAGCAATTGAAAAAGATAATAAGGTTAATGTTTTTTTGAAATTCATAAGTATTCTCCACTTAGGAGAAAGAGTATTACTTGTAGAGAATAGTGACTACTTTTATATTCTTTCTCGGCTATCTGAAAGTGGGGGAATGAACAGATAGCTTACGGTTTTAGTTTAGTAAAAACTAAATAGACTTATGCTGTCTTTTGAGCACGAGCAGCACGATCATTATTTAGTTTTTTACGAGCAGCTTGTTCTGCTTTAGTAAGTGATTGGCGAGCAATACGATTACTTAATGCAAGAACTTGAGCTACAGTTTGAGCTTCTGCACGAGTAGGAGGTGTAGGGCTCATAGTAGATTTAAGGCTTTCTGAAACCCATCCTAAACGAGTTTTAGGTTTAGCACGAGTAGTACTAAGACCTTTTGCTTTAGCATCAATAGCTTGCTGATCGTTCGGGTGATTTTTAATATGCTTTGTAATTTTACGTAAAGCATTTTTACTAGCACTACCTTTTAATCCATAAGCTGAGTTACGGGCTTTTTTAGCTGCAGACGGTTTAAGTTTAGACATTTTTAATTTTCCTAATTACAGAAATGAATGTTTAATTAAATAATTAAACGGGTAGTATATGTATCTAAAATACATATTAGGCGATTTGATCTGGTTTAATTCCTAGATCATTAAGTTCTTTAATAATTAACTTAGCACAGGTTTTACTAGTTACAGTAATAGCACCAGCCATATAATTAATACGAGGTTGTAATTCCCACAAACCTTTTTCAAAGATGTACGCAAACGCATAATTGTTTTCTCCTTCTACAAAAGTAGTTGGATATTTATGAATGTTATGCTTTTCAATAAGTTTACGTAAATCTGTTTTATTAGATTGAGGTACTACAAATAAGTTATCAATAGCTACTCTGTTCATTAAATTATCATGAACGTTTTTAATGGCAAGTTCTTTAGCTTTCTTGGAAATAGCTTCTTTATCTAATTGAGGGTACTGAGAAGTATAAGTTTGAGAAACAACTTTAGAAGTTGTAACTTTAGGAGTAGTAGAAACTTTAACAACCTCTACGGCAGCTTCGGTTCTATCTACATAAGGAACTGCAGGCAATTTAAATATAGTTGCTGCACTCATTCCAGGACAATATTCCCAAGAATTAGATCCTTTATTCCAAGTTTCTAAACAACCCCAAGCATCTTTACGATAATAACTTACTTTGTTTGATTTATTAATATAAAAGAATTTAGCTAGACGATCAGGAACTTCATCGTTGATTTTCTTAGCTCTTTCAGGAGTCATTGAAGTGACTGAAGAACTATCTACTGTTACGAAAGCCATTGTCTCACTCCTCATCTGGTTCAGGATAATATACAAAAGGGGTGATGTATCGATCATAGTCTCTGTTAATCATCCGAATAGCAACAGTTAGAGTTGTTAGTTTAAATTGAGGTTTATATGCATTCATATAGAAGTAGTCCTATTCTTTTTATTTGCAAACATAAATTTTATATTTTCTTTAGGAGTACACCACATTAGATTAAGTATTCGATTATTATCTCTAACATGATCTATATGATGAACTTGAGTTTTGGTTTGAGGATCTGAATTTTTAATAAAATGTTCAGCAACTAATCTATGTATTAAATATTTCGTTCTGATTCCTTCTCTATATAAGTAAACTCTTTCATAACCATTTCCGTTACTAGTAATACTTAATAGATATTCTCTTCCTTTCTTATTGATTGCTTTCACATTTCCATAATCACTAACAAAGTAATTATCAAAATTATTTATTTGTTTCCAAGTTTCCATTTTTTATTCTTGTTATTTTTTTGTTTTTTTACTATTCTCTCTTAATTCTCTTACAACTATTTTACAATCGTAAATTGTCATTGCAATAGTTACAGCAATTAAAGGGATTAAGCAAAAAGCCAAGTTTAAATAATTGGTATCATTCATAGAAGAAATCCTTTTGATATTGTAGATTATTAATTTCTACACAAATATGTTTTCCCACTTCTGAAAGAGAATGTACTGGTCTAAGAGTCACATCTTCTTCTTTAATCTGACCAATTGTAATATGAAAACTTTTTTTAACAAGTCCTAATTTTTCTCTTATTAAATCTAATTCAGGAGAATAACAAGAGATAGCAAAGAACCTCCAGTACAAATAAAAAGTAGGATTACAATACAAAGTAATTTGTTTATTCTGCAAACTTTTTAAATAGTCTAAATGTTTTTCTATATTAGGAATGGATTCTTTTCCATTATGAATAGTGACATGAGCACCAAAAGGAGGAGGTATAAGAGAGATACCATAACGATCTCTCACAAAGGAAGAATAAAGATAAGTAAAATCTTTGCTTACGTTTCCAACAATAGTTTGTTCTTCGTAAGGTTTTTTCTTCTTCTTTATTCTAGAACGATCTTCAGGAAATACATTTATAACAGCTTTAATTTTAATTAATCTATCAAGATTAGCTTCATAAATTGCAGCATTATTACGAGGTGTATTCATGATGATGTAAATACAAAAAGATAGTGAAGGTTATAGGAGATAAACAGATTATAGCAAAATCTATCCAAGTAGGTTTCTTATTACTGTAGCAAAGCTTAATAGTTTTTCTATTTAAATAAACATAAATAACAGCTAAATAAGATGCAGCATTTAAACAGTAACAGAAGAATATAAAGAGGTTATAAAGACCATCAAAAAGCATTTCCATATAATTCTCTTGACTTTGTCATTTTCTTTCGAAGTTGTAACCACGAAATTGGTTTATTATTAGTATCGCCATCAATACCTACATCCATTCGGTTAGGCATATTAGGCAACGGGAATCCTGAATGTTGACTACCACCGCCATGAAGATGTCCAAAGGTATGGTATGAACCACGATCCATTGAATCCCATTCATGTATAGGGAAGTGACACATTACAACCATTTTCTTAGAACTTTTTCCATTAGGTTCTAAAGAAGGAGAAGTTACAAGTAAACGATAATACCAACCTAAAATTCTATGATTAGTGCCTTTAGCTTTATTAACTATATTAATAACAGTAATAAGTTTTTCAGGGTTATCATGATTACCTAGAACAAACCACCAATCTCCGTTTAAACGAGAAAGAAATCTTTCAGCTTCTTCGTTACTACAAGAGAATAGAAAGTCTCCATGATGAATAGTAGTTACTTTTAATTCAGAAGTAGCTACAGGAATTACACTATTACATTGTTTAATTAACCATTCATTGTGGTTTTCAATTAATGTAGGTCTTCCTGTAAATTCAACAATTCTTTTATGAAATGCATGCATATCAGAAGTAAAGAATAATTGATTATTTTGAGAATAATTAAATTTCTCAGGTTTAGATTGAAAAGTACACATAGTGTTTCCTTTCTTATTGTTAAATTGACACAATATGTTTTCACAATTGTAATGGGTCAAACACACCTAATCAAAGATATGTTTGAACTTTAGTTTTAAGCGGGCATCTTATTATAACAACTAATTAGTTGTTTATTTTCTGGAAGTCCTATTAGAGTTAAAATATTAGCTCTGTCAGGTTCAGGAGGTACATAAGAACTTAATAGTGTATATACATTCTTACCAGGATCACCATTAGAGATAGGGTGAATAGTAATAGTAGCAGGACCATTATCTATCTCATCAAAGGTTTGGAACAAGATACAAGTAGATTGTAAATAACCATCAAATAAAAGATCATAACCTGTTTCAGTACCAAACTGAATAGTATTATGTTGTTCTTCATTCATAGTTACTTTAATACCGCCAGTATTATAAGAACCCCACATATTAGTATCATATACAGCATTAACACCGTGACTTTGTAAGAAAGCTACAATGTTTTGATAATAAGGAGTTAATAAGTCTCTTAAAGTAGTGGCAGTACCTTTATGTTGAAAGCTTCTTTGACTATCAGGCAAATATTCTTTAACTCCATTAATAGAAACATAAAAAGAACCTACAACATGATGGTTATCCCAACTAGTTACTAACTGTCTTACATAGAAATCACCTTGATAATTAGATTCTTTACATGTGTAAGGTCTTAATTCAACATTACTTTGAACTTCATTATAGAAACCATAAGGAGAAGGTAAACTATCTACAGTAAATGCATATTCATTGTTATCTAATTCTATTAGATTATTAACATCTAATTGTACAATATCACCTAAAGAGTCTTCAAGATACATATAATATTCTTTAGAAGGATCTAACTTATAAATTGTTTGAGAAGTATTAATAGTATAAGGAGCACTTGAACGACAAGCTAAGTCTTCTGATAAACAGAATGTAAGTGTATCACCTAATATTTTAGAAGTACCATTCATTTCTCCTTCAGGAGTATAAGAAGATTCCTCCATAGCATATTGAGGATAATCCCAACCTATTTTAAATTTAACTTTAACATTTGAATCTAATCCATCTCTTAAAGTAAATTGTACAAAATCAGCTTCACTTCCTTCTTCTCCTAAGACAAAGATTTCAGAAGTTAAATATTCTCCGAACTTTTCATTAAAGTCTGTAGAAATACCATAATCACCTCTAGCAATTCTGTCTGTAATAACTTCATTACCAACTACAACAGTAACTTCTGCACCAGATTCTCTAATATCTGCATAATCCATAAAACGAATTCTACTAGTTGCATTTCTACAATCAGTATCTTCATTAATTAAACAGAATTTAATTGTCTTTTGATCAAAGTCAACAACACTTGTTGGATTATTATTTTCAGCCCAACCATAATTACTTTCATATATGTTTGCATTTCTAATTTCAACTTGAAGAAGTTCACTAGAAATATTAATCCATTTAAAGTGTAATTCACCCATACTGTTATCAATATGAAGTAAATCAGTAATAGGGCCAGACCAAGGATTTGTATAATCAACTCCATTAATATTTACAATGAAGTTACCCCATACACCACCTGTGTCTGCATAACTTAATGCACCTTCACAAGGGTCTCCAGGAGACAAACAAACTGAAAGTATATTATCCGAATCTATTCTAAAGGTTGGGTTTTCTGCTTCAAGCCCTGTCGAGACAATACTCTTAGGGCTTTTAGGTATTAATCGAATTCTTTGTAATTCTTGTGATCTATTTTTTAAATTTATTAGCATTTTTATTTAAACCTTAAGAAGGGAAGAAACATTCTAAAGGAGGTAATCCTCTTGGTAACATTAATGGAGAAACAGTGTTTCCTTCTTCTAATATATAGAATTTCTTAACTTCGTTTTTAGTTTGTTGTACGTTATAGTAAGTAACACCAAACTCTTTAAAGTTATTAGTCCAATCAGAAGTTAATCCATAAGGTCTTAACTGAGCATCTAATTGTAAACTATAGTTTCTACCTATTGAATACCAATCATTGTTATCCGCTGCTATTGTAATAGGAGAAGTAATTGAAGGACCATCTGGGGTTAATGCTACAGGTACATAAACTGTATCACCATTTTGTACGTTATGTAATACAGTTTGTAATGAAATAGATCTAAAATATCCCATATCACAACAACGTTCTGCTACAGCTAAAGATCCTTGTAGTGTTCCTGCATACTCTTCTATTTGTTCTGGTGTAGCATCTGTTAATACAATTTCACCATTTATTTCTAAATCCCAAATACCTTCTAATTGAATACAACCTGTACTGTTAGTGGCACCGTCACAACTGTCTTCAATTACAGGAGCTAAACAGAATTCTGCTTGTGCAAAGAATATAGCATAGTCTTCGTTAGTTGAAGTGTCATCAAATTCCCTACCAGTATAATCATATAATTCAGTATTATGTGGATCTATTAAATCACCAATATTAACATATTCATGTATGTCAACAAAATTAACTGCTCCGTCACAGATAAGAGTTTCATAAGATTCATCTGCAGGAGATAGACAAACTGTAGCTTCACCACTATCTTCAATAACTAAAGTTGGATTTTGATTTATTAAAGGAGTTTGTATATTAATATCTAAAAATTCTATAGACATACGAATATCTTGTTCTGTATTATTTCTTAAATAAATTAATACACTTTCAGGAGGATATTCTAATTCTAAATCTGTAACTTCAACATATTTTTTAGAAGTTAATTCATTTTTTAGTTTATACATTCTCAGGAGCCCTTACAACTTCTTCAGAACTTAAACAGAAGGAAACAGATCCATCTTTAAATTCTAAACTAGGATTTTGATTATTTAATGGATATTGTGTCTGAGCTAAAGGTGTTATTGTTATTCGAGTATCTTGATCTGAATTATTACGTAAATAAAGAACTACCAAATCTGGAGGCAGTTCCTTATCTATTACGTTTACAGGAATAAAATCTTTAGCTATTAATTCTGAGTATAAGACATCACTCATAACGTTCACTCTTATTTAGGTAGTATATTATCTTGTATAACAGCATTATACTGTTTTGTTTTATCTCTTATAATAACAAAATAAGATTGTTGTGGCAAAGAGTTAAACGAATAGTTTCCTAAATCATCAGTACTTACAGTTCTTATTAATTGATTAGTCAAAGAAGAATACAATCTAACGAAATTAGATTTTTCTTTTTGAACAATATATCCTTTAATACTATAGATAGAACGAAACATTTCAGAAGAAGAAGACAGACTTGCATAACTTGTTTTAAGAGTTGTTAATCTCATAATCAAGTCTCCGTTAAATTAAAAGAAATTAACATTGGAGATTCTACATAGCCTTCAGAAGCATGTATTGTTTTATTAAGAAACATATTAGAATTGTCTTCAATAACTTTAACATCGTAGTTAGAGTTAAAAGGATTGTAATTCCATTTTAAACTTGGAAAACGAACTCTATAAGATTTGCTATCATACATTCTAGATAAAAGAACATCAGAATATAAAAACTTATTTTCTATATTTTCATAATAATTATAAAGAGCAGAAGGAACTTGTCCTGTAACTCTATTAAAAGAAAAAACACCTGTTGCTATAGAGTTCTGAATATGAAATAGAAATCCAGGAGCTCCCGCAGAAAAAGGAGTTTTAATACAAGTAGCTTTATTATTTTCTGCAGTATCATATTGAAGAGAACTTCCTAACCCATAAATCACATCTAGATTTTCTGTAATTAATTTACCAAAGAAGTATACATTACAGTATTGACTTACAATTTGAGAAGGCATCACATAGATCCAGTCTTTATTACCTACAATAAGCCATCGTTTATTTCCGCTAGTAGCTCCTTCAGAGTCATAGTAATTCTCAATAAAAACATCTCTAACTCTAGAGTAATACCATTTAGCCCAACCATTTTTAACATCAGATGCTCCTGACGTTCCTGTAGCAATCCAGTTCCTAGTAGGATCTGTAGATGTGTAAGGAGTTTGAAGACCATTCATAGTATCAATATCAGTAAGACTTTCTACTACGCCTACTTTAGCATATTTGGCATAAGTAGAATTCCATAAAGTATCTTTTTCATCTACTACTCGTAAATAAGGACGAGCAGTATCAATTACATCAGCATTACGATAAGCTCTCTTACCTGTACCTGTATAGTCTGCTGACCATCCAAGAGAAGGAAGGACAGTAGTAAGAGTACCACTAATTCCTTTATTAGAAAGAGCTTCTGTAATATCTATATGAAGAGTTGTTGTACTAGGAACAATACTAATTCTAAATTCAACATTAAATTCTAATTGGTTAGCACCTGTTATTTTAATTACTTGTCCAGGCAGATAATTATGATCTGCAGAATAAGTTAGTTTTAAAATATTTCCTGTTAAAATTTCTGAAGTTAATACTGTTTGACTAGAGAATCCTGTAATTAAACAAGAATCTAATACAGAAATTAGAGCACCCCAAGTATCACTAAGTGGGGTAGCTCCTTTATTTGTATGGACATAGTATTTAATATCTGTTGGTTTTAATGACATTAAGTATATCTCAATTGTTTAAAATCCAACACAACATTGTGAGGATCTACATCTTTTAATAATTCTGTAAAGTTCAATACACCTTCTTCAAAAGGAGGAACTTCTGGTTCTGGAGGAAATGGATCGACCCAAATATCTTCAAGAAGAGTTACATCACTTGTATTTCTAATTGCTCTAACATGATAAATAGTACCTTTAAATCTTGTTCTAGATTGAGTGGTAGAATTAGAAGCATAAGCAGTACCAATATAAGTATTGTTGCCAGTATTAAAATTACAAACCAAATTAGAAGTTAAAGTACAATCTAATTCGTCATTAATATAAACATCTGCAACTCCATTATGTCTTACAATCTTAACATCATAAACAGTATTCAATTCAATTGTTTTATTTGAGAATACATATGTATTAGTATTATCCTCTAATCCGAAGAACAATTTATTTTGTTTATCTGCAAGAGAGTAATCATTACCTGTAATCATGACATAACTAGTAGCACCTACACTACTTACATCTATATTATTAGAAATAAGTCTAGAGAATGTATTAGCAAATGAAGTTATTTCAAATTTAATATTAAATACAAAATCATCTTTATCAAAATTAAGAAGAGGGTTATTACCTAATTTCAAGTATTGATCTGTACCATTGAAAGTACAACAATATTGACTTCTTAAATAATCTCTGTAAGTGATATTAACAGGATGTATGATACACTTATTATTATTATCTTTAAATAAATAAGATTTTCTAGTAGGCTTAAAATCTAAGTCTAATACTCTATAAGGATTATAAGTATCAGGTATAGAAGAAGTACCTACAAACATTTTAAAGTTAGATACATACCCATTAAAAGCATTGGCATTAGTAGCATTAGCATATGTTCCTAGACTTGTCTTAGTATTGTTAAATGCAAAATTTAAATTCTTTAAAGAATTTGATTCTGTAACTATACCGTTTAACTCTATACATAATTTAATACCTTTTCTATAGATTTTTAAATTTTGCCAGATATCGTGTGAAAAAGTATTACTACTATTTAGAATCAAAGAAGTGCCATTAGCTCTATAATAAACATAAACTTTACCCTCTTCTAATGAAATTACACTAGTTCCATCCATCCATCCGTTATTATCAGATAAGATAACACCATATTGATTACCACTTAATTTATAAAAATCAAAATCAATATAAAAATCTGAACTAAACCCTAAGTTAAAGATATTATTACTATCAATAGTTAAATATTTTCCACTTTCAAACTTAATACATTTTTTATTATCTATAGTAGTATAAACAGGATTACCTACACTATTAACAGTTAAAGGAGTTATTCCTATGTTATTTGGATTTGTTTCTAAAGGTAAATGTACAGCTGGGACATCTATAATATTTTCTAATTTAGTCTTCCAATCTTTATTATATAATACATTTCCATTTAAATCTGAAACTTTAATAGACTCTATTTTACTAGTTCTACTTCCTTGAGTGTTATTATTATTTCCACCAAAAGCTATCTTAGATCTAACATTGATATGTGAAGAATCAACAGCAGTCAAGTATAATACATTATCAATGTACATTTTAAAGGTATTGTCATTCTTCTCTATCTTGAATGTATGGAAGTCATTATTCCTTAAAGTATTAGGGAAAGTAAATGAAGAGATACTTACCCAATTAGCTGTACTATTATTACTTCCTTTTCCAAAAGTAATCTTATCTGCTTCTAAATAGAAAGAATATCCAAAGTAATCTTCAGTAGCATTATTATATGAATTAGTGTTTGTATTAATACGACAACTATAATCATTATTAGAACTAATTAACGCCTTAGCTTCTATTACAAAATCAATTACTTTAGGACTATCTTCTAATACATATACATATCTTAGTAGAGTTGAATAAGAAGAAGTAAATCCACTATAAGTTTGATTTAAATAACCTTGAGAAGTATCGAAGTAAACTTCTTGTCCATACTTTTCAGTTGTATATATTTTAGAATTTAAATTAACTAAATCTTCTTTATAAGAATTAAAATTATCTAACAAACAGTTCATAGAGTTAGAAGAAGGCCCTATTAAATTAGTTCCACTTCCCGCATTAAAGTTTATTTTCATAGATGGAGTATAGTTAATAATACCTGTTAAAACATCATTAGCTTTTAAAACTACAGCTCCATTGTTTCTAGCTAATTCCCATTTATACCATGTATTAAGGTCTAATACAGTACCTATTAATTCTGGTGCACTTGCAGCTAGATTTTGGAATCTTTGAAGATTGGTACTCCAGCTACTTAATTCACACCATTGAGTTGGATAGCTCCCACCTACAGGACATAACCAAGAAGAATATGTTTGATTATTGTTTAATTTTTTCCCGTCAAATTTAATTTGAAAATTTTTATTTTCAAAGTTTAATAGTGGATTAATTCCTGATTGGATATAACTTGAACCGTTAAAAGCTGCACTAGATCCATGAACGGAATCTGTATCATTAAAAGTAACATTATTATTTGTCCAAGTAGAATTATTATACTTGTCTAAAACATTTCCGTTAAAATTTAATTGTATTTTTCCAGTAGGATTTTCTGGAATAACTTCAACACCTTTATAAATTTTAAAGTTTTTAATATAACCATTTAGTGCATTGTTATCGTTTAGATTCCAAGCAAAACTTCCAATAGTAATACCATTATCAAATAATTTATCAAAGTTATTATTCAGTAAAAAATCAGAACTATTATTATATTTGTTATCAACATATATACTAACAGTAGTAGGATTGAATACTAAATCAATCTTATATTCTTTATTGGTTTGTAAATTACCTTGAACAATACAATTAACTTCAGATCCGCCATTTTCATCTGAGTATCCAATAAGAATACTATTAATATTGTTATAAGTAGTATAACAACATTGGAAACGATATCCAGCAGCAGTTCTATTATTAGTAAAGATACCATTAAACATGCTACTAGAGTTAAACGAATTAAATAACAAAGAGAAACTAATAGTAAAGGAATCAGTAATTAGTAAAGGAATAGGAGTATTACTTCTAATATAAGAATAAGGATCTAAAGATAAACTACTATAACCGTCAAACTTTTTATTTGTACTTAATTTAGCTGAAGAATAAGGAGTCCAAATACTTTTTAAGGAACCATTATCTACTATCTTAGTTGAATTATTTTCTCCATCAAAAGATAGGTCAACAACTAATTTGTCAGAATGAGTTTCTTTATTTCTAACTTGTTTAGCATATCCATCGTAAATATTAATATTATCTAATAAACCTAAAGTTTGAGTTAGATAAGAAATTGATGGTATTGAATTTTGTAAAAATCTTAAAGGTAAATCTGTAGGAACAAAACCTGAATTAGCACCTAATACAAAATCTAATTTATCATTTATAAAACATCTTACAGAAGATGAATCATAACTAAGGCTTATTTTATTTATTTCGTTAACATTTATTTTAGTACTGCCATAAATATCTAATCCATTGTCATTGTTAATAGTAGAGTGTCTATACCATTCTAGAGTATTCTTATTAGATAGATAAAGTCCTTGACCTTTTCCTTTTGAATCACTGCTTTTATTAAAGATTGGAAGATTATTAACATCTTGAGGTTTAATTAAAACTTCAAACTCAACAGTAAAAGGATTTCTTCCACCTGTAATAAGCTCTTTTGTAGTATATAAACTATCACCAATTTGTTTAGTTTCTATGCTAGTTGTACTAGATAATACATTAGTTGTTTGTAGTAAGTAATTACCACTTACTTGCCAAGTAACGTTAGGAATTTTATCTACCAACCCTTGTTCAAAATCT
>JACCEA010133994.1_pt1 | contig 20159 bp, 19 predicted proteins | sample 7449851 | NCBI WGS metagenome assembly JACCEA01 (sample SAMN15323453, study PRJNA562643) | freshwater metagenome | isolation source: river surface water | place: USA:Blue River Watershed | collected 2017-08-18
AATTTTTGCTAATCAAAGTTGTTAATCTTTTAAATAAAATAATAAATTTTGCGGTACTTTGCGTAAGTCTTTGTGCATCTCTGTATAACAACAAAACATGAAAAAAATAATAGCTTTTCTTTTCCTTTTTCAGTTTTCTTTCGGACAAATTAATCCAGAAGAAGTGGAAACTACGCAAAATGAATTCGAAAATAATTTTTACGAAGCTTTAAAACAAAAAGCCATTGAAAATTATGATAAAGCTATTGTTGCATTAGAAAAATGTTTGCAAAAAGAACCCAATAATCCAGAAGTTCACTATCAATTAGGAGTCAATTATCTGAATCAAAAAAATTACGTGGAAGCTGAAAATGCCTTTCAAAAAGCGGTAGATTTAGAACCAAAACAACGTTGGTATTGGAATGGTTTGTACGATGTGTATTACCAAAATAAAAATTTCAATAAATCCATTCCGATTGTAGAAAAATTGGCGACTTTCGATGCCAATATGAAAGAAGATTTAGTGTCGTTGTACATGACTACGCAACAATTCGATAAAGCCAAAATGGTCATCGAAGATATTGAAAGCAAAGGTACATTAACCAAAGCCATGGAAACGTACCAAATGCAAATTCAAAGCATGCAAAAAGATGTTAAACCTAAGGTTGGCGATTTAGAACAAGCCATAAAAATCAATCCCAAAGCAGAGCAACATTACATTGATTTGATTTATCAATATTCTGCAAATAACCAAGAAGGAAAAGCCTTTGAAACGGCATTAATTTTAGAAAAAGAGATTCCAAATTCGGATATGGTTCATGTCAGTTTAGTGAAATTTTATATTAATGATAATAATATTTCTAAAGCAACTGAATCTTATAAAAGAGTAGTGAAAAGTACTAAAATCGACTTTAAAATCAAACACAGAGTATTAAACGAGTATTTAATTTTTGCTACAAAAAATCCGCAATTGCTAACAGAAATTGACAACACATTAACGTATTTTGATAATAGTGTTGGAATGGACGTGAATAAAGAGTTAGGTAAGTTTTTTTACAATAAAAATAATTTCGAGTTGGCCCAAAAATACATGGAAAAGACCACATCGAATGATATGGAAACCATAGATTTGCTTTTGAATATTTACGATTTCAACCAGCAATATGAAAAAATGGTCAAAAAATCAGAGGAATACATTGATTTGTTTCCTACCAAAGCCAATTTGTATTACTATGCCGGAAAAGGAAATAACAACTTAAAAAACTTTAAAAAAGCAAAAGATTTTTTAGAAATGGGAATCGATTATGTAATTGATAATCTAAATTTAGAAATCGGATTTTGCAAACAATTTATAATTTGTGCCGAAGGATTATCGGACACGAAAACAAAACAAACTTATCAAAAAAGATTAGATGCGCTATCTAAAAAATAATATGAGAAAATATATTACATTCACTTTAGTTTTATTGGTAATTGCTGCATGTAAAACTAAAAAAACAGTAGCAGAGCAAATAGTTTCGGAACAACCCGTAACTAAAAACAAAGCCAGAGAAATTATTCAAAAACATTATGAAAACCTATTGAGTTTTGAAACCGCTTCTATTCGTTCTTCTGCGGATTATGAAGACAAAAAACAATCTATTTCTATTAATGCCGATATCAGAATCAAAAAAGATGAGATCATTTGGATTAACCTGAAGTTTTTCGGAATTCCTATGGCAAAAGCTTTTATTACGCCAACTCGTGTAAGTTATTACGAAAAAGCGAACAACACGTATTTTGATGGAAATTATTCTATTTTAACCAAAATGTTAGGCACCGATTTAGATTTTCAAAAAGTGCAAAATTTACTTTTAGGAAGACCAATTGATAATTTAACTAAAGAAGAATTTATCGCAGAAATTGCCGATAATTTATTCCAATTGAAATCAAAAAACAAAACGGATATCGAAAAATCCTTCAGTTTTGAAACGGCAAATTATTTATTAAAAAAGCAATTCATTAACCAAATCTCTAAAAACAGAAACGTGTTAGTAAATTATCCTTCTTTTACAAATCAAGACAATATGTTCTTGCCAACTGGCGTTTCTATTTTAGCTAATCAACAAGATCAGGTGAAAATTAATGTAGAATATAAAAAAATTACGTTTAATGAGCCTTTATCTTATCCTTATTCTATTCCGGATGGTTATTCTCAAATAAAAATAGATTAATTTCGCAAAAAAAAATTCTAGCATGAACAAATTTCTTTTAACCCTATTCGTTGTATTTTTCACCTTGTCCGTTTCTGCGCAAATTGACGAGAAAGAAAAGTTGGAACAAAGAAAAGAACAATTACAAAGAGAATTGTCTGAAGCCAAAAACAAACTTCAACAAGAAAAGAAGAAAGAAAAATCTGTTTTAAAAGAAATTGCGAGTCAAAACGCACAAATTCAAATTTCTGAAAAAATTATTTCTACCATCGCCAAACAAGCTAGGATTTTGGACGATAACATTTATTTAACCCAATTAGAAATCAATAAGTTAAATAGAGATTTGAAAATCATGAAAGAAGATTACGCAAAAATGATTGTGAAATCTTATAAAAGCCGTTCCGAACAAAGTCGAATTATGTTTGTGTTGTCTTCTAATAGTTTTTTACAAGCCTACAAACGTGTGCAATACATGAAGCAATACGCTGGTTATAGAAAACGTCAAGCGGAAGAAATAAAAATCAAACAAGCCAGATTAGGCGTAGCGGTTGCAAGTTTGCAAACCAATAAAAAAGAAAAAGAAGTCGTAATTGTTGAGAAAACAAAAATCAAAGCGGAACACGAAAAACTAAAACAAGAAAAAGAAAAAACGGCCAAACTGATCCAAAAAGACAAGAAAAAAATTACAGCAGAAATTGCTAAAATGGATAAAGAGCGTAAAGCTATCGATAAGAAAATCAAAAAAATGATTAACGATGCGATTGCGGCAGAAAACCGAAAAAGAAAAGCAGAACAAGCCGCAGCGGCTAAAAAGAATGGAGTTACAACGCCTGTAAAAGTTACGCCTGTTTCTTCTACAAAAATTGAATTAACACCAGAAGGTAAATTAACTTCTGACAGTTTTAAAGCCAATAAAGGACAATTGCCTTGGCCAACCGAAAAAGGTGCTATTTATATTCCATTCGGAAATAGTAAACATCCAGAATTTAAAACTTTAGATGTGCACAATATTGGAATTGATATTAAATCAGAATCTGGCGCTACGGCAAGAGCCGTTTTTAACGGAGAAGTGTCTGGAGTTCAGGTCAATCAATACACCGGAACCTATACCATTATGATCAGACACGGAGATTTCTTCACATCTTACAGTAATTTAAGTAGCGTTTCCGTGTCAAGCGGACAAAAAGTAACCACAAAACAAACCCTAGGAAAAATCAAAGTAAACAATCTAGGTTTTTCAGTATTAAAGTTTACATTGTCCCAAAATACAGTTACGCTAAATCCAAAAAGTTGGATTGCACCAAGATAGTTTTTTAGAAGCAGCACATTAGCTTTCAAAAGACTAAATGTCCCGCTATCCGCTATATTTTTATAATTTGTTCCTTACATTTAAAGGAACAAATTATAAAAGATGCCGCTACTATCGGGGCTAAAATTCAACTGTCATTTTCAAAAGACTTTTTTTAAGCGAAGCGTCTCAACACATTCAAAAAATCTCTGTGTTTATGTGTTTAAAAAAAAAATCCAACTTCTATCTTCTAACTTCCAACTTTGTTTTACCTTTGCACTATGCCAAAAATAGGAAACATCATTTTACCAGAACATCCCTTACTTCTTGCACCTATGGAAGACGTGAGTGATCCGCCATTTCGTCGTTTATGTAAAATGCACGGTGCTGATTTAATGTATTCTGAATTTATTTCTTCAGAAGGATTAATTCGTGATGCCATGAAAAGTAAAATGAAATTGGATATTTTTGATTACGAACGTCCGGTTGGTATCCAGATTTTTGGTGGTGATGAAGAAGCCATGGAAATGTCTGCTAAAATTGTAGATACCGTTCAACCTGATTTGGTAGATATTAATTTTGGTTGCCCCGTTAAAAAGGTGGTTTGTAAAGGTGCTGGCGCTGGCGTGTTAAAAGATATCGATTTAATGGTACGATTAACGAAAGCAGTTATCAAAGGAACCAACTTGCCAGTTACTGTAAAAACACGTTTAGGTTGGGACGAAAATTCTATCAACATAGATGAAGTAGCTGAACGTTTGCAAGACATTGGCGTACAAGCTTTAACAGTTCATGCCAGAACACGTGCCCAAATGTATAAAGGTCATTCGGATTGGACACATATCGAACGCATTAAAAATAATCCTAGAATCTCCATGCCAATTTTCGGAAATGGTGATATCGATTCTCCAGAAAAAGCTTTAGAATATAAAAATAAATTCGGTTTAGACGGAATGATGATTGGTCGTGCTGCGATTGGTTACCCATGGATTTTCAACGAAATCAAGCACTTTTTCAAAACTGGAGAAAAATTAGCACCACCAACTGTTGCGGACAGAGTAGAAGCGGCTCAAAACCACTTAATTTGGTCCATGGAATGGAAAGGGGAACGCGTTGGGATTGTAGAAATGCGTCGTCACTACACCAATTACTTCAAAGGCATCCAAGACTTCAAACAATACAAACAACGCTTAGTCACTACAGATGGGCACAACGAATTATTTGATGTTTTCAATGAAATCCGTGAAGTCTATGCGAATTATGACAATGCTACAATTGGGCGATAAGTCAATTTTCTAATTATATTTTTACCAAGTTTAGTTTGTCATCCTGAAATCGAAGATTCAACGAAGTTAAAGGATCTCACGTAAATGTTACTAACTAATCAATTTGTGAAATCTGTGATAATCTGTGTTCAAATTTTTGCGTTTCTCAGATAAAACTTTGTGAATCTCTGTGAAATAATCTAACTTTCCGTTTTAAAACACAACGTAATGTCAGATTTGTCAAAAGTTAAAATTCTTCATATTGATTCGAATCATCCTTTGCTTTGGGAAAAGTTAGAAAAAGCAGGTTTCAGTAACGAAGCCGATTTCACTTCCTCCAAAGAAGAAGTAGAAAACAAAATCGAAAACTACCACGGAATTGTCATCAGAAGCCGATTCAAAATCGATAAAAATTTCATTAATAAAGCTAAAAATTTGCAATTTATCGCCAGAGTTGGCGCTGGTTTAGAAAGTATAGATTGTGACTACGCAGAAAGCAAAAACATCAATCTTATCGCCGCGCCAGAAGGAAATTGTAACGCCGTTGGGGAACATGCTTTAGGAATGATTCTGTCACTTTTCAATAAATTAAATAATGCAGATAAAGAAGTCAAATCTGGACATTGGAACAGAGAAAGCAATCGTGGAACCGAATTAGACGGAAAAACGGTCGGAATTATCGGTTACGGAAATATGGGAAAATCTTTTGCGAAAAAATTAAGAGGTTTTGAGGTAGAAGTATTGTGTTACGATATTTTACCAAATGTTGGTGATGCAAATGCGAAGCAAGTTTCGTTACAAGAATTACAACAAAAAGCAGATGTGCTGAGTTTACATATTCCTTGGACACCAGAAACAGATAAAATGGTGAATACCGAATTTATCAATCAATTTGCGAAATCGTTTTGGTTAATCAATACCGCACGAGGAAAAAGTGTAGTGACTACCGATTTAGTTGCCGCTTTACAATCAGGAAAAATTTTAGGTGCAGGTTTAGATGTTTTAGAATATGAGAAATTATCTTTCGAAACTTTGTTTGAAGGAGAAAAACCAGAAGCTTTTGACTATTTGTTGCAAGCCAATAATGTTTTATTGACACCGCACATTGCAGGTTGGACCATCGAAAGTAAAGAAAAATTAGCTCAAGTTATTGTAGATAAAATTATCAAAATGTATCCATTTAAATAATATAACTACTGTTTTTTTTTTGACATTGGATGTGCTCTTGTTGTAAGATAGACTTATCTTTTGCTTCTATTTTTTATTCAAATTTATGCTTCAATAATTTTTTAAGAAGAATAATCTGTAACAAATTTTTAATAACCACTACTAACTTAGTGACTAAAAACTAAAACTATAAAATTATGCACGAAGTTACCAAACAAGAAGAATGGAATACGCAAAGGCCAAATATTCCGTTTTTTAAAGTAGATCCAGTATTGGTTCTAATTTTCGGATTTTTAACCTGTGGTTTGTATTTGATTTACTGGAATGTGAAAGCAGCAGAAGTAATCAACGCCGCTAATCAAAAAGAAGTGGTATCGCCAACAATTGCGCTTATTACAGGATGTTGTGGATTAAACTTGTTTTTTTATTGGTTAGTGGGAAGAGATGGCTTGCCTAAGGTTTATGAATTAACGGGACAACCACAAAAAGATGATTCTGTACTATTATTAGTTTTGGGGTTTTTCTTTCCAATGATAGCTGCAATGATTGTGCAATCAGAATTAAATAAATTATACAATTAATAAGTTTATTCAATATAGAATTATAGGAATAATTAGTGTGTTGCTCATACTAATTATTCCTTTTTTGCTACATTTAACTCACAACGGAACTTTAGAAAGCGAGCAATCTTTATGTCCGTTTAAAATGTTAACGGGTTTTCCTTGTCCGGGTTGTGGTATCACAAAATCTTTGGTGTATTTGTACGAAGGAGATTTGCCAAAAAGTATCGCTTTTCACTTGTTTGGACCAATAGTAATGATTTTGGCAGTTTACTTTTTAATAAAACTGAGTTTAGAATTATATTACAAAAAACCATTTTTAGATAAAATATTCAACAAAAAAGAGTGGACGTATTTTTTTGTCGCACTTTTAATTTTTTATCATTTCATTAGAATTGTGTTTTTTATAAAAAACAACTCGTGGGATTCCATTTTAAAAGAATCTATTTGGAGGTAAGTTAGAAAGAGTCAAGTGAAAAGTAAAAATAGCCAAGTAAAAAGGACTGAATTTAATGATTTTTTTAGTCTCACTTTCCCAAAATCACTAAGTCTCCTAGTTATTCATAAATTAATACAACTATCCTTTATGCTTCCTTTCTAATTCTGCTTGAAATTCTTCCATCACAGGTTTTACAGTACTTTCAGGAATATCTGAAATTTTGATATACATCAATCCGTCAATCGCGTTATTGAACATTGGATCCACATTAAAAGCTACTACTCGAGCATTTTGCTTAATGTATTTCTTTATTAAAACCGGTAAACGTAATGAACCGGGTTCAATTTCATCAATAATTTTATCGAATTTATTTAAATCGGCTTCAGCTTCATTAAATACGAAATCTTTATCCGCATCTTTCAGTTTAATCTTGTATTCTTTTTTAGGTTTGATGTATTGCGCCACATACGGATCGTAATAATTAGATTTCATAAATTCAATCATTAACGATTTAGAAAATTCAGAAAACTGATTACTAATACTCACGCCTCCAATTAAAAATTTATGTTCTGGATAATGTAAAGTGGTGTGTACAATTCCTTTCCAAAGCAAAAACAAAGGCATAGGCTTTTGTTGGTATTCCGAAATGATAAAAGCTCTTCCCATTTCAATAGATTGGCTCATCATGTCGTTTAATTCGGGTTCAAATTTGAAAAGTTCGTTCAAATAAAAACCTTCTAAACCATATTTTGGAAATATTTTTGAACCAAATCCCATTCGGTAAGCTCCTGCAATCATTTGTGCGTCATCATCCCATAAAAACATATGGTGATAATATTGATCGTATTTGTCTAAATCAATCGCTTCGTTAGTTCCTTCGCCGACTTCTCTAAAAGTAATTTCACGTAAACGACCAATTTCGTGTAAAATATTTGGAATTTTTTCAGCCGTAACTAAAAATACTCTGTAGTTTTTGCTTTGTAATAATTGATAATCACCTTCTTTTAAGAAATTAATTTCTTCAATAATTTGTTCGTGATTGGCTGGTTTTACAATCTGTTTTGCTTCTTTTGGACTGTTGAATTTCGGGAAAGTTAATCTGAAGTTTTCTTCCTCTTTTTCTTCAAAAGATTTAGAAAGCATGTAGGTTTTCTTTCTTAAAAACTCTCCAAATTCAGGAATACTTTCGTGTTCATTTAATTCCGCCACAGAAATTGGTTTACCTATTCGAACTTTAATCACTCGGTGTTTCTGAGTTAATAATTCGCTTGGTAGTTTGGCAGTACGTAACGTGTCGTTTAATTTAGATAAACGATAAAATAATTTGCTATTATGAGCATGAAAATAGATAGGTACAACAGGAACTTTAGCTCTTTTGATAATTTTTAAAGCACCTTCTTCCCAAGGTTTGTCTACAATTAATTTTCCGTCTTTATAGGTTGAAACTTCTCCAGCAGGGAAAATTCCTAATGGTTTTCCGTCACTTAAATGGCGTAAGGTTTCTTTAATTCCGATTACACTTGATTTGGCGTCTTTGTGATTTTCGAACGGATTAACCGGCATAATATAAGGCTTCATCGGTTCGATTCGATGTAATAAAAAATTGGCAATTATCTTGAAATTTGGTTCGCGTTCCAACATTAATTTCAATAATAAAATACCATCAATTCCTCCTAATGGATGATTTGAAATTGTAATATAAGCGCCATCTTTTGGTAAACGTTTTAAATCTTCTTCTGGAATTTCAAATTTAATTTGAAACTCATCCAAAATCGCATTTAAAAATTCTAAATCACTTAAATGTTTATTTCGATTGTAGATTTTATTAAGTGTGGAAATTTTAAGTACTTTCATAAGTAACCACCCAGAAAAAGTTCCTAAAAAACCATATTTGTCCGTATTTATTGCTTTGGCTACTTCTTTTGCAGTAACTAATCCCATCTATTTCTGTTTTGAGCAAGTAACAAAGATAACAATTCTATTGAAATTTGTGCCATCAAAAACACACAATTGCTAACAATTTAAAAATAAGTAGTGTTTGCTAAAATATTTATAAAATACTTGTTGGATAAGCTATTTTATTGAAAACTTTTTCTATTTTTGAGAATTAGATTTTTAAGCACTTCGGCACTTCGAACATATAAATTTATGTGGCGATGTGATTAAAAGTTTCTTGTAGTTTTAATTTGTGAATTATATAATGAAGATTATTTCCTATAACGTAAATGGTATTAGAGCCGCAATAAATAAAGGATTTATTGAATGGTTACAAAGTGCTAACCCAGATGTAATTTGTTTACAAGAGATTAAAGCAACTGAGGATCAAATTCCTACAGAAGAAATTACTGCAGCGGGTTATCCGTATCAATATTATTTTTCAGCTCAGAAAAAAGGATATAGTGGTGTGGCTGTTTTATGCAAAACAAAACCTAATCATGTCGTTTTCGGAACTGGATTAGAATCTATGGATTTTGAAGGTAGAAATTTACGTGTGGATTATGATAATTTGTCGGTAATGAGCATGTATTTACCATCGGGTACCAATAACGACAGACTAGGATATAAATTCCAGTATATGGATGATATTCAGGATTATATTGTGAATTTACGAAAAGAAATTCCGCATTTGGTAATTTGTGGCGATTATAATATTTGTCATGAAGCTATTGACATTCATAATCCAAAACAAAATGAAAAAACGTCTGGATTTTTACCCGAAGAACGTGCTTGGTTAGATGGATTTATGAAAACAGGTATGATTGATTCTTTCCGCCATTTGAACAAAGAACCTCACCATTATACTTGGTGGAGTTATAGAGCCAATGCGAGAAATAATAATAAAGGTTGGAGAATTGATTATTGTTTAGTTACAGAACAGTTGATCGATCATATAAAAAGAGCTTTAATTTTACCAGAAGCCAAACATTCAGACCATTGTCCGATTTTGGTGGAAATTGAGTAATTTAAGAGCCAAGTAAAAAGTAAAAAGAGCCAAGAAATTATACAACCAAAAGCAAACAATAAACGTCTATGTTTTAAATAAACCTTATTTCGGCGTAGAATCAACAAAAAAATAAACAATTAATTAAAAAGAACCAATTATAACAGATTCCAGTGGAATCAAATTTTTATAACATGATAAGAAGAGTAGCCCTAGCCGTATTGGTATTAACCATGAGTACTTCATGTGTTTCTAAAAAAATCTATCAAGATTTAGAAAATAAGTTTGCCGAACTTAAAAAAGAACGCAACACCTTAGCTGATGAAAATGATGGTTTAAAAGCCAGTAATTCTACCTTGCAAGCAGATTTGGATAAATACAAATCGGAAGCTGAAAAACTAAAAGCGGAACGCGATAAATTAGCTGCTGATTATGCCGCAACTAAAAAGAGTTTAGATAATTTAAAATCTTCATATGCGGCGCTTGAAAAAGATAGTAATGAAGCTTTAGATGCGAATATTAAGAAAAACCGTGAGTTATTAGCAGAGCTAGAAGCGAAACAAAAAGCTATGGCTGCGGAACAAGAAAAATTAAACAAATTAAAAGCGGATTTGTTAAAATCGTCAACGCGTTTAGCAGAATTAGAAAAAATTATGGCAGACAAAGAAGCTGCTATGAAGAAATTGAAAGAAACGTTATCTAAATCGTTAAAAGCTTTTGAAGGAAAAGGATTAACTGTAACGGAAAAAGATGGAAAAGTTTACGTTTCTATGGAAAACAAATTACTTTTCGAATCAGGAAGTTATTTGGTTGGAAGTGAAGGTAAAAAAGCAGTTGATTTAGTAGGTAAAGTTTTAGGTGACAATCCAGATTTATCTGTTTTAATTGAAGGTCATACCGATAACGATAAAATCACGGGAACTTTAGCGGGTGGAATTGAAAGCAATTGGGATTTATCTACCAAACGTGCGACTTCTATTGTAAACATATTAACGGCAAATCCTAAAGTGAATAAAGCCAACTTAACTGCAGCTGGAAGAAGTGAATTTGCACCTTTATTGAGTAATGATACTGCAGAAGGAAAAGCAAAAAACAGAAGAATTGAAATTATTTTAACTCCAAAATTAGACGAATTGTCTAAATTGTTAAACGAAATGTAATTTTCAAAATAAAAAATTTAAAACCTAACAATTTTCGAGTTGTTAGGTTTTTTTTAAATCAATAAATTATGAAACCACTTCAAAAGATACTTCTTCAATTAGAAAATCACGTTCCTAATTTTGAAAAAATCAATTCGAAAGTTTCTAACAGTACAATTGGTTGGCAAATAGATCATTGTTTGATAGTGATTAATGTTGTTGCGGCTCAGTTAGAAGTTTCTAATCCAACGGAATGTAACCCAAAATGGAATTTTAATAAATTGTATGTTTTTATAACTGGGAAAATTCCAAGGGGAAAAATTAGAGCACCAAAAGGAGTAACGCCAGTTTCTATTGCTTCTGAAAAAGAATTACTTTCGAAAATTGAATTAGCAAAAAACAACCTTCTAAAATTTTCATCTTTACCTAAAAATGCTTTTTTTACACATCCATTTTTTAAAGATTTGAATGTGAAACAAACCGAGAAATTCTTAATGATTCACACTCAACACCATTTGAAAATTATTGAAGATATCTTGAAATAAATAAAATCTATTCTACTTCATGTCTTCTTTTTGCTAAACTTCGTAACTTCGCCATTCAAAAAATTGTTTACCATAATGAAATTCACAACGCTACCCAATACCAATTTAAAAGTAAGTAAAGCTTGTTTAGGAACCATGACCTTCGGGAATCAAAATACCGAAGCTGAAGCGCATTTTCAATTAGATTACGCTATAGAACGCGGGATCAATTTTATTGATACGGCAGAAATGTATCCAATTGGTGGTAACGAACATATTTTTGGAAGTACCGAACGTTATATCGGAACTTGGTTAGCGAAAAATAAACACAAACGTGACGATTTGGTAGTAGCTACAAAAATTGCTGGACCAAACAGAGGAATGAGTTATATTCGTCAGCCACTTGATTTTTCTAAAAAAAGTATCACGGAAGCGGTGGAATTAAGTCTGAAAAACCTACAAACAGATTATATCGATTTGTATCAAACGCATTGGCCAGAACGCGTAATGAACATGTTTCAGAAACGTGGTTTGGAAAAAATTGATACGAATTGGCAAGAAAATATTTTCGAAGTCTTAACTATTTTTGACGGATTAATTAAAGAAGGGAAAATAAAACATATTGGGGTTTCGAACGAAAATCCGTGGGGCGTGATGAAGTTTTTAAATGAAAGTGAGAAACATAATCTGCCAAGAATCGCTACGATTCAAAATCCATTTTCTTTGTTAAATCGTTTGTATGAAGTCGGTTTATCTGAAATTGGTATGCGTGAAAATGTCGGTTTATTAGCCTACTCACCGTTAGGTTTCGGATTTTTATCTGGAAAATATTTAAACGGCACACCAGAAAATTCTAGAATGAAATTGTTTCCGAATTTTGTGCGATATACGAATGAAAATTGTTATAAAGCTACCAAATTATACCAAGATTTAGCACAAAGTTTAGGTTTAACTTTGACTGAAATGGCCATCGCTTTTGTCAATCATCAAGAATTTGTTTCTTCTACCATAATTGGCGCCACAACCATTGATCAATTAGAAGAAAACATCAACGCGTTTGATGTGATGTTAACGGATTCGGTTTTAGAAGAAATCAACAAAATTCAAGAATTAATTCCTAATCCAGCACCATAAATTTTTTAAAAAAAACTTCAAGGACTCAATACTTTTGAAGGAATTTTATAATTTAATATGTATCGCTTGAAACGATTCGTTGCCAACTACACTTGCCTTATGTCCGTGAGTTTTACTATCAAAATCTATATTTTCCGGTAAATTATCTTGTGCAATAAAACAATCGCCAGGATAGAAAATTTTAAAATCGCCATTTTGCAATTCAATTTTTAAACTTCCTTTTTGAATGATAATGAAAGTGGCATCACCAGCCAAATGAAAATCGGTTGCATAACCCACATCACTTTTTCTAATTCTGAAATTTTTCGAACCAATTTGTTCCGTTAAAAATAAACCGCCACGTTGATGCACAGAAAAATCTACTTCGGAAAAAATAGAAATTCCGTTTTCGTTGGTGGTGATGGCTGGAATGATAAAAGGTTGGTTCATGAGTAGAATTTCTTTCAAAAGTAATAAAAAAACCCAACAAGTAGTAAAACTTATTGGGTTAGTAGAAACATGCTTAACAATTAACTTAACTAAAGATTTTCAATCACTTTGTCTTTCGGATATTTGATTTTGTAACTGATTCTGTATTTCTTAGTTTCATTAGGTTTCAGTTTGATTTCCCAAGTCATCACACCTGTTTCTTCATTAACTTTGGCACCATCTTTATCTAAAAGTTCTACCGTCATTTCTTTATCCGTGCTTAAGGGATATTGGTCTTTTAACAACATATTGATTTCCTCTTTTTTGTTGTTTCGAACTATAATATCATACGTACACGTTTGTTCTTTGTAGGAAGATAAAAACTTCGTACCAGATTTATCCACCACTTTTTCACGTTTAATTGAGATTTTTTTATCTCTTCCCATGCTTAAATTCAACGTGTCTTGTGTTTGATTGGGATTAATCATCGTTTTTCCAACATACATGCCTTCAAAAATAATATTGGCTTCACCAGGTAATAAATTGTATTTAGAATAATCGTTTAATTCGGCTAATAAAAAAGCTTCTTTTTCTACTTTTGGAACTGCGTAATATTTGTATGTTGCTGGCAATTTTAAATCTTTTAGTGCTACACTATGCGCTTTTCCGTTCGATAAAATATCGTAAGGAATATCAATATCGAAAGAAACGTTAAGTTCTTGTTCTTCAATTGTAGTATAATCATCCATGTTTTTTGTAGTTACCATAATAACTCCATTTACACCCTGTGTGCCATATAAAGCTGAGCCTTGAGCTCCTTTTAATACATTTACACTTTTAATTACTTCTGGAGGTAGTTGAGCTAAAACACTAGAGTTTGAAATCACATTATCTATTACAACTAAGGCATTATTTTCTCCTGTAATGCTTCTATTTCCTCTTAAAACGATTTTTGTTTCTTTATCATAATTTGCTGAATCATTTATTTGTAATCCAGCTACTTTTCCTGATAAAGATTGGATTGCATTAGATTGTGTATCATAATTCTTATATCCATAATTCGCAGGATAACCATATCTCAAGAACCAAGCTTGTAATAAGGGCGCCACATTATTTTGATTTGGATTACCACTTGAAAGTGTCAGTTTGACTTTTTTCCAATCGATACCCGTGCTTTGCATTACTTTCGCTTTATACATTAAGTTGATAGGCGAGTTGATATTTTCAGCACGTAAATCATAAAAAGGTTGCCAAGAAGCGGAATTTGTAATATACGTCACATCTAAATTTACATTTCCTGCCACTTCATTCATCACTTGTAAAATCAGTTTTCCTTTAGAGGATTTGTCTTCTTTTTGGGTATTGATGACTAATTTATTATTTAAATCGGTTAGCGCTTTGTTCCATTTGGCTTCTTTTTCGTCTAAAACAACAATCGCATTATCCAATTCGGTTCTTTTGGCTTTATAATACTCGACTAATTTCATTAATTCACTAACACTTAAACCCGTGTTTGCACCACCAACTGCTTTGTTTTGATCTAACATTTCAATGGTTTGCTGATGCGAATATTTATCAATCTGAATTTTTTTAATTTCTTTTTGTACGAAGGTAATGCTATCACGAACGCGTTTAATAGCAGGATTACTTTCATCAATTTCATATTCGGAAATATAATTCTGTGTAAACTGAACTGATAAAACCGTTAAACTATTAGGCGCCCCAATTTGAACTGTACTTTCGTTTAAATAATCGGCTACGTTTTTAATCACGATTTCGCTTGTTCCAACTGGTAAGTTTACTGAGGTGGTTTGAGATAATTCGGCGCCAGAAAAATAAACGGTTGCGGCTTTTGTTTTGGCGGATGTAAATATTGGTTTTTGAGCAAATGAGATGGCTGTGACCAATATTGTGATGGTTAAAATTAGTTTCTTCATTAGATTTTTTTTAAATTATGAATTGTGTTTTTTTGAATTGTGATTTATGATGCCTAAACCGCCCATAATCATATAGTTTTGAAATTCTTCAGGTTGGATAGAGATATTGAATTCCAATTTGTTGTTTTTGATTAATTTTAAATCAATTTGAAACGTATTGCTGTAATTTTTATCATCATTGCTAATGTGAACGCTAATTTCAGTTGTGTTTTCGCTCAATAATACAGGAACTTCAAATTTTCCCGTTTTCGCATCAATTTTCATGTTCTTTTGAGCACCATTGATATAAATTGTTAAGTTCGGATATAATTTTTCTGAAAGAGGTTTTTTCGTTTTACGATCTAGCAATTTACCATGAATTGTAAAGGAAATAACTTTATTCACAGGTTCTCTATAGGCAATTTTACCCATAATCACACGTTGAGGTTTAGTTGAATCTACTTCGATTTTTTGAGGTTCTTTTTCTTGAGCAACTACATTTGATGTCAATAAAACAGAAGCAGCAATTGCAGTAGCGTATTTCAGATTATTCAATTTTGAAGTTTCATAATGTTCAAATACTTGTTCCAATTGTGAGGTTTTTAATCGGGCACAAATAGAAGATTCTTTCGAAGTTGCTAAAAATTTTCCGACTTCAGAATTGGTTTTTCGACTCAAATCAATCACGTTTTTCGCACATGAGCTACAAAATGAACCAGTTGCATTTGGAGTCATTTCGCTATATTTTGCCTCACACGGATTTTCTATTTTTAACGAAAATTGTTTTTTCATAATCTTATTTTTAAATAAAACTTACTTAACCGAAGTTCTATCTATATAGATTACAATTGTTGTGAAAAGGTTGGGATGAGGGTAATTTATTTTTCTAAATTTTTTATAAACTGTTCAATTTCAAGTTTTTGAACGGCATATTTTTTTTGTAACGCACCATCTTTTTCCATTCGATTGTAGTATTCTAAAGCTTTATTGGCGAAAAAATTGCGTTGAAATTTAGATGCATTGGGCACTTTTGGAAATATTTCATGGAAACACATTTCGCAATACGCTTGCCATTCGCGTTCATTTCGGTCTTGGATTTTATATTCGTTAGATTTTTGAATCACATGAATCATTTCGTGAGCCAACAAATTAATAACCAATTCAAACGGAAATTCGAATGCATTTTCTGGAATTCTTATAATTTGTTTTTCGCCGATTTCACCTTCAGCGGTAAATAAAATGAAATTAGGTTCGGCTTTTTCTCGCAAGGCAATACCTTTAAAATTCGGATGTTTAAGTTCGAATTCTTCCAATAAAAATAAAGCAGCGGCTTCTGTTTGTCCTAATTCGTGATAGGATTGCAAGATTTGAACTATTTCTGCTTTAGATTTCATATCAAATTTTACCCAAACAACTGTTCTACTAAATCTTCAATTTTACTTACCATTCGAACATCAATTTTAAAATCTTTTAGGTTGATTTTATTGTGTTTCGATACGAAAATGGTTGAAAATCCTAATTTTTCTGCTTCCTGAATACGTTGTTCCACTTTATTTACGGGACGAATTTCGCCAGTTAAACCTACTTCTCCAGCAAAACAAAAATCTTTATCAATCGTGATATCTTCGTTTGAAGATAAAATTGCGGCAACAACAGCCAAGTCAATTGCAGGATCGTCTACATGAATTCCGCCAGTAATATTTAAAAATACGTCTTTCGCGCCTAAGCGAAAACCTGCTCGTTTTTCTAAAACTGCTAAAATCATGTTCAATCTTTTCAGATTATAACCTGTGGTACTACGTTGAGGCGTGCCATAAACGGCTGTTGAAACCAAAGCTTGAATTTCAATCATTAGCGGGCGCATGCCTTCAATTGTTGTGGCAATAGCCGTTCCAGAAAGGTAATTATCTTTGTTGGAAATTAAAATTTCAGATGGATTAGAAACTTCTCTTAATCCGTTTCCTAGCATTTCGTAAATTCCTAGTTCTGCGGTTGAACCAAAACGGTTTTTTAACGCACGTAAAATTCTGTAAACATGATTTCGATCGCCTTCAAATTGTAAAACGGTATCGACCATGTGCTCCAAAATTTTCGGACCAGCGATAGTTCCGTCTTTGGTGATATGACCAATTAAAATTACAGGAACATTCGTTTCTTTGGCGAATTTTATCAATTCGGCAGTACATTCTCTAATTTGAGAAATACTTCCAGCTGAAGATTCAATATATTCCGTATGTAACGTCTGAATCGAGTCAATAATCACCACTTCTGGTTCAATTTCTTCAATCTGGCGAAAAATATTTTGTGTTTTCGTTTCTGTTAAAATGAAACAATTATCGGTTTGACCTGTGATTCTTTCGGCACGCATTTTTATTTGTTTCTGACTTTCTTCACCTGAAACATAAAGCGTTTTATATGGTAATTTTAACGAAATTTGAAGTAAAAGCGTACTTTTTCCAATTCCAGGTTCGCCACCTAAAAGCGTTAAAGATCCCGGTACTAATCCGCCACCTAAAACGCGGTTTAATTCGCCGTCAGTAGTGTTCATTCGTACTTCTTCTGAAGTCGAAATTTCATTTATTTTTAAAGGTTTGGCAACTTTTTTAGCTTCAGATGAAGGACTTCGCCAACTTTGTTTTTCTTCTTTTTGAATAATTTCTTCTACGATGGTATTCCATTGTTTGCAAGAAGTACATTGTCCTAACCATTTCGCATAGTTCGTTCCACAACTTTGACAAAAGAAAGAAGTTTTTAATTTAGCCATTTATTTATGCTGGATTTATTTATTCTGAATTGATTTCAGAATCTCAATTTATTCGTCTTTTTTAGGCGCATCAGTTGGCGCATCAGTAGGAGTTTCAGTAGGAGTTTCAGTAGGAGTTTCTTCAACTTTTGGTTCTTCTTTTTTGCCTTTTAAAGCTTCTGCACGGTCAAGTAAATAATCTTTAGTCAAATCGCCAATTGGTTCTTGCGAATACGCTCTCATGTACTCTTTAGCTGCTCTTTTGCTATCGCCAGTTTTTTCGAAAAACATTCCACGTTGGTAAGTTCCTAACATTGTTTTTGGATATTGTTTGTCTGAATATTCCGCTAACAACTGAAATTCGTCGTAGGCTTTATTTTTTAATATTGCCGCTTCAATGGCTTTGAAATCAGACATTCTTGGTTGCATTTTTATTCCGATTTTCTTTTCGATATAATCGTATTTGTCGATTAAATATTGTGCATATCCTTTTTCTAATTTCAGAATTTTTTCATTGAATTCTAATTTTGAAATAGGTTGATATCCATTGAAAATAAAATACATCGCGCTAGGAATTGCTTCTGCTACTAATGAATAATGAGACGTGTTTTTGAAAACATCATATCTGTAAATTATGTTCGGATTTTTAATTTCCTTTGCTATATCATCTAGTTTTTTGGTTTTCTCTTGAATTTCTTCTAAGTCACCCGTTGAAGTGGCATGGTAGTAAAAAATAGGTTTTTGAATTTTACCTAATCTATCCGCAATTCTATCTTCCATAGCTGTTGCCATTTCTGGAGCTAAAGAAATAAATGCGTTGAAAATGGGATCATCTTTATATAAATAGAAATTTAAAAATCCTGCTGTGGTATCGTGTCCTGCAATCATTCTAAAAGGTAAGGTTCTGTATTTTTGTTGTATGAATGGTAGTAATTCGAAACCAATGAATTCGAAAAATTTGGCACCAGAATCTGCTGGTAAACCATCTTCTCCATAGTTACTGTCGTTAAAACGTGTTTCACCATAATTTTGATTGATTGCTACAATTATCATTTCTGGTAAATCATCCCAGTAGTTACCATATTTTAATATTCCTGAAAATGGATCTGCTAAATATTCACCATCTAATAAAACTAAAACAGGATATTTTTTGGTTGGATTGCTTTCGTATGAAGCAGGTGTGATAACTGAAAAAGTTCTTTCTTCGTTTAGTTTTTTAGATTGGATTTTTTCGTCGATTTTTTGCGAAAAAGCAGCAATAGAAACCATTAAAAATAGTAGGATAGATTTCATCTTCATGATAAATTGATTTAGTAAAATAATGTAGCAATATACTAATTATTTTTTATTGTAGAGCGGTAAAAAAGCGTAAGATATTAGCCCAAGGAATATAGTTAAGATGGTTTGTGAGGTCCAAGCTAGCCAACCAAAGGCAGTTCCAATATCGTTTGAAATTCCATATAAAGAAAATATCATGGCAATAGCAAGTGGATAAGCTCCTAAACCACCATTGGTAAATCCGACGGCTAAACTTCCGAAAATGAATCCCATAATTACGATATCAAAACTAATATTTTCTGTTTCTGGCAAGGCAAAAATAGGCAGATAAAACATAACTAAGTAACTAAACCAAATGAAAAAAGAAAAGAAAATATATTTCCATTTGTCTTTCATCTTCAAAATACTAGTCATTCCTTCAATTAATCCAGAAAGTTTATTTTTTAATTTTTTGATGATACTCCATTCGGCATATATCCAAATTAGAAGAAAAATTATGCCTAAAATTATACCGATGAATCCGAATAAGATGATTTTTTCGAAGGCAATTTTTTGTTTGATGAAACCATACAGTTTTTCAAATTGCAATACAAAAGCTAATCCAACAAATAGGAAAAAGATAAGTAAATCCACAATTCTTTCGGCTACGATTGTTCCGAAACCTTTGTCGAATGGTACGTTTTCGTATTTTTTTAATAAAGCCGCTCTTGTAATTTCGCCAGATCTAGGAATGGTTAAATTCATAAAATAAGAAACACAAACCGACATTAAATCATTTTTAAAATCTGTTTGATAACCTAAATGTTGTAAAGAATATTTCCAGCGATAGGCTCTTGCCCAATATCCAAATAAGGCGACTAATAAGGAAAGAAAAATATATAAATAATCGGCTTGTTGAAAACACGATTTAATTTTATCCAATTCTTCTGCGGATAAGGTAGTGTATTGATAATAAATTAGTCCGAAACCCAAAAGTAACGGAACAAACAAAGAGGCAATTTTACTTAACTTCGCCTTCAAAGCTACGTTAAAGAATTGTCTTTTTCGTTAGGGAAAACTAAGCAAGGTTTAAAGGTTTTTGCTTCTTCAAAATCAATAATACCGTAGGCAATAATGATGATGATATCACCACGGTGTACTTTTCTGGCAGCCGGTCCGTTTAAAGTGATTTCGCCTGTATTTCTTG
>JACCEA010143421.1_pt1 | contig 20158 bp, 26 predicted proteins | sample 7449851 | NCBI WGS metagenome assembly JACCEA01 (sample SAMN15323453, study PRJNA562643) | freshwater metagenome | isolation source: river surface water | place: USA:Blue River Watershed | collected 2017-08-18
ACAGGAACTCAAGGTATTCAGGGTATAACTGGTTCTCAAGGTATTCAAGGAAGACAAGGAATTCAAGGAACTACTGGTTCTCAAGGTATCCAAGGAACCACAGGAACCCAAGGTATCCAAGGAACTACTGGTTCTCAAGGAACCACAGGAACCCAGGGAATTCAAGGTATTCAGGGTATAACTGGTTCTCAGGGTATTCAAGGAACTACTGGTTCTCAAGGTATCCAAGGAAGACAAGGAATTCAAGGAACCACAGGAACCCAGGGAATTCAGGGAATTACAGGTCCAGTAGCTGGATCCGCTAATCAAATAGTATATAAAGATTCTTCTAATATACCAACTGGATCCGACTCATTAACATACAGTGGAAATATTTCTGGTATTGGAACAGTTGGTATTGGAACAATAATTGATATTATTCACTATGACAATTTAAACAATGGAACTTTATCATGGGAAGCTTCTTCTGGTCAATTATTCAGCATTACAAATAATTTAACTAGTGGATCTATTTTTTCTGTTAATGATATTTCGGGTATTCCTAGTATTGATGTAGATGCTAATGGTACAATTCAGTTAGCTCCTTTTAATGGAAACATAGGTATAGCAACGACCAATCCATTAAGGAAATTACACGTCTCAGGTGATGTCGAAATTGATGGAGCACTTTATGATGTTTTCGGAAATGTAGGTTCAGCAACTTCTGTCCTTATTTCTACTGGAAATGGTATTAAATGGGAAGCAATATCTACCGCTTCATTACAAGGAACCACAGGAACTCAAGGAATTCAAGGAACCACTGGAACAGGAACTCAAGGAATTCAAGGGACTTCAGGTTCCGGAGGATCTATTGTTGATGATACTTCAACCTCGTCAACAAGATATCCAGTATTTGTGGATGTTACTACTGGAAACCCAACCGCAAATTATGTTTCATCAACAAAATTAAGATTTGTTCCAAGTACAGGAACTTTATCCGCAACAATTTTTACATCTCTTTCCGATAAATCTCAAAAAGAAAATATAAATCCAATTGAAAATGCCTTAGAAATTATTGAAAACATAAAAGGAGTTAAATTTAATTGGAAAGATAATCATGGAGCTTCATTTGGGGTAATTGCACAAGATATAGAACAAATTGTTCCAGAGCTAGTTGTAGTTAATGATCTTGGGTTAAAGACTGTAAATTATGATGGTCTTATCGCTATTTTAATAGAAGCAATTAAAGAAAAAAATAATTATAAAGAAGAAATAAATGATTCAAAATCTGAAGAAAATAAAGCAAGAATAAAACGTAATAAATTACTTTCTATGTATGTAGATAGTTTAAATGCTATTAGATGGGAAAATATGTCGGAAGATAAAAAACAGCAGTGGAGAAAATATAGAATGGATCTATTAAATGTTCCTCAACAAAAAGAATTTCCCCATAATATCAGTTGGCCAAGCATACCAACGTAAATCACTTATAAATAAATTGAATTTATAAGTGATTATGAACAATTTTGTAAAATTTGCTCTAGAAAATGGGGGGGAAATAAAGCCTCTACTAATTGATTGTAAAGATCTATATGGACCCTCTTTAACTAATCCAACAATAATCAACATTGATGGGAGAATATTAGTCAATATTCGTAATGTAAATTATACTTTATATCATTCCGAACTCAATAAGTTTGAGCATATGTGGGGACCTTTATCATATATTCATCCAGAAAATGATATGCATCTTAGAACTATAAACTATATTGCAGAATTAAATGAAAATTTAGATATCATACATTATACAAAAGTAGATACTTCTTTATTTGATACATATGAACCTCAATGGGATTTTGTCGGTTTAGAAGATGCTCGTTTAATTTTATGGGATAATGATTTGTTTTTAATCGGTGTCAGAAGAGATTTAGATACTATCGGCACCGGAAGAATGGAGCTTTCCCAGCTCAAATTCAATGATTTATCAGTAAAAGAAGTTTTTAGGTATAGAATTCCGGGTCCTCTGCCTGATGAAGAGTATTGCATGAAAAACTGTACTCCTATAGAAGATAAACCATTTCATCTTTTAAAATGGACAAATCCCACTTCAATAATGAAATTTAATCCTAATGGAGGAGAAACTGAAGTTTATACTACAAACGAATATAAAAATGGGTTTAATGATATGAGAGGAGGCTCCCAGGTTATTAAATATAAAGATGGATATTTAACTTTAGTACATGAAACTGAACTTTACAATAGCGAACAAGGTAGAAAGGATGCTACTTATAGGCACAGATTTGTAATTTGGGATAAAGATTTTAAAACTCAAAAATTTTCTCCTTTATTTTCTTTTATGAACATGAAGGTAGAATTTTCTTGTGGAATGTGTACCCATAATGAAGATTTCCTAATAACTTTTGGAGCGCAAGATAATGCAGCGTATGTGCTTAGAATACCACAAATTGCTGTTGATAACTTTATTAATTCATAAAAATTATGCTTTTAGACTTTGCAGAGATAAAAACAAAATATAATTTAAATATAAAAGGAATTATACATGTAGGGGCTCACTATGGGGAAGAACTTTTTGATTATATTAATAATGGAATAAAAAAAATATTATTATTTGAACCAATACAAGATAACTATGATATTCTTGAAAAAAGAATTAATGATTTAGATGCAGAGATAAAGCTGTATAAAATTGCGTTAGGTTCAGAAATAAAAAATGTATCTATGTATGTAAGTGATAATGATAAACAAAGTAGTTCTATACTAAAACCAAAAAAACATCTAACTCAACATCCAGATGTATATTTTCCAGATATAGAAAATGTTGAAGTGGATATATTAGATAATTATGATACGTCTAATTATAATTTTATTTCAATGGATGTTCAAGGTTATGAATTAGAAGTTTTAAAAGGAGCAAAAAATTCTTTAAAAAATATTGATTATGTTTATTGTGAGGTCAATAGAGATGAGGTTTATGAAAACAACGCTCTTGTTGAAGAATTGGATTTATACCTTTCACAATATGGTTTCAAAAGAGTCGAAACTATTTGGAGTGGAGAAATATGGGGAGATGCACTTTATATTAAAGATTATAATGTCTCTTCATCTTGCCAAATTAGTAATTTAAATCAAATTTATAGAAAATATTTTGGATACCCATCTAATGGAGTTTTTGTTGAGATTGGAGCATATGACGGAGAATCATTTTCAAACACATCTTGTTTAGCCGATCATGGTTGGAAAGGACTATATATAGAACCAATAAAAGAATATTGTGAGTATTGTGCTCAGAGACATGTCAATAACAATGTTAAAATTATTAATTGTTCTGTAGGAAGTATTGAAGGAGAAATTAATTTTTATAAAAATGGAGCACTTAGTACTTCAAATCAAAGACAAATAGATATATACAATACATTAAATTGGGCAAAAAAAGATCAATTTATAAATTGTAAAATCAATCAATATAGATTAGAAAATATTTTATTTGATCAGAATATATATCCAAATTTTGATATTTTGGTAGTAGATGTTGAAGGTAATGAGGAAGATATTTTCAATTCCTTTAATTTAAATTTTTGGGCTCCAAAAATGTTGATAGTTGAATTAATTGATAATCACATAGAATTTAAACAATTTGATAATTTTACTAATAAATGTAAAATACTTAGAAATAAAATTATAGAATCAAATTATTCAGAAATTTATAGTGATAATATTAATAGTATTTTTATAAATAAAAATTTTATATAGGTAAAATAAAATGATTTCAATGAATAAGCTTGGTGGGATGGGTAGACTAGGAAATCAAATGTTTCAATATGCAGCTTTAAGAAGTATTGCAAAAAAGTTTAGTTATGAATATTGTTTACCCTATTTTGAAGGATACTTATGTGGAGAAGATTTAAATATTTTTGATTGTTTTGAATTAAATGGAGAAGAAAGAAAAAATACAGATTTATATGAAATTAAATTAGATACTTTATCTCTTGACGAAAATATCCTAAGAAAATGTCCTGATAATGTAGATTTAATTGGATATTTTCAAGATGTAAAATATTTTGAAGATAATTCTGAAGATATAAAAAAATCATTTACATTTAAAAAATCATTTTTTGAATTAGCAGAAAATTATTTTTACTCTACGTTTGGAGGTGAAGAAATAATATCTTTACATATCAGAAGAGGTGATTATCTACAATTTCCTCACCATATAGTTCAAGATATAAAATATTATGAAAGAGCACTAAAATTTTTTAATAAAAATCTAAGAGTATTAATTTTTACCGATGATTTAGAATGGGCACAAAATCAAGATATTTTTAAATCAGAAAGATTTTTATTTTCAAAATATAATAATAGTGCTGTTGATCTTTGTATGCAAACTTTTTGTAAATATCACATTATATCAAATTCTACTTATAGTTGGTGGGGAGCATGGTTAGCAGACAGTAAAAAAGTAGTAAAGCCATCAGACTGGTTTGGTCCAGAATTAGACCAATATAAAAATTTTCTTCAGGTAGATAGTTGGATTTCAATATGAGAAATTCATTAAAAATATTATTTTTTGGAATTTCAGATAGAGAATCAATCTGGGAATATGACTATATTCATAATGAATTTTTTTCAAATTGGGATCACATAGATGATTATTTTTTAATGCCAAATGAGGTTAAAACATTAAATGAAAAGTTTGATGTTGTGGTTTATTTTGGTAGAGATCCAAATAATTATCCTTGGGGGTACATTCCAACTTATAAAGATATTCTAGAATGTGTTAAATCTACCACTCCAAAAATAGTTATTCAATTATCAGATGAATTTATACATGAAAATCTCCAAGAACATAATAGTATAGGAGACTACTGTGATTTATTTTTAAGGCAATATAATCATAAAAATTATTCTTACACTAAAAACACATTACATATTCCTATTGGATATAGAAATAATTTTAATATTAAAGAAAAATATATTAAAAAAATTAAAGAAAGAGAATATAATTGGAGTTTTTTTGGAACTTACAAATCTGATAGAAAAGAATTAACTGATATATTTTCTAATATTTCAAATGGGAAATATGTCTTAAGAGATGAAAATTGTACTGATTTATTATCATCTGATGATCTTGTAGATTATTTTATAGATTCGATCTTTATCCCTTGTAGTAGAGGGTGGTCAACTTTGGATACTATGAGGTTGTATGAAGCATCTAGATGTGGGTCAATACCAGTTGTTGTTGGGTCAAAAGAAGAAATTGAAGTAGCATTTAAGTATGAAGAAAACCCTCCTTGGTTATTTTTTGACAATTGGGAAGATGCTTGTAATGGATGCTTAAATTTATTAAAAGACAAAGATAAATTACAAGAAATTCAAGATAAAGTTCTATTATGGTGGGAAAATAGGATTAAAGATTTAAATATCATTATTTCAAAAGAAGTAATGAAAATAATGGATGAAAAAAAGATTATTCAATATAATAATATTTTATTAAAAGAAAATAAACTAAAAAATTTTCCTCCAGTTAATTTTATAAGTATTGAAGAATCTGAGGATAGAAGAAATATTTTATATGAAAATTTTAAGAAATACGGAATTACTCAGATAACTCCTCACATATACAAAAAATATAATGATGAAGATCATGAAATAACTGGTAATAATGTGAATATTCTTGCTCCAAAACAAAGTAGAGGCCCTGTAACATCACATTTAAAAGCAATAAAAGAATGGTATGAAACAACAGATGACGAATACGCTTTTTTCTGTGAAGATGATTTAGACTTTAAATTAGTTGAGTACTGGAATTTTACTTGGGAAGATTTTTTTAATAAATTACCAAAGAATTGGGAATGTGTTCAATTATGTTTTATAAGCACGCAAGTAATGTATGCTGATAGAATTTTAAACGAATATTCCTCAATTTTCAGGGAAAGAGATTGGTGTGATTGGTCTTGCTGTGCGTATTTGATAAAAAGAACCCATGCAAAAAATATTGTAAATAATTATTTTAATAAAGATAAAATTATTTTAGAGTACAAAGGATATGATTGGGAAAAAAGAATATTACTTGATTATAGATGGATGATACCTTGCCCTGAAACAATGGTGTATACATATTTTAATGAAAATAGTATCTATTTTATACCTTTGTTTTTGGAATCGCTAAATTTTTCCAGTACTTGGACAGATGATAAATATGATGACAAAGAAAGTATCCATAATTTTTCTCACTCAATGGTATTAAATTGGTGGAAAAATAAAGGGAAGTACTTAACATTAGATCAAATATTTGAGCAAAATAATTTCTGAGGTATTGTATGAATGAATTAATCTATTTTTCTCTAGACACCGAAAATGGAGAAAATAATTTTAATCTTGCTAGATGGTATGAATCTCAAGGCCATACAGCTCCTGCGCATACTTATTACTTAAGATGTGCGGAAAGAACAGATGATACTGTATTGGCCTATTCAGCGTTAATTAGAGCTTCATTTTGTTATAGATCACAGGGGTCTAGGGATGCTACAGAAAAAGTTATTCTTGAAAATGCTTTAATGTTAATGCCAGAAAGACCGGAAGCATATTATTTTCTTTCATTATTATATGAAAAAAAGCAAGAATGGCAAAATTCTTATATTTATTCAACTTTAGGATTGAAATATGATATTTCTCCACTTAAATCTATACCAGAATATAGTGGAAAACATTTACTTATATTTCAAAAATCAACTTCTTCTTGGTGGTGGGGTAAAAGTCAAGAAGCTAGAGATTTATTAAAACTTTTAGTTGATGAATATTGGGAATTTTTAAGCGATGATCTAAAAAAGATAGTACAAAATAATATTAGTAAATTGGGGATAACTAAGTATTCCCAGGCGCAAATTAGTTATACAAAAAAAGATTATAGTAAACTAAGATATAAATTTCCTGGAGCTGAAATAATAGAAGAAAATTACTCTCAAGTATTTCAAGATATGTTCGTTCTTTCTATGCTAAATGGTAAAAAGAATGGAACGTTCTTGGAAATTGGAGGAGCTAAACCGTTTGAAAGAAATAATACAGCACTACTTGAAGAAAAATTTGGGTGGAATGGCGTATCTATAGAGCTAGATAAAACTTTTACGGAAGAATATATATCTAAACGCCCAAATATTAAAGTAATTAATGAAAATGCATTGGATATTAATTACGAAAAACTTCTAAAAGAAAATTTTAATACAAAAGTCGTTGATTATTTACAATTGGACATAGAACCAGCAAATAATACATACGAATGTATGTTAAAAATACCCTTTGACGAATATAAATTTGCTGTTATAACATATGAACACGATTATTATATTGATGTAACTAAGTCTTACAGAGATAAATCTAGAAAATTTTTAAGGGATAACGGATATGTGTTAGTTGCAAATGATATTTCTCCTGAAGGAAAATCTACTTTTGAAGATTGGTGGGTACATCCAGATTTAGTTGATAATAAAATTTTAGATATTATGATGGATACTTCAGATAAAATTAAAAAAATCAATGAATATATTTTAAATACTAAATTTTACGCAGAATTTGAAACTGACAGATATTTGAGAGAAAATTTTTTCTCGGATTATTCATATAAAGGAACAATGGTAGAAGTTGGAGCAGGTCCACCAACATTTATAAGTACATCCAAACATTTTAGAGACAGTGGATGGAGAACCATATGTGTTGAGCCAAATCCTAAATTTGTGGCTCAACACAGAAATTGCGGTAGTGAAGTTTATCAATATGCTTGTTCAAGTAGCGAGGGTAAGTCTAATTTTATTGTAAATTTAAACAATGATGAATGGTATACCAAAGAAAATGACGGAGTTAGTTTTTCTGCTTTAGAAATAAAATATAATGGAGTTCCTGATCATAATACTCAAGAAGTAATAGAAGTTGAGAAAATAAAACTTGATACTCTTCTAGATAAAATAAATGTAAATAAAATTGATATTCTTTCTATAGATGTAGAAGGCTGGGAAATTGATGTATTAAAAGGATTTAATTATATTAAATATTCTCCTAAAGTTATTGTATTAGAAAATTTTGAAAACAATGTAGACTATGAAAAATATATGAATTCAATTGGATATATCAGAAAAGATACATTAGGATATAATGAAATTTATACAAAAAATATTGATAAAATTAATTTAGATTCTATAGACTGGGGATTATTTAATTATAATTCCGATAACATTAGAGACTACAAAAATCACGTAAAGTTAGAAATATCAAATAATGTTTATACTAAAATATTTGATATTCAAGAAAATGATGTAGTATTTGATATTGGCTCTAGTGTAGGGGTTTTTACTCTTTCTATATTAAATAAAAATCCAAAAGAAGTTCATTGTTTTGAGCCAAGAAAAGAACTTTTTAATTCAATGAAGAATAACCTACACAACTATTCTAATGTAAAATTAAACTGTCTTGCTATTGGGAATACCGATTCTAAAGATGTAATACTTGATAATATTTTTAAAGTTGATCATTATTCTCAAGATGAAGCAATAAACAATAAGGTTGATACAATTAAGTTTAACACATACATTAAAGATAATAATATTAAAAAAATTGACTTTTTAAAGGTAGATTGTGAAGGAGGGGAATGGGATATTTTTACTGAAGAAAATTATAATTGGATTTCAAAAAATGTTTCCAAAGTTTCCGGTGAATTTCATTTATTTGATGAATCTATGAAAAAAAGTTTTATACTTTTTAGAGATTTGTATTTAAAAAATAATTCTACAGTAAAAGCTTTTAATGTAAATAGAAATGGAGAACTTGAATCCGATATTACTAGTCTAATATGGGATAATAATTTTGTGATTTATAATTTAAATTATTTAAATATGACTTTTGATCTTTCTGAATCTTTATCTAAAAATAATATATTTAAGATAAATGAATTACCAAAAAATACTGCTTGGTGTGTCGATAATTTTTATGAAAATCCAGATGAAGTAAGAAATTTTGCTTTAAATCAAGAATATTTTGAAGGTGGAATAGGAAGAGGATTTATTGGAAGAAGAACTAAAGAACAATTTTTATTTCCTGGATTAAAAGAAAAATTTGAAAATATTATGGGTAAAAAAATTACTGCTTGGGAAGAACATGATATGAATGGAAGATTTCAGGTATCATGGTCAGGGGAACCTCTCGTATATCACTGTGACAGTCAAAAATGGGGAGGAATGCTTTATTTAACTCCAGAAGCTCCATATCAATGTGGAACTACTTTATATGCACATAAAAAAACTAAAGCAAGAACCTATTATGATAAAGGATGGGATGCTGCATGGATTGATACTCCTGGAGATTGTCATTTAGATGGAACTCATTTCGAGCCGGTTGATGTTTTGGGTAATGTATATAATAGATTAGTAATTTTTGATGCAAGTTGTATTCATTCTGCATCAGAATATTTTGGAACAATAATGGAAAACGCTAGATTATGGCAAATGTTCTTTTTTGATACTGAATGAAATCCTAATGCAAGCATACAATAAATTTTAAAATTTGTCAAGATCCTTGTGACAATTTCCAGATTGTACTATGATCTATTGACTTTTTTAGAAAATATGATTAGAGTCGGTTTGTCGGTTTTGAAGGACTTGTGTAGTTAATAATATAAAAAATATACAATGAGCGTAAGCGAATGTTTTCCGAAGGAAAACGATATAATACGGTAGACAGTTTCTAAACCGTCTACTGGCGCTTCTTTTATGGTACACTATCCTTTATAATAAATCAGATACAACTTTTAGTTATGACCTCTATTATTCTCCGTCCACATCAAAAATCTGCTCTCAATGCAATGGAGAACAATGATATTGGGAAAGTTATCCTTCCAACAGGAGCAGGGAAATCTATTATTTTTATTAAAAACACCATTGAACAATTTAGTTCTGAAATTCCTCAAACTGTTTGTGTCGTAGCTCCTAGGATTCTTCTTGCTTGTCAACTTTCTCAAGATTATGAGAAGCATATTTTCAATGCAAAATTTCTTCATGTTCATTCTGGAAGTCGTTTAAAGCATTATCGCACTACAAATCCTGAAGATATCAAAGATTGGCACAATATTCATTCTAATCATCACAAAATTATTTTCACGTCATATAATTCTCTTAAAAAAGTAGTAGAATCTAACATTCAAGTAGATACTTATCATTTCGATGAGTGTCATAATTCTGTAAAGAAAAATTTCTTTCCACATATTGAAGACGCAGTGCGGACTGCTGATAAAAAATATTTCTTTACAGCTACTCCTAAAAATTCAAAAATCCCTAGAAAAAAGCCAGGAATGAATATTACTGAAGTTTATGGGAATAATATTTGTAATGTTCCCATGACCAAAATGATCGATGGTGGATTTGTTGTTCCTCCTCTTGTTATTAGAAAAGAAGTTGATTCTGAAAATAATATTGATGAGCAAAATTGCTCCGTAATTGTCTCTACAATTGATGAAGAGAATCCTTCTAAAATTCTTGTTTCAGCAAAATCTACAAAATCAATTATTTCTTTGATTACCGAAACTGATTTTTCTCAGCAGCTAAAAGACAGGGGATATAGTCTTCTACACATTACTTCTATGCATGGAGCATATATTGATGGGAAAAAAGTAAAACGAGATGAATTCTTTAGGACTCTTAATGAATGGGGATCTGACGATTCTAAAAAGTTTGTTCTTTTGAATTACTCTATTCTTTCTGAGGGAATTAATTGTAATGGACTTGACGCAGTAATTTTTCTTCGTAATATGGATGTAATTTCTATGTGTCAAACCATTGGTCGAGTTATTCGACTTCACAAAGAAGATTCGGATAAAATTTCTTCTGGTACTCTTAAAGTTGGTGATTACAAAAAGTATATCAAACCTTATGGGATGGTCATCCTTCCTAGTTACGATGATTATTCTAAAAAGGTTGCAGCCGCTGTTGAATCTGTTATTTATAAGTCCTTCGTTATGGGAGAAACAGTAGAAGCAGAAATCGAAAAGTGACAATCTGCTAACTGGCCACTGGTATCTCTCAGCGTACAAATTCGTGGTATGCTGAGAGAGCATTTTATTTTTTATTATGTTTAAGATTTCTGAGAAGGCTAATCCAAATTATTTGGCTCAAATTGTTAAGTTAGAAAATTTGAGAAAACATCCTAATGCAGATAAACTTCAACTTTGTTCTATTCAAGGTAATAATGTAATTGTGTCTTTAGATGCAAAGGAGGGAGATGTTTATGTTTATTTTCCTCTAGAGTGTGCTATTAATAAAGAATTTCTTTCTTGGAGTAATTCATTCTCTGACAAGTCATTGAATGTTGATAAAGAAAGTGCTGGATTTTTCGGGAAACATGGAAGAGTGAAAGCTCTAAGATTGAGGTCAGTACCTTCTATGGGTTATGCCTTGCCATTTGATAAATTCTGCAATTGGCTAGAACAAAAGATCGGAAAGAGTGTTAACTTTAAAGAAGATCTTCTTGGGACAGACTTTGATTCTTATTGTGATATTTTAGTTTGTGAGAAGTATGTAAACCCTGTTGCTCTTAGGAAGCAAAACAAGAAAAATAATAAAAAGCAAGGGGAGAAAGCTGTTGAGTCTAAATTAATTGAAAATCAATTTAGATTTCATATTTCAACACCAAATTTGAGGAAACTAATTTCTGAAGTTTCTCCAGAAGATTATATTTCTATTACACGCAAATATCATGGAACTTCCGCTGTTATTAGTAAAGTTTTGTGTAAGAAGAAACTTAATTGGGTCGAAAAAGTTTTAAAGAAACTTGGTGTCAATGTTGTTGACACTGAATATGATATGGTATATTCTTCTCGTAGGGTTATTAAAAACGGCGATATCAAGGGTGATTCTGCTGTTCATTATTATAGCCATGATATTTGGGGAGATGCGGCCAAAGTACTAGAACCGACTTTAGAGCCTGGAATTTCACTTTATTTAGAAATTGTTGGGTATGTTGGAGAAAGTTATATCCAATCTGGATATGATTATGGATGTCATCCAGGCAAATTCGATACTTATGTTTATAGAATCACTCACACTGATTCAGATGGAAATGTTTTTGAATATTCTCCGGCCCAAGTGAAAGAATATTGTATAAGAAAAGGAATTAATAGTGTTCCCGAGTTTTATTATGGGAAAGCCAAAGATCTCTTTGATATTTCTACAAAAGAACACTGGCATGAAAATCTTCTTGAAAAACTTTGTGGCACTTATTTGGAAAAATATTGTTGGGATTGTAATGGGAAAATTCCAGATGAAGGAATTGTACTAAGGGTAGATAAATCAAATGAAATTTGTGTTTTTAAACTTAAATCCTTTGCATTCTTGGAAATGGAGACCAAACAATTAGATGATGAAAACTTTGTAGACATTGAGTCAATCGATACCTAAATAATTGTGCTTAATGATACGGCAATTTCAATAAGCAAAGATTAGACGCTCTTCGGGGTGTCTTTTCTTTTATAAAGAGTTATTTTTACTAAATAACTTTGCCGTATTATTAAAGCAGCAAAATGTGCAGACCAAACGAACTCACCCATAAGCACCATATTATTCCAAAATATATAGGTGGAACGAATGACCCAGAAAATCTTGTTAGAGTTACTGTAACTCAGCACGCCATGTTTCATTTTTGTAATTATCAATTATGGGGTAATGAAGAAGACAAGCTCGCCTGGAAAGGTTTATCGAGGCAAATGAGTTTTGATGAAGGGAGGTTAGAATTATATCGTTTAAATGGTAGAAGAACTTACGAAAATAAAACAGCTCTTTTTGCTATGAGTCCAGAACGGAGAAGTGAGGTTAATAGAAAAAATGGACAAAAATCTTACGAAAATAAAACAGCTCTTTTTGCTATGAGTCCAGAACGGAGAAGTGAGGTTAGTAAGAAAGCAGTAGAAACAAATAAAAAAAATGGAACTGCACTTTTCGCACTGACTTTTGAAGAAAGAATTGAAAATGGTAAAAAAGGTGGGAAAAAGGGGGGTAAAACAACTTCTTCTCAAAAATGGCAATGCACTAAAACTGGTCATATTACCAATGCTGGGGCTCTTACAAACTATCAGAGAAAAAGAGGAATCGACACTTCTAACCGAATAAGAATCCAGTAGACACTTTTTAAACTGTCTACAAATCTTAAATATTACTCATTTTATAGTAAACTTAATTATTGAATAAACTTTCAAAATATAGATGCCTAAAGCAATAATTTTATGTGGGGTTCCTACTTCAGGTAAATCAACCTGGGTTAATTTTAACCCAGGTTACACTCTTATATCTTCTGATGATATTATAGAAACCTATGCTAAATTAAGAAAATCTTCTTATAATGAGGTATTTGACGATTTTATTGACTCTGCTATTAAAATAATGCTAGAGCATCTTAAATGTTCAGTTAATGAAAATAAAAATATTATTTGCGATCAAACCCATTTAACTATAAAATCAAGAAAAAGAAAATTAAGATTAATTCCAGATCATTATGAAAAAATTGCTGTTTATTTTGAAATTAATAAAGACGAAATGTTTAAACGCAATAAAAATCCAGACAGAACAAAAACAATTCCTAAAAGAGTCCTCACTCAAATGTATGATTCATATTCAAGACCTAGTGTCAACGAAGGATTTTCATCAATTTATGATGGACAGATTTTTAACTGTCCACTAGAAGAAACTTTTTTGGTCTGACCTCCTTATACTACATTCGTCCACTACAGGATTTTTATGACTGCTGCTCAAGTTCATTATTCTAGCACTTTTAATTACGAAGATTTTCGCCCTTACTCGACTGTACTAGCATTTGATGATGACGACAATTCATGGCAAACAACTAGTCTTGCCGAAGTAGAAGATTGTCCAGAAAGGTTCCCTCGTTTCTTTATGCTTGAGGATATTGTTCCAGTTGAACCTGAAACCTCATCAGAAAAAGTAAAGAAAAAAGTAGATGAGCTAATTGGTTGGATTGGAAAATGGTCAGTTCGATCGGATGCTGTTGATGAAGTTCTTAATGACTATCGACGGCAAATCTTTGAACTCCTAGACGAAGTGCCAGTTGCATAACTGTCTACTCATTAAAAAATAACACCCTTTCTCGGTTAGACTTCTAGAGTTAACCGAGATTTTTTATGTCTTCAATATGTTTTATTTCCGATGTTCACTCTCAATTCAATAGACTTCAAAAAGCAGTAGAATATGCGGAATCACAAAACCTCCGAATTATTTTTCTTGGCGACTTATTTGACAGCCGTGTTGATTATTCAGACAGTATTGGTGTACTCAATCTTGTGGACCGTTGCATTAAACGTGGCCATCTTTGCGTAAATTCTAATCATCAAGACAAACTCATTCGATATCTAAAAGGACATAACATTGTAAAAAATAATGGAATAGAAAAGACAATCGAAGAATTTGAAACAGGACTTGTTAATAAAACATACCTTCTTAATTTACTAAACTCTATGCCGTATGGAATAGTCTGCAAAAACTCTTATGGAAAAGAGTTTAGGGTTAGCCATGCATATTTCTCAAGTAAAATTGAAGTAGATGGTGATTTTGTTTATGGGAGTCACATTAGTAGAAAATTTAAAAACTCTATGATTTATGGTATTGTAGAAAAAGATGGATCTAGGATTTTGTGGTGGAACAACAAAAAAGAAGATCAAAAGTTCATCCGAGTTGCGGGACACTATCACACTGTTTTTGTTGATAGCAATTCTGTTGTACTTGATAGCGGGTGTGGTAGCGGAGGATGCCTTTCGCTATATAATGCAGATTCTGAAGCAATTAAGGAATTCTAATGGACCACAAGAAACTTGAGCCTTTCAAAGATGTTCTTCTTTTGAATGCGGATTATAATCCAATTTCTATTATAAAGTGGAGAAGAGCAGTTGTTTTACTCTTAAAAAAGAGAGTGAAATTTATTTCAAAGCGCGTCATTTGTTTGGCTAATTATATTAAAATTCCCTATCAAAAACTTTTGAGCGTAAGACCCACTAAAAACCTAATAAAAAAACTTTGCAACTATCAATGTTCTTACTGTGGATCTTTTAAAGATCTAACAATTGATCATATTATACCTCTTTCTAGAGGGGGTGAACATTCTTTTGAAAACACAACATGTTGCTGTAGGAAATGTAATGAGGAAAAAGGAAACAGAACTCCAGAAGAATGGGGGAGAACTTTATATGTAAAACCATATAAACCATTCAGTAGACTTGAGATTATTCTCAAAAGATCGAATGTTCTTGAATGGAAACAATATCTATATACTTAAGCCAGTTTTTAAACTGGCACACTGATTAAAAATTTTAATTTGTCACCCCTTATACTAAAAAAGTTCACTTGGAGGAAACATTGGACGATCAACAAAAATTTCTTTTTGACATTCTCTCTCAGATTGAAGACTGCATGTGCGATGCCGAATTTGACCTTGGACCCGAATCGGTTCTTTACGAAAAACTAAAAGATCTTTTGGAAACCGTTGAGACTTATCAAGAAGGGCTATGAGGTTTACAGTTGTTTATAAGTTGCCAAAGGATAAAAAAGAACAAAAAGCAACTTTTTTGAACATTGAAGATTCTTTTATGTGGGAATCGTATGTAAAGGAAAATCAAGGAGCAACTAATGTTAAAATTATTCCGTCCTAGATATGTTAAGTCCGGAGGAACTTCAAATGCAAACTGTGTATGAAGAAAAAACAATCTACATAACTGATGTAGATGTTATAGAAGAAGAGGATGGCTACTACACTGTAGTTTATTATTCTGATGGTGAGCATGATGAGTTTGGACCATACGACTCCTATCGAGAAGCAAAGTCCGCTATCTATTGATGATTTAGAACTATACGTTTTAAGTTTATCTGATGAATATGGCTTTGTAAAATCAAATCAGCTAAATATAGCTGGACCAGAGCATCTTTATTATGAAGATGCTCTGGAAATATTAAAATGGAACTTCATTAAGAGGGGATTTTATGGAAACTCAAGTAATTGAAAAACCTGAAGAAAAAAATCTTCTCTCATATTTTCTTCAGGAAAAAGAAGAAGAAAAAGAAGAAAAAGATTATCCTGAATTTGATGACTGGGCTAACTAATGAATGTAATTATTCAAATAAAAAAAATTGATTATGATGAAAATTCAAATGAAGGGTATGTAGAAGCTCTTATAGAGGACTACACCCATTTTCCTAATAATGAAGAAGGAATAGAAGGATTTCCTATTGGTTTTTATCGCTCTACATTTTCACTTGAAGAGAATGAAAGCATTCCTTCAGATCCAGATGAGCAGTGCATTTTTTTTGAAGATCTTAATCTCAAATGGACCCCTATGACACATTGAAAACTGTCTACCGATGCACAAATCAAAAAATTATCATGCTAAACTAAAAAAGTCAGAAAAGCCTCTTACTAACGCTTTACTTGACGATCTTCTTAAAACTGGGATTTTTCGATCTCCCGTTAAAGAAGAATTATCTTCTGAAGTTGAAAAACTTTTAGAAGACTTTTAACCCACTATTTTGAGGTATTATTATGTCACGCGAAGAAGCTCTTGCTATCATTAAGTCCGGTAACACTGGTGCTGAAATTCTTAGTCTACTAGAAAAAGTATCTTCTCTTTGCACAGTTTCTAATGAAACTGACTCTGAATTTTCTGACGTAGAATTTGATGATTGATAAATTTTCCTTTCAATTTGGAGATTTAACTACTTTTATAGGTTTTTTTGGAATAATTTCCTCATCTATTATTGTCTGGTTTGCATTTAAAAAACACTTTGAGTCACCACTAAACAAGTAGACAGTTTTCAAACTGTCCTTTAACCCCCCTTCTCCCCCCGAAGGGGGGTTATTATTTATTTGTTGACCACCCAAGTCTATGAAACACTATTCGGCTCATTCTCATACCGAGTTTTTTGAGACAGACGATCTAGATGAGGCAAAAGATATTGCCATGTCAATGGCAGAACATTTTGGATCATCTTATGTAATTGACAACACTACTAATCAAGTCGTAGAGGAGTATTGATCATGATTCTGAATTTCACTGTCCCCAAAGAAATTTATTCTCAAATTGATTCTTATGATGTAGAAAAGCCTAAGCCAGTAAAACCAGTAAAAGAACGTCCCCAGAATACTTTTCCTAAGGCAGGAATTCCAGAAAATCTTGTCCCTGAAAATATTCTACCTAAGGCTCGTCTTATTGAGCTAATTCAAATTATGAATCGGTCCAATGGTAGTCATCATTATTCTTTGACCCATCAATATGTAAATCACGAGAATAATCATGTCCTACTACTGAAACTTGCTAATAAATATTGGTTTTCTATTTGGTTTAATACTGAGGATAAAGAAACTGTTTTTGGGTATTCTATTTGTATGAGAAATCTTAAATCATACAAATCTTACGGACGAGGATATTTTTGGAACACTTATAATGTATCTGAAGAAGATTTTACTGAGGTAAAACACTCCAAGAAAGACTATCTTTATTTACATAAATCTGTAACAAAAGAAGATCTAGATACTAGGAAATTTAACTCTCGGAATGTTTGTTGCCTTGATAATTCTCTATCTACTCTATCTACTTTATTTCTTGACGAGTTTAGAAAAAAGATGAAGAACTATATCAATATTTGGAATAATCATCAAATTTTTCAAGCATATAATACTTCAATGGCTGAAATTATTGGATATAGTAAAGAATATAATAATTTTTCTTGGAAGCCAGATTTTTCTTATATTATTTCTTGTTCCAATTACGATCAAGAATTTGTTAAAAAACTAGAAACTCCTTTTTTCAGAAAAAAAATAAACAATATTTGTAACACTTTTATTCAGGAATTTAATTCTCCTGAGTTTGATCGATGGAACCATAGTTTTAAGACGGCTCCACTGAAAACTTTAGAAGGAATCGATCGAATGTATTCTTATTCTATTCCCATTGACCATCTTCAATCTCTTTGGGATTATTTTGAACAAACTCAATTTAAAAATAGTTACTATAATCAACCAACTTATTACACCGGAGATTGGCTTAAAGAAAATATTCCTGTAAAATCCTTTGTAAATATGTACATTAAAGATTATAGGCTCATGAATGATGTTGTCTCTATGGTTAGGAGTCTTTCTGAGAAGAAACCTGATATTAAATATGAAGGTCGATGGAGACCTCAAGAATTTCACGATTGGGCAATGGCAGAACATTGGAAACTATCTAACAAAAATGAAAAACTCCCTCAAGATTTGTTTCCATCTCCAATTAAAGTCGATACAATGACTTTTATTCAGCCAATAAACACTCATCAACTTTCTCACTGGGGAAGAGCCGCACGAAATTGTGTAGGTAGTTCTACTTACTCTAATGGAATCCTAAAGAAAAATCATTTTATTATTCTTGCTCTTAAAAATAATGAACCATACCTTACAATTCAGGCTATTCTAAAAAACTCAACTCTTGAAGTTATTCAGATTAAAAAGACATGTAATGCAAATCTAGCCCATGACGAAAAAGTTCAATATGAGAATGCATTTAAAAAAGCCCTCATGATTCGATCACAGGAACTAGAAAATGCAGTTCATTGAAAACACCGAAGTTGTTTACGATGGGATTTGTGGTAAAATAATTTATGTTGGGAAGAGTTACATTACTGTGGCTCTTCCCCCACAAACAAAACAATCGGCAAGGATTATTGTTTACCCAGAAAATTACTCAAAAGTCATTTCGGAAAAGGATTCTCAAAAATGATTAAACTTTTTGATTTTGAATACATCGAAGATTATAGTAAACTGTTTAAATTTACTATTGGATCTTATAAACAAAAATATGCTATACTTGAGATTATCTTTTCTTTTGATGATTATCCTGGAACCATTTGGATACGACTAGATTGTGGATTAAATCAAGTTCTTTGTTTTATTTTGAGTATTTGGCGATTTACATTTGAGGTTAATTTTCTTGCTAAAATTTATAAACATGATTGAACAAATTATTTTTGATCTAGTCAAAGTCCCTAATGAAGAAAACAAAAAAAAGTATTTTGATTATGTTTTAAAAAAAGAACATGATTTAATTGAAGAATCGACAAATGTTCCTTATAAGTCTTCTGAATATTTTAATAAAAGAAAAGAAGCATTTGCAGTAAGGCGTAATTATGCTACTAATTTAATCACTGAATGGGTAAAGGTTTATGGTAATGTAAATGATTGCCCAGTAAAGTATGTTGATACTTTAAATATTCCTTTTAAAGAGATTAAAAAAAAGTCACTTTAATAACTGGCACAACCCCCCTTGCGTTGCTGCCCCTGATGCCCTATAATACTTGAGTAAAAACAAACCCCTATGACTGATGAAAAACTGCTTTACAAACTGAAAAACGCATACACAACCTGTTTTGATTGTGGACACAAACACGGAGTTTATTCCGTTGGTTGTTCATCAGTCTGGGAAGGTAAGTGTGATGTATGTGGTGAACACAAACCAGTGACGGAAAGCAGAGATTTTGCTTACTTTGTGACTGGTATTCGGCAACTCAATCAAAAACTAAACAAATAATGGAAAACAAAGGATTTACTCTTGTTGAACTGGTAATTGCTATTGTTATTATTGGCATTTTGGGTGTTATCGGTATTGGTGCTATTACGGGAAATAGTTCAATCTTCCCAAGCAAACAAGCATGTCTTGATGCTGGTGGTAAATGGACTGAAGGCATCGAGTATGGTAGAATGACTCAACTCTGCACTTACAACTGATAATGAATATTAAAATGTCTGAAGAAGAAAAAACTTTCATGAAAATTGGATTTGCTTTTTTTGGGATGTTTACACTTATTTTCATTTCCCTTGTTGGGGTAGGTAAGTTCTTTGATTTTGTTGAAGATACAATTAAATACAAACGATATACTGAAGCAGTACAAGAGTATCGTCAGTGTACTCAAAAGTATGAAGATGAGTATGCTGCCAAAACTTACTGCGGTGATGCACCTTCGTCAACTATGATGATTTAAAATGATTGATCGTATTCTTGGTGTCGGAGCAGGTGTATTCTTAATCCTGCTCATTCTGTTGTCGAGGGGTCTTCCCGTCTTATTCTTTATTAAGATGCTTCCCCTCATTCTTCTTCTTA
>JACCEA011206390.1_pt1 | contig 20145 bp, 14 predicted proteins | sample 7449851 | NCBI WGS metagenome assembly JACCEA01 (sample SAMN15323453, study PRJNA562643) | freshwater metagenome | isolation source: river surface water | place: USA:Blue River Watershed | collected 2017-08-18
ATTGTCCCGCCTTTCCGGTCTGCAAGCAGGCACAGGACTTGATCGCTTCTGACAATCTTGACGTTTAAGGAGTACCCCATGCTTCCTGTATCCCAAATGGAATACCACCCTACTTCAGAGCAGCTAGTTCAGCTGCTTTGTTCACGGACACAGAACACTGAACCGTTGTTCTTCCGGGTACTGGTGGGCTACACATGGGCGGTGGCCGCTGCCCAGATGCGTTGCATCATTGCCACCCCTGACCGGGGTGACATTCCGGTCAACTTGTATGCCATCAACCTGTCGCCGTCAGGCACTGGTAAGGGCTTCTCCACGTCGATCATTGAAGACGAGGTGATGTCCCAATTCCGTGAACGGTTCTTGGAAGAGACCTTTCCGGTGATGGCTGAACGTAACCTGCCTCAGATTGCCCACAAGCGGGCCACTCGCAAGCAGACTGACCCTGACGAAGAATTGGTGCGTGTCACCAAAGAGTTCGACAGTCTGGGTAACCTGCTGTTCAGTTTTGACTCCGGCACTTCGCCGGCTGTGAAGCAGATGCGTCACAAACTGCTGATGGCCAATGCCGGCTCGGTCAATCTGGAGATCGACGAAATCGGCTCCAACATGATGGGCAACACTGAGGTGCTGACCACATTCCTTGAGTTGTACGACAAGGGTAAGGTCAAGACCAAGTTGGTTAAATCCACCTCCGACAGCCATCGCCACGAAGAAATTCGGGGCATGACTCCAACCAACATGATGCTATTCGGTACACCGTCCAAGCTGTTTGACGGTGCAGTTACTGAGCAGCACCTGATGGAAATGTTGGAGACCGGCTATGCCCGACGCTGCTTGTTTGGCTACCTGAAAAAAGCGTCGAAAGACCTTAGCGTCACGGCACAACAAGTATTCGACGTGATGACCAACACCACGAATAACCAGTTCCTAAGCGATCTCGCTGACAAACTGGAATCGTTGGCCAACATCATCAATGCCAACAAGAAGTTGGTCATGAGCAAGGCCACAGCCCTGCTGATGATCGAATACAAGTTGCAGTGCGAGCGTGATGCAGAAGAGCTTGGTGAACACCACGAGCTGCAAAAGGCTGAGCTGAGTCACCGTTACTTTAAGGCTCTCAAACTGGCAGGTGCCTATGCGTTCGTGGACGACAGCCCCGAGCTGACTGAAGCTCACCTGTACAACGCCATCAAACTGGTAGAGGACTCCGGTGAGGCGTTCAATCGCATGCTGGCGCGTGATCGCCCGTATGTGAAGCTGGCCAAGTATCTGGCCAACATCGGCATGGAAGTCACTCAGGCTGATCTGGTAGAAGACCTGCCGTTTTACAAAGGCTCTGCGAGCCAGAAGCAGGAAATGCTCACACTGGCCATTGCCTATGGCTACAAGAACAACATCATCATCAAGAAAGCCTTCAACGATGGGATCGAGTTCCTACGTGGTGAGTCGCTGAAAGAAACCGACTTGGACAAGATGATCGTCAGCTACAGTGGCGACATTACGGTTGGCTTCAACAACGACTATGCACCCTTCGAGCATTTGACCAAGCTCACCCAGAACCAAGGGCTTCACTGGGTAGCTCACCACCTCAAGGATGGTTACCGTAACGGGGACAACTACATCCCCGGCTTCAACATGGTGGTGATCGACGTGGACGGTGAGGTCAGCCTCAACACGGCCAAGCTGCTGCTCAAGGACTACAAAGCCTTGTACTACACCACCAAGCGTCATCAGGTGGCTGAAGCCAACAAGCCTGCGACGGATCGTTTCCGGATAATCCTGCCAACCAACTTCGAGCTGAAGCTCGACGCCAAGGACTACAAGGAGTTCATGTCCAACCTGTTTGAGTGGATGCCTTTCAAGGTAGACGAATCAACAGGGCAGGTAGCCCGTAAATGGCTGAGCCATAACGGTCACTGTGAATACACCGACGGTCAGCTCCTTGACGTATTGCCCTTCATTCCGAAGACCAGCAAGAACGAGGATCGCAAGAACCAGATGAACACTCTGCACTCCATGGATAGCTTGGAACGCTGGGTGATGACCAACACTGGTGACGGCAACCGTAACAATCAGCTGCTGCGCTATGCCTATATCATGGTGGACACCGGCCACGATTACGAAACCATTCGTCAACGTGTGCTGAACCTCAATGACAAGCTAGCTGACAAGCTGGATGAAATGGAGATCATGAACTCGATCATGGTCACCGTTGGTAAGGCACTGGTGAAGAAGGCTCAAGCAGTAGCTCAGCCGTAACCATTGGGGTCTTCTTCCGAAGACCCTTTCTCAGTAGAATCAGCCGCCTTCCGGGCGGTTGGTGAAAATTCAAGGAAGCCTTCCATGTCTCAATCTCAAGTGAACGACAACCTTGTGTTGCTCGTTGGCAAGTCTGCCACCGGTAAATCAGCCAGTCTGTCCAAGCTGAAAAACCCTGAAGGGGTGATGTACCTGAACTGTGAAGCCGGTAAGAAACTGCCGTTCCGCTCCAAGTTCAAGGAGTTCACCATCACCGATCCGCTTCAGGTCTACGAGGCATTCGACCATGCCGAGACCAAGCCTGAAATCCACACCATCGTTGTGGATTCTCTGACATTCCTCATGGAAATGTACGAGTCGGTTTACGTGATCCCCTCCACCAACACCATGCAGGCATGGGGCAACTATGCCCAGTTCTGCAAAAACCTGATGCAGCAGTACGTTGCCCGTTCGACCAAGAACGTGATCTTCATTGCTCATACCAAATCGGACATCAACGAGTCCGAGATGGTCATGGAGACCTACGTGCCGATCAAAGGCGCACTGAAAGGTGTTGGTCTGGAATCGTTCTTCTCCATCGTGATTGCCAGCAAAAAGGTGGCACTGAAGTCCTTGAAGGACTACGCCAACCCGATGTTGAACATCTCTCCGGAAGACGAAGCCCTCGGCTTCAAATACGTCTTCCAAACCAAGCTGACCAAGGAGACTGTCTCCGAACGTCTGCGCGGCCCCATGGGCCTCTTTGAAAACAAAGAGACTTACATGGACAACGATATGCAGATGGTTCTTGACCGTCTGCACCATTACTACGCTTAACCCACCCAACCTCCTCAAAAGGAAAACACCATGTCTCTGCTATCCAGCCTCGCTACCTCCAACGACATCGCCTCCGAAAAAGACTCGGTAGGTGGTGGTTTCGTTCTGGACACCAACCTCTACAACTTCACCGTCAAGCTGGCCTATCTGCAGAAGGCTGACAGCGAGGCGTTGTCGCTCGTGGTTCACCTGACCACCGAAGACGGCAAAGATGTCCGTCAGCAGTTCTGGATGACCTCCGGCAAAGCCAAGGGCTGCAAGAACTTCTACGTGGACAAAAACGGCGACAAGCAATACCTGCCTGGCTTCAACATGGCCAACAGCCTGTGCCTGCTGACCGTGGGTAAAGAAATTGCCCAACTGGAAACCGAAACCAAGGTGGTCAACCTGTACTCCAGCGAAGCCAGAGCTGAAGTGCCGACCAACGTGGAAATGCTGACCGAGCTGCTCGGCAAGCAAGTGTTCGGTGGTCTGATCAAGCAGATCGTGGACAAGACCAAGAAAAACGAATCCACTGGCGAGTACGAGCCGACCGGCGAAACTCGTGAAGAGAACGAGCTGGACAAGCTGTTCCGCGAGCGCGATGGCAAGACCACTGCTGAAATTCTGGCTCAAGCACCTGAAGCGGTGTTCATTGAGACTTGGAAGAAGAAGTGGGTCGGTCAGGTCAAGGACAAGTCCACCAAAACTGCAGGCACTGCAGGTGCCCCTAAAGCTACCGGCGCAGCCACCACTGGCACTACCAAGCCGCAGAACAGCCTGTTCAGCTAATAGCTGAGCACTGTCTACAGAAAAGCCCCCAAATGGGGGCTTTTTTGCCACCACCTCTCCTATAAAGGAAATAGCAATGTTCGGTATGTTCAAGAAGAAAGCCAAACTCGTTGGCCGTGAAGTGAAGAACTTCGAGAAGCGCGATCTGATGCAAGCTGCTGTTGGTATTGCTCTGCTGGTCGGCTGGGCTGATGGCGATCTCGCTGTTAGCGAAGGCGACAAAATCCAGAAAGTACTGGCCAACAACCCAGCACTGAAAGGCTTTGGTGGCGAAGTCACTGAAACCTTCAACAACTACAACACCATGCTGAAAGATGCCGGCTTCCTGATCGGCAAGTCGCAGATCATGCGTGAAATCGAAGACGTTAAAGGCGACAACCGTGAAGCCGAAGACGTGTTCCTGGTGGGCCTGACCGTTGCTCTGGCCGATGGCACCATTGATGATAAAGAGCTGAAAGTGCTGACTGATGTTGGCATGATGCTCGGCCTTCGCATCGAGAACTACCTTCAGGTATGAAGGTGCCGAAGATGAAGTGGGTGTGGGGCAGTCTTGCCCTACTCCTGCTACTGCTTTGGTTCGTTACCCGCCTTGTGGCATGGGGTTCCTGTTCGTGGTACGGCAACCAAACCAACCGTGAAGTGCGATACGTCGCATTCATTGGTTGTACGGTGAAAGTCAACGATCAGTGGATTCCCCGTAACGAACTCCGAGTCATCCAATAGTCTGAGGAGACTGCAATGCTCGAACCAGAAAACCTGAATGGTCACGAAGTACCCGAGGCCGTTCAACCGCAGGAACCCATCCCGCTGGAAACAACCGATCAAGTGGTATTCCACATGCTCGGCTGGCACCAGAACCGTATGGGCCAACTGCTGCACGCCATGAACGTGCCTCCGGAAATCCCGGTTGAGGTCACTGACCACGATACCGGCGAGATCATCACTCTCAATGCAGAGCAGATGGTTGGCTTCCGTGCTGGTATTTCCATCGCGGTGAGCCTGTTTCAACAGTTCCCGATTCAGATGACTGAGGCTGAAGAAGAGCCTGCACCAGAAGATCAGGGGGCTGCTGATGAGCAACCCAACTGATACTGAATTTGAGCAGATGCTCAAAGAGAAAGGGCTGAATGCACCACGCATCACCCCAGCTCTAATTCAGGCCAACATCAAGAGCGTTCACTACTTCACGGCCCTGCAAGGTAGCCGTTGTGCAGTGATGGACTATGTGGTGGAAGAACCTCCGTTCACTGATCCCACCCCTCCTGCACTTGATCCAGCACTGGGTCTGTTGACCTTCTGTGTGCTGGTACTCCAGAACGGTTTTACCGTTACTGGTGAATCGGCCTGTGCCTCGCCGGAAAACTTCGACGCTGAAGCAGGGCGCATCGCTGCCCGTCGCAATGCCGAGAACAAAATCTGGCCACTGATGGGCTATGAGCTGAAATGCCGTTTGGCATCTGGTGAGGTGGCTCAATGAGCCGCTTCATTGGCACCAAAATGGTGAATGCCATTCCGATGACTCGGCAGGAATACAACGACTTCCGAAAGTGGTCGTTGCCTGACGATGAGGAAGGTTCGGATGAAGGCTATCTGGTGGAATATCTGGATGGCGGTAAACCGAACACTGAGCATTACTCCGGATATGTCAGCTGGTCACCGAAAGCCCAGTTTGAGGCTGCTTACCGTGAAACCACAGGGATGCCCTTTGGTCTTGCATTGGAAGCGTTGCAGCAGGGCAAACGGGTCAGTCGTGCGGGCTGGAATGGTGTGGGCCTTTGGCTTGAATACCTGCCTGCGTATGGGGTTGATCTGGCGTATATCCGTATGAGCTATCCAGTACATAGCAAAGCGTACCCTGAAGGGGCGCGAGTGCCATGGCTGGCCAGTCAGACGGACATGCTGGCAACCGACTGGGTTGTGGTTTAACCCATGTTGCTCAGGGTAGTGGGCTTCGACCCATCACTCCGGAACTGGGGTGTCGCTTGCGGCACCCTAGATACCGACACCATGACTCTCAGCATGAAAACGCTGCGAGTCATTCAGCCAGTGCTTCCGACTGGCAAACAGGTCAGGCAGAACAGCTCTGACCTCGAATCAGCATTCCAGCTATGTAAAGCTGCCGTGGAGTTTGCAAAGCAAGCTCAAGTGATCTTTGCTGAAGTTCCCGTAGGGAGCCAATCAGCGCGAGCCATGGCCAGTTATGGTATCTGTGTGGGTGTGCTTGGATCGTTGAGAGCCGTTGGTATTCCATTCTTCGAGGTCACTCCGACCGAAGTGAAGATGGCTACCGTAGGTAGGAAGACTGCCACCAAGCAAGAAATGATCCAGTGGGCTACAAGTCAGCATCCTGCTGCTTCGTGGCCTTACTACACAGAGAAGGGCGCACAAAAGATCAGTGAAGCGAAGGCTGAACACATGGCTGATGCCATCGGAGCCATCCAAGCTGGTATCCATTCCAATCCGTTCCTACAAGCGTTACCGCTATTGAAGGCGTAACCACCCACTGCGAGGAAGCATTCATGCTTATCAAATTGCGTCAAACTGAAATCGAAGAAGCACTCAGCCAGTACATCGCCAATCAGGGTATCAACCTGACCGGCAAGCAAGTGAAGATCGACTTCACTGCAAGCCGTGGCTCTGATGGTCTGACCGCTGATGTTGACATCACCGCTATCGGTGAAACCCACGTCAAAGGTCAAGCGATCACCCGTGAGGTGACTGTTTCTGCTGACCCGGTGGTGCAAACTGCCGAACCAGTTCAGGAAAAACAAGTTCCTGAAACTCCGGCTGAAGAAGCTGAAGCCAAGGAAGTAGCACCGGCCTCCAGCCTGTTCTCGTAATGGCGGCCCTCAAGGGGCTGCTGTTATTCATGTGTGCCGTGATAGCTACCATCGCGTGCTACGCGGCAGGCATGGTAATGGGCTGGCTAATCGGTATCGTCGGGTTCATCGTTATGATGCTCTGCTTTATCGGCATAGTGCTGGGCTTGGTCTGGGAAGGAATCAAGGAATACCTTGAGTTCCGTTCCGAACAAAACAGACCAGAAGAGTAACCAATGTGGCCCAGAATCACTGGGCTGCATTGGAGAGAACCTTACCCATTGAGTGGGTAGCAAGCGAACTGTGGTGGTTAGCGGGTAGGGTTCTCCCCAATGCAGATTTAGATGGGATCGGCCTGAAGGCCAAAGGTAGGAAAAGCTCTCTGGGGCCTTACGGGTTCACCGTAGGGACTGCACGAAGATTGTCCGTCGATCCCATCACCTAACAAAAAGGCCCATCCTTGGGCCTTTATCATTTAGAACATCTTGCCGAGCATTCGGCTTACCAGTCCACTTTCGATAGCTTCCAGCGCATCGAATGGGCCACCCTCCAGTGGGGAACCGATCCGGTTCCACAAGGAAGAGTCCATCACCGTCTGTAGACCACTAAAGTAGTTTTCAATGGTGGCCAAGAACAGTGCCCGAGCAGGGTTGTTCTGATACAGATGAGCCAGTACTGCTTGAATCCGCAAGTAGTACTTGGTGAACCGCACGATACCCATGTCGTTGGCGTACTGCACCCAACGGTTAGACGGCAAGTCGTAGTTGATGAAGGCATCAATAGCTTGGATAGCTGCTTCACCAGTAGACAGCGGATTTTTACGCCGAGTCTTCAGGTGTTCAAACAGCGTATACCGTGCCACGAAGTCACTCATCTGCGCTCCCTGACTCATGATCTGATACAGACCAGTGTCATGGGTCATATACACCCACTTCGCACCCTGCTTAACAAAACCCGGAATGTACTGAGTTACCTTTTCAGCCTTACGAGCTGCATAACTCTTGTATGAATATGGGTCTTCCGCTGCATCCATATCCTCCACAATGGTAGGCATCATGCCCATCATCATCACCTCACGGACTGGGTTCCGTGCCATCTGATCTTCCAGTACAGCAATCTGCTGATCCATCTCGGAAGAACTGCCAATGACCAGACCAGAATCCTTCATTGCCTTCAGGCGACGAAGCTCTGAGTCATGCTTTTGCCAATCACGAGCACCCATCAGGGCTGTTTTGTGAGAGCGCACAATCTCCTGAATAGAAACCCCATACAGCTTCAACAGACTTAGGTTGCTGACAATGTTCCAGAAGGTAGTTACACCGGACTTCACTACGAAGAAATCCTTAATCTCTTGGTTCACTGCCATGATGATGTTCTCAGCCTTCAGGATTCGACGCAGACCTTTGGGGCTGATGTTGAATACATCCTTAGCCAACCACAGGAAGAAGTCTTTCACTATTCCTTCATGCTTACCATTGTCGGTCATAAGATCAGTCAAAGATGCCTTACGGTATCCCAAGTGCAGATCAATCAGATCACGACGAATCATCATGTTGTTATCACCCCAGATACGCGCAATGTCTTTGCGAGTTTCATAGGGGATTGCAAGGTAACGCTCACGCAAATCCTTATCCGCACTGTCCAGACCTACCAACAGGAAGGCTTCAGGATTAACAGACTGCTCGATTTCCCACTGATCTTTGATAGCAGTCAGTACTTCACGGTTATGTACCGGGGTTGTTTGCTTGTCGAAGACGGTAGAAGCCATCTCAGCTAGCACTTGTGCGAAGTTGTTGTTGCGCTCAAGGAGGATGTCACGGTTTTCGTGGCTCATCATGTAGCGGTAACCCACCATCTCACCATTCGGATTGGAGATTGGAGTCATCCGAGTGACTTGCATATCGAACAGGTTTTTACCATGTGGGGCTTTGAACAACCGATCAATATGCTGCTCACGCTTCTTGGCGATACGCTTATTGGTGTGTTGGTTGAACGTGTTCACCCCACTGAAGTCGTACATCTCCAGACCGCTGTGAACTGCAGAACCCTGAGACTGCATGCTGGTGATAGACAAGGTGCCCGACACAATACGTGGGGTCATCTTCTCAACCGACATCAGTACCCGTGGCTCATACGTCACGTCAGCAGGATCAGCAGGCAAGTGGTAGTGGTACTTGTAGCCCTGCTTGATGTAATCCTCCATAGCACCCTCTGGCACCGGAACCAACTCCACATAGGGGTTGTGAATCTCCGGAACGTAGCCTTTACGCATCAGGCGCTCAGTACCCACGAAAGTCTCAGTACGTGCCTTTTCCATCAGACCACGGTGCATCAGCAGAGCCGTCTTAACGCCTTCTGGTTCGCGCAGCATCAGGCTTGCCATGTTCTGCCGATCACCTTCATTGGTGAACTTCAGGGCTTTCAGGGTGACCAACACGTCCAACACTTTGATGTTGGCTTCAATCTCTACATCGCTCAGCGTGCCAGCCTGTTTCGTGCCACTCAGGTCAGCAATGTTGCGGATGTTCAACTGGGTGTTATCACCCTTGTCTTCACCCACAGCCAGCATGAATGCAGTGAAGTCCGATTGGTTTTCGTAGTAGGTCTTCAGTGCAGCAGGCAACTGATTCTGGTACTGGACAATGGCAGCATTCAGCTTGGCAGGACGTGACAACAGCTCACGAATTTCCACATCCGTGAAGGTGCCCCACAGCGCCTGCACGTCAGTACGCAGCAGCACCTTAGTGATGTTGTCGGATTCCTTCTTGGATAGTTCTTTGAACGGATCAGCCAGTAACTTCGCAATGTCCCGATTGATGTCCTCACGTTCTTTCTCACGCGACTTGTTCTTGATCATCAAGGCACGGCCCATAATGTTGGTGTCACGGGTGCCCCGCAGTTCATTGAACAGCGAACCCAAGATGCCCATTTGACCCTTCACCGAGCGGTTGTAGATTTTCTCTACGTTATCCAGCATGTAACCAACACGCTGTTCAGCCACCATCTTGACTACGTTGCCGGCGGTTTTCAGGTACAGATTATTTGCACCACCCAGGTACGAGGACTGGGATAGTTCAATCAGCTTTTTACGCGCAGACTCACCCACGTCGGTTAGTTTGTCTTCCAGACCATCGAGCAGATCATTCATCATCGACGGCTGCTGACGCAGCTGATACTTAGCTTCCAGCAGTACCAGACGTTTGGTCAGGGTATCCAGCTTGGCATCAGCACGTTGACCGGCATACGCCTTGTGGGCTGCCTTAGACAGTGCGTTCATCATGCCCTCAAAGAAGGCCACTAGACGCCCATACAGGGTGGTGGACTCCCGCACTACCTCTTGGGTGGTAAAGCCCATCTTGGCCACCAGAGGCGGGTAGGCAAGAGCCATAGCAGCAAAGCGAGCCAGATAATCCCCAGTGGTGTCGATGGCTTCAGCACCAAAGATGGCATCCCACTGTGCTTGACCACCCAGATCAGCCGCAGTCACTTGCTTAGAAGTCTCTTTAAAGAGCTTCAGCAGTTGTTGTTGGGCAGCCCCTGTGGTGTCCCGTTGGATAGCCTTGAAGGTCTCAGTGAGCACTTCAATCGCATAGGCTTGCTGGTCACCCAGAGCAAAGCCACTGGTACGCAGACCAGCTGTGACCGGCATCAAGCCCTGCTGCTGAGCATTAGCTACCAAACCAGCAGGGGTAGTCGCGCTTTGAGCGATCTGCTGATAGAACTGCTGGAAAGGACCACCTACCGCATCCACGACAGTAGACATGAGGCCCGCCACTCTCTCTTGCAGGTAGGGATCGGTGTAGCCGTTACCTTGTGCAGCCAGTCCGTTGAATAGGCCCACAGCATTGAAGTTGTGGGCAGCCATACGATAAGTGCCCGGTGCTTGAGTTGCTTGAGTGGTTTCCGACTCACCCACGATCACCGATACCCGAGCCATGAATATACTCAGGGCGGTTTCCATGGCAGGCCCACGGACACCGAACACGATGGTGGAGATGGCACGGAAGAATTGCTGAGCCTTGTTCTTCAGGGCAGCAAAACCTTTTTCCACCATAGGCACAGCAGCCATGGCTTTCTGGAAAGCAGGGTTGGTCATCCCCCATGCCACGAACTCTTGCAAGGTACTGACTGCTTCGCTGTGCTCAGCTTCCAGTAGAGGCTTCAGTTCTTTACGTAGGGCTTCCAGATCAGCCACAGCAGCCAGTACTTCAGCACTACCATGACCTTTCTCAGCTTGGTCAATGATCCAGGCCACCATGGCGTGCAGAATTTCATGCACGACCAGCTCAGTAGTCACCCCAGACCCACCCATGGAAGTGCCACGAATACCCAGGTGAGCTTTACCTTCTGCATCAACGTGATACCAGCCATAGGCGTCCTTGGCCTTCTCTGGAATCTGGGAATCCGAGGTGGCATAGACAATCGGCAGACCTTGAAGCTGCTTGATGCCGCGCTTCAGGATTTCCCGGTACAGCTTACCCATGGTGTCACCGTCTTGAGGTGTACCAATACTGTTGAACAGCTTGGCCGCTACTTCATTGGCGGTGATCCCTTCGGTTTGCAGCAGAGCATCCAGATCGAAGTCAGTGACCTGAGTACTACGGGTTTTCTTAGCAGCAGTTTTTGCTGCTACGGGAACCTTCTTGGCAAAGACGATCTCGTCCAACTGGGCAGCAATTGCCAACAAAGCCGGGTCGATTTTAGGGGACAGAGCATCCCGTTTCTTGGCAGCCAGATTGTTGAAGCTGTTGGGTACATCGAAGATACCAGCAGCGATGGTGTATTGATCCACCACAGCCAATTGGCTCAGACCATCCAAACGGTTGTAGTCCGCTTCATGGGCAAAACGGGCTGCACGCTGAACCAGAATCGTAAATGACACGGGGTCTTTACGGTCTTCTTTCTGGGAGTTGAGCACTTCCCCTAGAGCTTCCTTACTGATGTCACCCGGATTCTGTTCGATGTAGGCCGCGAAGCCCTTCAGAGTACGCTCCAGCGATTCGTAACTTTCACGGGGCAGCGAGTGATTCAGCAGCATATCCATCACTTGCTGGTTCATGGCTTGGCCGGCAGCAGCCGCATCATGCAGAGCACTGAGTACAGCGTCATGCACCCCCACCAAATTCAAGGCAGCCAGTACTTCCACGATGGTGTTGCCATCGAGAGACTGCACACCGTTGGCCATAATGGATACGCCTGGGTTCGACTCCACACGCATTACAGGTTTGGATTTGTGGTTGGTTTTTTCACCGTTGACCACCCCTTTCACATCCGTGGTGTGGGTAGGGCTGTTAGAGGCTTTGCGGGCCGACTTGGACACGTAGATGCCAGCATCCAATTGACCATCTCGCTTGGACAGAGCCGTGTTGATACGCGGTTCCATGTCCTTGATAGCTTCCAGGGCCGGAGCTTTTTCAGCTGGAGTCAGTTCACGCAGCGGTTGGCGTACTTTCTTTTTCTCGAATACCGGACGACCTTTTTTGTCTTTGCCGATCACTTTATCGGTATCAACAGTGATCCACTGGAAATCAATTTCACCCCAGTCCATCAGCTGTTCAGTGAGGTCATCAAGAAGTTTGGTACGCACCATGTCGTACATAGTCCAGACACCGTTAGCCTGACGCACCATCTGCTTACGGGCGTCCATGTAACCCTTAAAGTCTTCATTGATGGTGTCTTTAACAGCTTTGCCTATCGACTCCTTGAACTCTTCACGGAGGTTGCTCAGTGCTGCGGCTTCCATGGGTGTTTCCATAGCCTGTTCCAGTTCACCCGGGAACAGATATTGAGACATCCCTGCCATCTCCTTCAGGTCTTCTTGGAACTGTGCCCACGCAGCGACGCCAGTAAGCTCCTGAGCACCGTAGGCTTTACCTTCAGCGATCTGACCCATGGTCTTGTAGACGTTCTCGATGAACACATCGGTCATCTTTTCCACGGTGGTTTCCAGACCAGAACCGTAGATGAGGGTGGTCAATGGATTTTTGACCAGATCACGCCCAGCCTTAGAGATGCTGTTGTTTTCGTTCAACGGCGAACCAAGAAGATTGAACAGGGCGTCCAGCGACTTCTGTTCAAAGCCGCGACTCAACAGACGCCCAATCAGACTCGAAGCAGTGCGTTCATACAGGTCGTAGTTACCCGGCTTCCATTGACCGAAGCTACGCACCTGACTTACGTGTGTGAAGAAACCCCCCATGGCGGCGAAGGTACTGTCCATCACACCCAGCAGCCACATACTCAGCATTGGGCCGTTGGTCTTACCATCCACTTCAGAAGTCACAATGGCTTTGAAGCTGGATTCCCCTGCTGCTTTAGCGTTCTCATACTGAGCCAGAGCAACCAATGCCTCGAAGCCATGCAGCTTTGTCTTGGACTTCAAGACTGCATTGGCAATGGTTGCCTGTGCTTCTTTCGACAGCTTCTGCTGTTCAACAGGCATAGCTACTACCGGGCGTAGGGCTGCTACAGCATCAACAATGTGTTTTGCTGTATCCAAGTCGTTGGTCATCTTGTCCCAGTTGGCCAGCGATACATCATCCGACTGACTGTCGGTTTTGGCACCCAAAGCCTCCATCACACGCAGCTTGAAATTATCCAAGCTGGTTTGATTCTTGCTCGGGACAGAGCCATCAATGACCACCTCAGACTCCCAACCCACAGGGGATACGAGGAAACGTGCGATCTTGCTGGTCTGCATGTTGGCCCATGAACCGGTGTAGCCGATGCGGCTATTCTTCCACTGGTCAGGCAGGGAGAAGAAGTTGCGGAACGGGGTGCCCAGAGCACTCAGGTGCATCCACAGGTCTTGCAGCTGTTCCAGTTCACGACGCAGGTTGTCGTTCGCAGCCTGAGCAGACTCACGCAGCTCTGCGTGCATTACCAGTTTATCGACGTTTTCGATACCAGCGATGTCCTCAAGGAAACCTTGTTCTGCTCCGATCAGCATGGCCATTGCAGGACGGAACGACATCTGCCGACTGGCAAACTTGGACATCGCTCGCTTCACAGACTTGGAGACTTTCTGGAGACCACCATTGGTGTCTTCTTGAGTCACTTTTGGTGGTTCAAGCAGGGGCATCTGTTGGGCACTTTCCATGCCGAACAGGGTAGCCAGTACACCACCGGTACCTTTGGACACACTCTTGATGCGTTCCAGGGGTTCGATCAGCTTCTTACCATCACGAGGTACTGACACGAAGATGTCAGTACGGAACTTGTTGATGGTGTCATCGCCAGCAGCCCCTTCATCTTCAGAGGCGTCTTCTTCATTGACAGAAACAGCTGGCTTGCCTGCATAGGTACCAATGTCTACTTCATTCAGTTGAAGGAGATTCAGCTCTACTAGCATGTTCAAGGCATGGGCACCCAGATGGGCACGTAGACGATCCAACTCACCAACAGGGGTGTTTTCGTCTTTGATCTTGATGCCCAACGAATCAGTAATGAACTGACCGAGTTTGTTCTCGATAGCAAAACGACGGGCCAGCATAGGGCGCAGTCGGTCACGCACATCACGTCCAACGTCAGTCTCTTTAGGGAGACCCAACATCATGGCGATTTCTTCATTGGTGCGGTACATCGGGGTATTCACTTCCTCTGCTAGCAAAGCAAAGGCACCCGCAGCCATAGCAGTCAGGAAGTTTGCGTCGAACTTGCCGTCTTCATTACGGAAGAACTCCACGGGTTCACGGAAATACCAGTCCTTGTTAGGCAGCCCTTTCTTGTTCAGCGAAGGGGGAACCACCTTGTTGATGGTTTCCACGAACTTGTCATGGGCTTGAATGAACAGGGCCACCAATGGGGCTTGAGCTTCGGTCATACCATGGCTCAGGAACTCATCCATGAGGATGTCTCCCACTTTTACATGGGCCATGAAATTCGACACTGCCACCAACGGACGTGGGGTAGTGGAATGCAGGGATTGAGCCACCTGTTTGAAGTAGGCAGATAGCAGATTCTTTTCACGGAAAAGAGAAGCAGTAATGCGATCTACCACAGCTTCTTTGAACGCAGTCAACACACCTGCGGTTTGACCCAGATAATCAGACTTACGGGCTTCAGTTTTCTGCACACGGCCTTCAACCCAAGACTGATTACGGCGAGCAGCTTCAGCTGCGTCTACCTCAGCAACACGGGCAGCTTCAGCAGCTGCGAAATCTGATTCAGCCTTGGATACCTCAGCCTCAAAGTCGGCAGCTTGGCTGACCGGTGCCGTGCTTACCTCAGCCTTCGCCTGCGGCTCAGACTTCGGAGCACTTACCGGCTGCGCCTGAGCAGCAGTAGCTTGTCTATATTCTTGGCGCAAGACCCGAAAATCCTCAAACTCTTCAGGAGTGAGGTTTTCCTTAATTTGTTTAATTTCCTCTTTGGAGTAAGGGGTATCCAGGTTTTCGTGCAAGTTACTGATAGAAAAAAGCACCCCATCCAATTCTGAATAACGAGCCATCTCTATATCAGTCAGCTTTTCTTTTATGTCCAAAGCACCAAACTCATCAGAGAGCTTTTGCACCCGGGTATCAATACGCGATTGAAGAGACTCAGCGTCATCCTCAATTTGAGCAATAGAACGGGGAGCAGCTACTTTTGAGTTAGTCGGGGATTCTTCCATTGCCCCTTGTTCCGGTAGGGCTTTAGTTGTGGTTTTGGTCTTGATGGACGCTGGGGGTGTCGGGAGAGGCTTTGGTACTTTCTTCGTGGCAGAGGAGGCTTGAGCACGTACAGGGCGAGCAATCTTCATAGCAGCAGACATTTCAGCTGCCGAGGCTTCTAGTGCTTTGACTTCCATTTCTACTGCGTTGAGCAGGTTGCCAGAGTTCCGTGCAGAGATGTTTACCCCACCCTTTTTACGCACGTCATCCCAGCTCATACCTTTCGGTGCAACAACCCATTTACCGGTGTTGTTGCCCACTGGCAGGAACGAGTAGGTCTTGGTTCCACCGGCTTTTTCGCTGGCTTCGAAGGCACGAGAGAACAGGTTGAACTTGGCACGATGACCTTCAGTGAACCGGGTCAATTCACTCAGAGCACGAGTAGCCTGTTCGGTGTTTCCTGCCTTGTACGCAGTATCGAAGTCCTTTTGGTAGTCGTTCAGACCAAAGTTGCCGTTACCCCCGGAGAATACCTCCTTGCTTACACCCTCAACATTTTTCAAGGCATTGATAGCACGGCGAGCATCAGCAGCTCGGGTCAGGAAAGAGCGTTGTTCAGTACTCAACACATTGGAAGTGTTGGAAGCCAAGGATTCCAGCTGCTCAGGCGTAACTTTGCTGGAGCGATTCATGGCTAGAGTCATCACTTTGCTGGTGGACTCAGTGGCTTTTGCTACAACGGTTTCATCGGCTTCGGTGATGTCGGTATCTGCCTCGGCCACAGCTGCGTCGATGTCTTCTACAGTGGTCAGGCCACTGAGTTCATCACGCCAGCTTTTTACAGCTAGCTTCATGCTGGCAACCTGTTCCCGGGTTGCTTCAAAGTCCTGAACCAGCGCCTCTCGATCAGTCTCAGTGGCATCTTCAGGGAGGGCTTTGACTGCTTCTTCTTTGGCAGTCAGTTGCTGTTCCATTACACCAACCAGACCTTCCCCGTACTGCACGTAATCTTCTGGATCAACGTCGTCTTCAGTGGTCTTGGTGTAGTGGTGCATGGCTGTGATAGCAGCCGTTGGATTGAAGGTGTCAGCGTTGAAGTCAATCAGCTTATCTACGTCACCTGTGGTCTTGGCTTCTTCAAAAGCCTCTACCTTGGCTGCGTCAGCATCCACAACACCTTTAGCCTTGTCTTTAAGGGAATCGGCCTGATTACCTAGGGCAGTTAATGCACCACCAGAAACAATATCCCCGGTCTGTACCAGCGTTTCGATACCACCTTTCAATCCACCACCCACGATCCCACCAATACCTGCTGCCTTGGCAATGGTGTTGAAATCGAAATCAGTGTTCAGCTTGGAGAGGTTTTCTTCCACTGCAGTCTGATACCCCTCAGTTGGGGCTTCAGAAATAACACCGGAAGTTACTGCAGCAGGTACACGCCCAAGTTCTTTGGCAGCTGTTACCAGTTTCCCTGCTTTCACTTGGGTGAACGCATCCTCCATTACCTTACTGAGTGGCCCTTTTAAGGGACTCAATGTCAGCATGTCGCCAACCTGTTCAGCAGCTGCGGCTGACAAACTCCAGCCAAGCATTTCAGTGGCTTCAGCTTGAGTAGGCAGCTTGCCTTCATTCTTGGCTTGATAGTCTTCCAACCCTTTACGGTAGATGTCTACACCATAGGCAAGGTTGGTTTGAGCCATCATCAACTGACCGGTTTTGCCTGCAGCACCCAAGGCCAGTTGGGGTACGTTCTCTGCAATGTATTCCAGTGCAGCGTCTGGGTTATCCAGTGCATTGGCACCAAAATCTTTAACCAGACCGGCAATGCCTTTACCCGTTTCGAGTAGGGCAGAACCAGTATCACCCTTATCCCATGCAGCACTTGCTGCGGTGAATGAAGCCTTATTGGCTTCCACCGAAGCATTCATATCGGCGTTGAGGACATCACGTTTGAGCGGGTTTATCACCCCTTCAGTGATACCTTCGATGGATTTATCGACAGTGCCAGCGAACTTCAAAGCGTTTTTTGCCGCCTCGATACGTTCACGAGGAGAGAGTTCTTGTTCAATCAGACCAGCATCTTGATAGTCAGACGGGGCGAAGGCCAAAGCACCAGTAGGGTTCTGGGCAACATTACGTTGCTCAGGCCGTACATCTAGTGCCTTCAGCTTTTCTGCATCGGGGGCTACCAGAGCTTTCTGCTGGTTACGTAATTCCAAACGACGTGCAGCAGCCTCAATTGGCCCCAGTTTCCCCGACATTACATCGAATTGTAGGGCTGTTTCAGCCGATTTCAGCCCCTCAACTTGAGACTTGTAGCCCTGTTCAACATCATACAAGGCCCGCATTTCATCACTGACACCACTCAGTTGTGCGTCAGCAAATGCAGTGGCCGGGGCACTTGCTACATCGCCAACAAGACGGGCACTACCTGTCGCTATGGAAGCCCCTTCCTGTGTTCGACTGCCCCAAAACGTGTACAGGTCATCGTCGCTTACAAATGCTTGTTCATTACGAGCATCTGCTGCGAGCTTTTCCTGCTCCAACAAGAATACAGCCCGATCATGATTTTTCCATGGATCAGGAACTGTGGCCCCACCCGACATCCCAGAACGCTCTGCAAGAAGTATTTTTTTGGCAGCAGATTTAGCTGCCAACTTGTCTAACTTTTGCTCAGTACGATCAATAGGTGCATTGATACCAGGGAGTGTCGGTAAAAGGGCCATCAAACATCCTCAAGTCATTTCAGATTCTTCAAGATATTACCCTGAATCATCTGCAATTGCTTCTCCATCCGTTTGGTTGCTGCTTTTGAGGATGCTGTATCAGCTTGTTTACGCAACTCGGTGTATGCAATGTAATCACTGAGGGCATTGGTCATTTTGGATTGAAACCCATTAAAGTCCAGGGTGTCATCACCCAAAAGGGCCTCATCTACACCAGAACTTTTCAGTGCTTGTTCTACTACTGGACCAAGGTTAGTGATACCTGCAGCTTCCAAAGAGCCTTTATGTTTTTCTTTGAAAGTTTTCAGGTGAGTCTTGATCAGGTTGGAGGTTTCATCCTCTTCACCTTTAACCCGAGGAAAGATATTAGCAATGGCTTCGTCTTCAGTGACCTTAGTAGCTTTAGGGTCACTGTAACGATTCTTTGTGAGCTGTTCCTTTGCCAGCTCAGCAGATTTGGTCATAGCTATCAGCTCACTATCTGCTGATAACAGTGCATCCTGCTCTGCAGTCAGGCCAGTGCGAGTTTGATAGGACTTCTGCAAGGCTTCTAAACCAGCATTGACCACATCGTCACGAAGACCCTTTTCTTTGGCAGAAGTAAGGTAGACTGAGCGCGCACTAGCGAAGTTAGTGGCACCATTCAGGGCCTGATCACCAAGGTCAATGGCCACACGACGTTGGGTAGTTTCATCCCACTTATCCTCCCAATCCTTAGTTTCACGTTGATCACGCGCAATATCCAAGCCCAGTTGACGCTGAGAGATGGCCAACTGGCTTTTAGTGTTGTCTTGGTTGAACTGAACATCACCACGTTCTAATAGACGATTTGTGGCGGGGGACTCATCAGTGCCCAGTACCCGAGAGGCTTTCCAGTCAGCTGCTTCTTTCAGCTTACCTGCGATCACGAGGTCATCAAACACTGCTGCATCCGCACGTGCATCTCGATTGATCTTGTCATCACCATACTGGTTCTGCGCAGCAATACGCTTCATCAGCACATCTGCTTGGGCAGCTTCTGCACCACGCACAGCATCACGGTCGATCTGACCACCGAACTGAGCCTTCAAAGCATCCAGTTCGCCTGCTTGCTGAGCAGCTGCCAACTCTTCAGGCGTCTTGTACTGAGCCAGACGATCAAGGAACTGGTCAGTGTTGACCTCTTTTTGAGTGTTCCAGTTCTGCTGGTTCACCTCATTACGAGAGTCGATGATTCCATTGAAGCCGGTGAAACCATCGTTCAGGGCACGGCGAGCCGACTCGAAGAGCACAGCAGTCCCACGAGTCGGATCACTTTCCACGTTACGCCAAGTGATAGGCATGGGTTATACCCCCCACTTCTTCATGTATTCCGCTTCAGACTGATAAGCAGTTGGGTTGGACGCCACACGCGCAAGCTGTCGATCAGACAACTGAGAGTTGATGTTTTTACGCTGTGCCTGATAGTTAATGTCGAACTGACGCTTCTGTTCCTTCAAGGCATCCTCAGCCAGCCCGAACTGCTTCATGCCCATGTAGCTGTTGCCCAGCCCCTGCAGACCTTGCATGGCCATACCACCCCAACCTTGGGTTTTGATCCCATTGGAGTTGGTCTTGTCGAAGAAACCATCGAACAGGCCCCCAAACAAAGAGTTACCTGGTTGGATACCACCACCACTGGCCACAGGATTAAACCCCGGTTTTGCTTGAAGTTGATCCAACCACTCTTGAGGGGCTGGGGTGGAATAGTTAGATGGGGAAGCTGTAGCAGTGCCACCCATCCAAGCTGGCAAGTTATTCATCCATTCCATCATTCGTTTCTCCAAAAGTGTCGGATAATTTAGGTAGAGTAAGTGATATTTGGGCATAAGACGAAATTGCGTCAAACCCTAGTGTGCCCATATTGCCGGCATGAACAGATCGGTTGTAGAAATCCTGAGGAGCCTCCCCTGGAGTGAATGTAGGCTCCCTGCCAATAAAAGCGAATGGGTCCAGAATATCCCCCATACCCAACAACTTCTGGGCATCTTCAAGGGCTGTCTGAGCTTCAGTAGCCATTAGCTTGAACTCAGCAAACTCACTGCTATAAGCAGAAGAGATACCTGCCTGATACCCAGCACTGGATGCGTCCATCAAACTGGTGGACATAGACATCAGTGAGTCTGCCCAAGTGGCTTCAGCAAA